>Ga0207834_1000216_pt1 | contig 20811 bp, 20 predicted proteins | sample LuqExpMetagenom5_FD_187763 | JGI IMG/M metagenome (GOLD analysis project Ga0207834, IMG submission 187763) | Tropical forest soil microbial communities from Luquillo Experimental Forest, Puerto Rico - Sample 5 (SPAdes) | ecosystem: Environmental > Terrestrial > Soil > Tropical forest ...
TGACTGCGACCTTATCCGCGCCGGCTTTGAGGATTTCCCTGAAATCCTCGACCGTCCTTATGCCCCCGCCCACCGTAAACGGTATGAAAACCTGCTCCGCCACACGCCTTACGACGTCTATCATTATGCTCCTCGCATCGGAGGACGCCGTAATATCAAGAAAAGTAAGCTCATCTGCGCCTGCTTTATCATAAAAGGAAGCATTCTCCACCGGGTCGCCCGCATCCCTTATGTTGACAAAATTTATGCCTTTAACGACCCTTCCCCCATGAACATCCAGACAGGGGATGATACGTTTCGTAAACATGATACACCTCATAATCCTATTTGGTAATTGACCGTATTGCCACCTTCAAGCACGTACTATTTTGCGATCTCTATGGCTTCCTTCAGATCGACGTCACCCGTATAAAGCGCTTTTCCTACTATTGCTCCCGAAACGCCGATTTCCTTAAGGTTTTTGATATCCTGCAGGTTTGTGACGCCGCCCGAAGCGATGACATCTATCTTCACCGCCTTGACCATTTCCTCCATAGCTTTGAGGTTGGGCCCCTTGAGCATACCATCCCTGGAAATGTCGGTATAGATGATGACTTTTGCGCCGAGTTCCTCCATTTTCCGGGCAAAACCGACCGCTGTGAAAGAACTTGTTTTTGCCCAGCCTTCTATCGCCACAAGCCCGTCTTTTGCATCGATAGCGACTGCAAGGTTATTGCCGAAGCTTTGCACTGCCTTTTTGACGAGTTCATGGTCGTTTACGGCGGATGTGCCTAATATTATTCTTTCTATCCCTTTACACAGGATGATCTCCATCGTTTCGATCGTACGGATACCACCGCCGAGCTGGATTGGTATTCCCAGCCTGACAGCCATCTCGCTTGCGACTGCGATGTTCTGGGGCTGTCCAAGCCTTGCGCCGTCGAGATCGACCACATGGATATACTGAGCTCCCATCTGCTCGAATTTCAAGGCCATATCGACCGGATGGTCGGAATAGACCGTAACATCGCTGAACTTGCCCTGCACCAGCCTGACGCATCTTCCATCCTTGATATCTATAGCCGGATAGATAATCATCAAATCACTCCCTCTTCTCTCTAAATCATGGACGCCCAGTTTTCAAGTATTGCAAGCCCGGTCTCACCGCTCTTTTCCGGATGGAATTGAGTTGCGAACACCCTCCCACTTCCGATAGCGGCGTCAAACCTGACGCCGTAATCGCAGGTCGCCGTCACTATCGACTTGTCCTTCGCATTGAGATAATATGAGTGGACAAAGTAGACATAGGGATTCTCAGGCAAGCCCCTGAAAATCGGGCTGTCGTTCACCTTCAGCGAGTTCCAGCCCATATGCGGTACCTTCAGCCCCTTATCCTGCGGCAGCAATCTGACGGAACCGCTGAACAGGCCAAGGCCGTCTGTTTTTTCTCCGCCTTCCTCGCTGTATTCGAACAGCATCTGCATGCCCAGGCAGATCCCAAGGAACATTTTATCCTGCCTGACCGCTTCTTCAACCGCCTGAGTCAACCCGCTCCGCGAAAGACACGACATTGCATTGGAAAACGCCCCTACGCCCGGAAAAACCACGGCATCCGCACGCCTGATCTCAGCCGCGTCCGATGTGATCACAGCTTCCTGTCCGATATATCGCAGTGCATTTTTTACACTGCCCAGATTTCCGACTTCATAGTCGATTATAGCAATCAAATTTTATACCAGCCTTTTGCCCGTAATTCTTTCATATGCCTCTACATATTTAGCTTCCGTATTCTTAACGACGCTTTCAGGCAGTTCCGGCGCCGGAGGCTGCTTGTTCCACTCGATCTGTTCGAGGTATTCCCTTACGAACTGTTTGTCGAAGCTCTTCTGCGGCCTTCCGGGCTGATAATCTGACATATCCCAGAACCTCGAAGAATCGGGCGTTACGGCCTCGTCTGCCAGTACAAGTTTACCGTCCATTATTCCAAATTCGAACTTCGTATCGGCAAGTATTATGCCCTTGCTCTCGGCATGGCGGCTTGCAGCCTGATACAGTGCGATGCTGGTATCCCTGAGCTGTGCGGCAAGATCTCTTCCTATCCTGTCCGCCAGCCCTTCAAATGTGACGTTTATATCGTGTCCTTCCGACTCCTTCGTCGATGGAGTGAAAATAGGCTCCGGCAGCTTGTCGCACTGTTTTAACCCGGCCGGCAGCTTTATCCCGCAGATGCTTCCCGATGCGTTATATTCCTTCAGGCCTGAACCTTCGAGGTAGCCTCGCACGATGCATTCAGCGTTGGCCATCCTGATCTTGCGGACCAGCATGGACCTGCCCTGCAGTTCCTCCCTGTATTTCGACAGCCCATCGGGATATTTGCTTACATCGGTCGTAATCATATGGTTGCCAACGATATCCGATGTGTAGTTGAACCAGAATTCCGAAATACTGTTCAGAACTTTTCCCTTATTGGGTATGAGATTTGGGAAAACTACGTCAAATGCCGAAATCCTGTCAGTAACGATGATCAGCAGCTTGTCGCCGAGATCGTAGACATTTCTCACCTTTCCCTTCACAAACAAGGGCTTGTCGATAAAATCAGTATCATTGATCAGCATAATTCGATTACCTTTCTCTTATCATCTTTTTTACAGTACATACAATTATGTTAACCTCACCTGCCGGTTCATACAAACAACCGGGCAGGCCAGTATGTGGTAATGCCTAAAGCACGCCCTTGGTCGACATTACGCCGACTATCCGCTCATCCGTGCGCGTAGCCTCGTCGAGCGCTCTGCCGAAGGCCTTGAAAATGGCCTCCGCCATATGGTGGTTATTGTTTCCGTACTGAACGTTGATATGTAGATTCATTCCTGCATTCACGGATACTGCGCGGAAAAATTCTTCAACAAGCTCGGTGTCCATATCGCCGACCCGCTCGTTTGTAAAGCTGACGTTACATACCAGGTACGGGCGTCCTCCAATATCGAGCGTAACAGCCGCCAGAGCTTCATCCATCGGCACTGCCGATGTTCCGTACCTTCTGATGGATTTCTTGTCTCCAAGCGCCAGTTTCAGCGCCTGTCCGAGAACTATACCGATGTCTTCGACTGTATGGTGCGCATCGACGTTAAGGTCGCCGCTCGCCTTGACCTCCAGATCGAACAGACCGTGCTTCGAAAACAGTGTCAGCATATGATCCAGGAAGCCGACCCCCGTTTCGACCAGGGAGTTTCCGCTCCCATCGATATCAAGCTTCAGTTGAATGGCCGTTTCCGCGGTATTCCTGCTCAATTCAGCTATTCTGGCCATAATCCACCTCCAACGTATTACATTCATTTCCTTTGTAATTATAACAAAACAAGCTGTTACTATTCCATACCAATTTTAATTCTGCCGCGAACAGCCGCCTTGAGGTCATGTCAAAAAGCCGTTTCAAGACTCGACATGGTTTTGGGGCGGCAAATCAGTTATTCAGGATGTCGTCGAGTGCCCTGATTACCGCATCCATATCCTCATCTGTTCCAATGCTGATACGCAGGTAATTTTCTATAACAGGCTTTCTGAAATAGCGCACCAGTATCCCTCTTTCACGAAGGCCTGCGAAAATATCCTCACCCCGCATACTGCCGTGGCTTGCGAATACAAAGTTGGCAGCCGAGTCGGTTACCGTGAAACCCCTTTTACGGAGCTCCCACGTAAACCTCTCCCTCGTTGCAACGACCTTTTCGGTGATCATGCGATAATATGCCGCGTCCTTCAATGCCGCAGTCCCCGCAACGATCGCCAGCCTGTCAAGAGTATACGAATTGAAGCAATTCTTGATGCTGTCCAGTGCCTTTATAAGCTCACTGTCGCCGAATGCAAAGCCGATCCTCATACCGGCCAGCGCACGGGATTTCGAAAATGTCTGTACCACCAGCAGGTTTGGATAATCCCTGATAAGACCTACTGCTGTCTCTCCGCCGTAATCTATATAGGCTTCGTCCACTATCACGACAACGTCGGGATTACCCTCGAGCACTTTACGGATCTTCGCCAGCGGAAGCGCCTTCCCCGTCGGGGCGTTGGGGTTCGCAAGTATAATCCCTCCGCTGCTTTGCATGAGCTTTTCGGAGGGTATGTTGAATTCGCTGTCCAGCGGCGTCGTCAAATAATCGAGCTTGAAGAGGGACGCATACACGGGATAAAAGGAATAGGTGATGTTGGGAAACACTATCGTCCTTCCCGGGTCGAAGAATGCCATGAATGAGAAGGCCAGCACTTCGTCGGAGCCGTTACCCGCAAATATCTGATTCTTTTTTAGTCCGTAGCTTTCAGCAGCCGCGTTTACCAGCATATCGCAGGTTGGATCCGGGTAAAGCCTGAGGCTGTCGTCCGCCGCTTCCTTTAATGCTTCCAGCACCAGCGGCGACGGCCCGTACGGGCTTTCATTCGTATTCAGCTTTATATATTTCCTGTCCCTCGGCTGCTCGCCCGGGACGTAAGGTTCAACTCCGGCCGCCAGCCTGCTCCAGTATTTGTTCATACGCTACTCTCCCCGATCTTTATTACTGCTTGTCAAAACGGACTTTGATGGCGTTTGAATGCCCGTCGAGCTTTTCGTATTCCGCGAACCGTATAACATAATCGCTTGCCTTCTCCAGAGCCTGCCTCGTATAAGAGATCACGCTGGACTTCTTCATATAATCGGCTACGTTGAGCGGTGAGAAGAACCTGGCAGTCCCCCCCGTCGGCAGTACGTGGTTGGGACCTGCGAAATAATCCCCCAGCGGCTCGGGCGACCAGTGTCCGAGGAATATCGCACCTGCATTTTTCACGGAGGACAGCCTGCCAAACGGCTCCTCTATGCACAATTCCAGGTGCTCGGGTGCAATGCGGTTGACTATATCCATCGCCTCGTCCAGATCGTTGACAATGACAGCAGCGCTGTAATCCGCAAGCGATCTGTCCAGAATACCTTTTCGTGCAAGCTGTTCATACTGCTTTGCAATTTCTTTTACTACGGCTCCGGCTAACTTTTCCGAAGGCGTTATCAGTATGGATGCCGAAAGCACGTCATGCTCGGCCTGCGAGAGGAGGTCTGCCGCTACATACGCAGGATTTGCGGAATCATCCGCGACAACCGTGATCTCGCTGGGACCTGCAAACATATCGATGTCGCAGTATCCGTAGACAAGCCTTTTTGCCGTCGATACGTAAATATTGCCGGGTCCGAAGATCTTGTCCACCTTCGGTACTGTCTCTGTTCCGAATACCATGGCCGCAACCGCCTGCGCTCCGCCCATTTTATATATCTCATCCACTCCGGCTTCCTTTGCGGCTGCCAAGACCGCAGGATCGATCCTTCCGTCGCTGCCGGGAGGCGTTGCCATAATTATTTTCCCTACGCCGGCAACCTTTGCAGGCAAGGTAGTCATAAGAACGGTAGACGTCAGTACGGCAGTTCCACCCGGCACATATATGCCGACCACTTCAAGCGGCCTGTACAGCTGTCCCAGCAGTATTCCGTCCTCTCCCGTCGTAAACCACGAATTCTCCTTCTGCTTCTCATGAAATGCCGTTATATTGGCCTTTGACCTCCTTATAACATCGATGAGCTTTGGATCGACCGCATCGTATGCCGCCTTTATTTCCTGCTCGGATACCTTCATTGAAGATGCGTCGAGCTCTGCCTTATCGAATTTTTTCGTATATTCAAGAACGGCCCTGTCCCCGTTTTCCCTTACATTAGCGAGGATAGCCTCTACCGCGCCGATCACATCCTGCCGGCCGACCCTGTCGCGTCCCACCAGCTTGTCGAACAGCCCGGAGTCCTTCCCCTTCCGCATATCAATAACCTTTAACATAAAAACCTCCTTTATTTGGACATCCACAGAAAGCTCATGACTTCCTGCAGGAAGTCCTATCCTTGCAGCTGCTGCTTCAGCCCTTCTATGATCGCGTTGATCCTCTCGCTCTCCATTTTCATACTGACGCGGTTGACTACCAGCCTTGCGCTGATATCAGCGATTGTATCCAGTATGACAAGTCCGTTTTCCTTAAGAGTCCTGCCGCTTTCCACGAGATCCACGATCACCTCTGAAAGCCCTACCAGCGGCGCCAGCTCGACCGAGCCGTTGAGCTTGATGATCTCTATCGATTCCCTGCGTTTATGTTCGAAATATTCCCGTGCTATGCGCGGGTATTTTGTAGCTACCCTCTTGTTGTTCAGGCTGTCGAGCTTTCCTGCCAGTTCGGCTGGTCCGGCAACGACCATCCGGCATGCTGCAAAACCCATGTTCAGGACCTCGTAAAGGTGCCGTCCCTCTTCAAGCAGCGTATCCTTGCCCACGATGCCTATATCGGCGGCGCCGTATTCCACATATGTAGGAACATCCGCCGGTTTCACGAGGAAAAACTTGATCCTGCTTTTCTCGTCCGTAAATATCAGCTTCCGGGATTCATTCCGGTATTCGGAACAGTCTATGCCAAGCTTTTCGAGCAGTTCAACGGACAGATCCGTCAGCCTTCCCTTTGATAATGCAATAGTCAGATATCTCAATCGTCTCACCTCTTCAACAATTCACTGATTTTGACCCGGATCACTTCTTCCGACTGAATATAGTGGATCTCCACGGTATCCTCGTCGACGATCCTGATCACACCGCCTATGTTTTTGGCCGCGGCATATTTTTTAGCCTCCTCGGCGGTGCTGCCTGCGATGTCGAGTTCCACGACAAGTCCCTGATTCCTGAGCTCTGCGCACAGCCCGATCGCCGTTTTCCTGCCTTGTCCGGCATAGCAGACCAAACTGTCCGTGCCCGGTTTCTCCATTTCTATTTTCTGTCTCTGGAGCGCCATCAGAATCATGTTGACGCCCAGCGAAAAACCGGTAGCAGGGCATTCCTTGCCGAATTCCCCGACCAGCTTGTCATATCTGCCGCCCGTCAATATGGGGAAACCGACTCCATAAGTGAAACCCCTGAATATGATTCCCGTATCGTAAGAAAGGCCTCTGAGCATTCCGAGATCTACGGAAACGTATTGTCCAAGGCCGTAATCCTCCAGTATATTGAGCACCTGACGTATATTTTCCAGTGCATCGCGCGATCTTTTATTAAGTTCAAAGGCTTCGGCCTTCTCTATAACATCTACCGAACCGAAAAAGCCCGGCAGACCGGAAATCAGCTTTTTCAGGTCATCCCGGATCTCGCTGCGGTTAAGGAATTCATCAAGCCCGACATAGTCCTTGTGGTCTATGAGCGTCCTGACCTGGGCGGTATCCTTCTCTGAAAGCCCTGTCTCCTCCATCAGGCCATTGAAAAATTCGACCTGGCCGATATCGACCTGAAAGCTCTCAAGCCCGGACGCCTTAAGCGCCTGGATCGCAACAGCGATGACTTCGGCGTCGGACTCTGGCGTGCTGATCCCGAGCACTTCGACCCCGGCCTGTGTGAACTCGTTCTGTTTGCCTCCGCCATAATCGTTATACCTGTATACATTCCCAATGTATGAAATTCGGACCGGGTAGGCGGCTTCCCTGTATTTGGTCGCAGTGATCCTTGCCACAGGCACTGTTATGTCAGGTCTCAGTACAAGTATCCTGCCTTGCTGGTCGAAAAACTTGAACATGTCTTCCTGGGGCATTGCTCCCTCATCGGATGCAAACACATCATAGAATTCAATTGATGGCGTTTCGACCTCATTGAAACCGCAGCTCCTGAACAGCGCTCTGAGCTTCTGCTCCAGGCTGCGCTTCATGCAGCAATCCTCAAACAGTATATCCTGGACTCCATCGGGCGTATAAATCTTCCACTTGGACACTTGAGAGCACCTCACTTTTATTATCCCGTGACTGAAATATTTATATATATTGTAGCAAATTTTTATAATTTCTGCGTTTCAATCGTTTATCGCTTTAACGTGGTGAATTGATAAATAGCTGAATTGCATTAATTATAATTTACAGCCATTAGTTTTGTCAATGGTTTTTATAGTATAATCGGATGTGATTGTATCAAAGACTTAATAGTACAAATGGCAAAGGAGTAAGCAAACGATGAGATATAAAGCGGTAATATTCGATCTTGACGGGACGTTGCTCGATACGATAGAAGATCTCGGCGATTCCATGAACAGTGTGCTGGAAAAGCACGGTTATCCTGTACACGACCTAAAGGCTTATAAGTATTTCGTAGGGAACGGCATGCGCAACCTCGTACTGAGAGCGCTGCCGGAAAACAGGCGCGACAGCGCATCCGTAGATCAGGGACTGATCGAAATGCAAAGCGAATATGCCAAAAGGTGGGCCGATAAAACAAGGCCGTATCCCGGGATCCCGGCGTTGCTGGATGCATTGACCGAAAAAGGCATCAAGCTCGCCGTATTATCAAATAAATTGGACAAGTTTTCTAACGATATAGTAAAAAAGCTGCTTCCCCATTGGGACTTTTATCCCGTATACGGTGAACGGAAAGGAGTGCCCATAAAGCCCGATCCGGCCGGAGCTCTGGAAATCGCAGGAATACTCGGGCTCAGCCCTGAAGAATTCCTGTATCTTGGCGACTCCGGCGTAGACATGAAGACTGCCGTATCCGCAGGCATGTATGCAATCGGTGTGCTCTGGGGCTTCCGCAATGCCGGGGAGCTGAGAGAAAACGGTGCGAATATGATCATCGCTGACCCGCTGGAAGTTTTAAAGCTGCTGTAAAGGCTGAAATAAAGCGATCGTCCTTATGTAAAGTCCGTCAGTCCAGACGCATCTCGGACGCGATACTGTCGAATCGATTTCTTGCACAGCCCCGTCCGTTCCAATGGCTGCAGTTGCTGCAGGACACATCGCCGGGACCTCTTCCCGGCTTCCCTGACTGCCTGTAACTAAGATAACTGCAGGACCGTGCGATCGCCGATAGATTATCTTCGTTATAATCGTATATATCCATGACTACCTCCGGAGCAATATAATCTGTAATGAAAAACGGCATATGCTGCAGACCTATTATTCGCATTAAGTCTGCAGTATATACCGTATATGACCCGGCCCAGCATATAGCCGCCGACCGACCGTTGACCGACCGTTGACCGGCCAAGTTCCCGGGCGGCCCCGTTTTCCTAGAGCTTCACCAAGTTTGCGAAAGCAGCCATCAGTCTCTTCATTCCGTTGTTTTTAAAGTTGATTTCCAAGACATAGTCGCCTTTATCCAGAATTACAGCCGTGATCTTGCCCACGCCGAATTTTTTGTGCACTACATTGTCTCCGACCTTGAAATCGACTGCCGAATGGCCCGATGAAGTACCTGAACCGGCGGAACTGCCCGCAGTCCCTGCGGACATCCTTGAGACCGGCGGTTGAGTCGCACCGAAGCCGCCGCTCCTGTCCGCACCGAAGCCGCCCGTCTGCACTTTGCCTCCGAATGAGCCACCGCCAAATGAGCCGCCTAAAGCAGGGCTTCTGCCGCCAAATGCCTGTCCACCATCGCTGTTACTGTACGATCTGTTTCCGTTCACGCCTCCGTACCCTTCATCTGCACCGAAGCCGCCGCTCCTGCCGCGTCCTCTCTTTATTTCAAGCAATTCTTCGGGTATCTCCTTCATAAACCTCGAAGACCGGTTGTAGGTCGTATTGCCAAAAAGCGTCCTGCTGTAGGTACTTGTCAGGTAAAGCTGCTCCCTGGCACGTGTTATGCCTACATAGCACAGCCTGCGCTCTTCTTCCAGCTCCTCTTCGCTGTCCATCGAACGCATTCCGGGGAAGATGCCCTCTTCGAAGCCTGGAATGAATACTACAGGGAATTCCAGTCCTTTTGCGCTATGCAGCGTCATCATGACCACATGGTCCTTCTCACCTTCGAGGTCATCGATGTCCGATACGAGCATAACATTGGCAAGATAGGCTTCAAGGCCTTTTTCCTCGCTTTGCGACTCGAACTCGATCGCTCCTGAAATCAATTCCTGAACGTTTTCAACACGGGATTTCGCCTCTTCGGTATCCTCCGCCTTCAGTTCTGACAATATGCCAGACTTGTTGATTACCGCATCTATAAGCTCCTGGACGCTTGCGCCCCCGGCCATGGCCCTGAATCCTGCGATCATGTCTGCAAATTCCGTCAGCTTCGGCGCCGACCTTTTGAGTTCGGGCACTTCGGACGCCGATGATATAATGCTGTAAATGTTGCAGCCCTTGCTAACCGCTATGTTTTCGGCAGTCTCGACTGTCGTGTTTCCTATGCCTCTTTTCGGGACATTTATTATCCTCTTAAGCGCCACATCATCCGAAGGATTGGCGATAAGCCGCAGGTATGCGATGATATCCTTGATTTCCTTGCGGTCGTAGAACCTCTGGCCGCCGAATATCCTGTACGGTATACCCGATTTCATGAAGGATTCCTCAAGCACACGCGACTGCGCGTTTATACGGTACAATAGCGCAAAGTCCTTGTTTTTCCTGCCCTCATTCTTTATGAGCCTTTCGATCTCGCCTACGATAAAGGCGGCTTCGTCATGCTCATTATTTGCTTCAAAGTAAATGATCCCGTCGCCCTGCGAGTTGTCCGTCCAAAGGGTCTTGCTCTTCCTGCCTGTATTGTTCTTTATGACATTGTTGGCCGCATCGAGTATCGTTTTTGTCGAGCGATAGTTCTGCTCGAGCTTGATCACCTTCGCATCCTTGAATTCCTTCTCGAAATCCAGGATATTTCTGATGTTTGCGCCCCTCCAACTGTAAATCGACTGGTCATCATCGCCCACGACGCAAAGATTCCTGAAATGCTTTGCCAGTAAGCTCACCAGCGTATACTGCGCCGTATTCGTGTCCTGATATTCGTCCACGAGAACGTACCTGAATTTCCTCTGGTAATACTCCATTACCGGCGGATGGTCAATAAACAGCTTTATCGTCATCATTATGATATCGTCGAAGTCCAACGCGTTGTTATTCCTGAGCTTCTTCTGATAAAGTTCGTAAATGCGCGCTATTTTGCTGAGTCTGAAATCAGAGCCTGCCTCCCTGATAAATTCAGGAGGCTCCTTCAGCTCATCCTTCGCCCTGCCGATCTTTGAAAGCACCTCCCTTACCGGGAAGTTCTTTTCGTTGAGGTTAAGTTCCTTTATGCTGTCCTTGATCAGCGTCTGTTGGTCGGAGGTATCGAAAATCTCGAAATTCCTGCTGTATCCGAGCTTTTCTATATCTCGCCGCAGGATCCGCACACAGCAGGCATGGAAGGTACTGACCCAGAGGTCGCTTACGCTCTCTCCCAGTATCCCTTCAAGCCTTTGCTTCATCTCTTTCGCAGCTTTGTTTGTAAATGTTATCGCAAGGATGGATGCCGGGTGGGCAGGGCCGTTCTTCATCAGGTCCGCGATCCTCTGAGGAAACAAATCCGCTGCGCCTCTGATAGCCGTTTTGTCCGGAGTAGCAGCATCGGCCACCGATCCTCCGCCGGTTCCTGCGCCCGCTCCAAATCCCGCGTCCGACGATGATCCTCCGTCCTGCCCATCCAGTATCCTGCGCATACAAGCCAGATCATCGGGTGTTAAGCCGTCCGGTACGTTACTGCTGTGGTAAGCATTCCCGTACTTGATCATATAGGCGATCCTGTTGACCAGTACGGATGTTTTGCCCGAACCCGCTCCAGCGAGTACGAGCAGCGGCCCTTCAGTCTGGAATACCGCCTGTCTTTGGGGAGGATTGAGCCTTTTGTATTCCTTCTCCAGAAGCTTTTTTCTTAATTCAACAAATTCCTGTTTATCTTTTTCTGTTATCATCTGATTCGCACCTGTTTATATAATGTGAATGGACTGGATAGTCCGAAAAATAGTATATCATATATGGATGTCCCATGTTATCCAAAATAAAAATATATGAAGCCGCAAAAGCTGCGAATAAATAAAAGAGGCAGTGCCCCGAACATCTCTGTTCAAGGCCTGCCCCGGATATTTACAAATAATCGGGATCATAATCCATCTTATTGGTATGGATCAATTCATCGGTGTAAACTCAACGGGTACCGACGTTAAAGAAGACCATATGTACTGTATCAAAGCCCAGTTCACTATTGCAGTAATTATCAGAAGCACGAGTCCGATGATCCATAAAATAAGGGTGGCTCTGGCATAACTTCTTGTGTTTTTATTGAAGCCGCCGCTGAAGCTCCAGACAAGGACCATGATCAGGTTTATTACAGGTATGGCAGTGATGATGAACATGCCTATGAACTTCCATGTCTGCAGCGGTTTAATCTTCTCCGGCTTCATATCCGTTCCTGCCGACATGGCGGATGCAATTGGCTGGGAAGACGAGGCAGGCTGCCGTAAGTCCTGGGGAGGAACCTTCTGCTGGATGTTCTGAGGAGCGGCAGGGTTCTGTATGTTTTGCGCTGCCGTCGGAATTTTGAAGTTTTGGGCTGAAACCGGCTGCACTTCAGGTATTTCCGCTATTTCCTTCTCAACGGCGGCAGGTTCAGCTTCAATCACAGGAGCATCTGCACTTACGGCGGCCTCCTGAACTGCCGCATTCTGAACGGATTCCCCGGCTTCGGCTTTTGCGCCGCAGTTCAAGCAAAATTTTGAACCTTCTGGTAACATGTTTCCGCATTTCTCACAAAACATTTTATTTTCTCCCTTCCGATCAATATCATGGAGATTTCTATGCGAGAACATTATATAACACTTGCCAGTATTTATCAAATCATCCATAATATTTTATCCATAGCATATAAAAGCAGCATGCATCAATATGCATGCTGCTCCAATCGGCAGTATTTTCACCAGGCCTGCAGGGCACTTATTTTTTGCCTGCCGGTCATTTATGTTTTCCTGCCTGAAATTTAAAGCGCTTACTTGATCAGGCTGTCTATCGTTCCCTGGTCAAACCCTACTATTATACTTCCGTCTATATCTATTACCGGAACGCCTCTCTGTCCTGATTTCTGTACCATTTCAACAGCCGCTGTCCTGTTGCGCGAGACATCTATATCTTCAAACGGAACATTCCTGGATTTGAGATAATTTTTTGCTACAGTGCACCATGGACATGTCGGGGTCGAATATACTTTAACTGTCATACGGTTACCTCCTTGAATATGTTGTAATTTATTATTTCCCGCTTTTGATTTTCTCTGCGGGGTATAATATATCATATACCCCCCATGGGTATATAATAACAAAAATAATTTTATAAATCAAGTCCGAATTTATTTTCAGGCAAATCGGCGTCATGCCGCAAATCTTTTACGCAGAAGGAACATGGCAAAGAATGCCGCAGCAGCTATAAGCACTATCGTCGCCCCTGTTGCTGTATTCCAGTAATACGAAAAGATGAGACCTGCAATCCCGGAAAACATCGAAATCCCGACAGATACAGCATGATACTGGCGCACGTTATGCGTTATATTGCGTGAAGCCGCAGCAGGCAGCACGATAAGGGAATTGATGATCAAAAGGCCCACCCATTGGATCGTTATGGTTACAACGACAGCTATCGCAACAGTAAAAAGTATATCAATGAAAAGTGTATTCACTCCGCGACTTGAAGCAAGTGATTGATTTATGCTGGTCAGCAGCACTTTGTTGAATATCAGCAGCCACAGCAATATCACCGCGAAGAAGGCTAACAGCAGCAGCAATAGCTCAAAAGGCGATATACTTAGGATGTCTCCCACCAGATACGAGGAAAACTTGTTGAAACCTCCCCCAGCCGACATGATCACGAGGCCAATCGCAACGGCAGTGGATGAGAATACGCCGATCACAGTATCGGTCGATGTTTTGGTTTTATTTTTTATAATAGTTATCGTGACAGCGAAGACGACCGAGAACAGAATTGCGCCCCAAATAGGCTGTATTCCGCCCAGCAGAGCCCCTATCGCAACGCCGGTAAAAGCTCCGTGTCCGATCGAATCGGAGAAAAAGGCCATCCTGTTGCTGACGACCATTGTTCCCAAAAGCCCGAATACAGGGGTAAGCAGCAGAACCGCCAGCAGGGCGTTTTTCATAAAGTCATGATTTACCCACTCGAACGGGAGCATGAGATCCACAATGCGGTACCAAATCTCCAGCATCAGTCCGGTCTCCCTTCTTTATGTCCTTTGCCAATATCCGCTTCATCCGCAACAAAATGCGGGATACCGAATATCCTGAGCGTACGTTCATCATTGAACACCTGTCCGGGCGTACCGCTGGTGATGACTGTCCTGTTCAGCAGAACCACACGGTCGGCATATTTAGCCACAAGTTCAAGATCGTGCGATACAAGTATTATACTCAAGTCATAATTGCTTCTGAGATCGGCAACTGTGTTATAGAAAAGTTCCAGTCCTCCCTGGTCGACCCCCGAAACAGGTTCATCGAGCAGCAGCAGATTCGGAACAGGATCCAGTGCAAGAGCGAGAAGTACGCGCTGCAGCTCACCGCCTGATAACGCACCAAGCCTCCTGTTTATAAGGTGTTCCGCCTTGACTTTGGAAAGTCCCTCTATAGCCCTCTTTCGTATGTTCGATGGTTTAAAAAGCCAGGCAGGCTTGCCGGAGCAGCTGGCAATGAACAGATCCAGCACGCTTGTCGGAGTGCCGGGATCAAAATCGAGATGCTGCGGTACATAGCCGACCACAGGCATATCTCCGCGTATCCCGCCCGTGCCCATGAATTTCAATTCACCCGTATGTGGTATCTCGCCCAGAAGCGCTTTGAGCAGCGTGCTTTTGCCTGCGCCGTTGGGCCCGATGATCGCTGTCATTTCACCGCAGTGTATATGTATATTTACATTTTCGAGTATATCGAGCTGGCCCTTCCTGACTCCGAAGTTCTCGATCTTCGTGCAGCACAGGCCGCCGCACATTCCTTCACATCCCGCATGGCTATTGTCTATCGTCATTTCTACCGCCATTTCTACCGATATTTTCTGTAGGGTAATTAATTTTTCAATTTACTCAAGTGCTTCCTTTAATGCCCTGCCATTCTGCCGCATCGCTTTGATGTAGGCGTCATACGCGTCAGGCGCAGGATCGCCGGTAACCACAGGGTCAAGTGTATATACCTTTGCGCCTGTTTCACGGGCGATAGCATCGGCAGCCTTCGAGGAATACTGGGGCTCCGCAAATAAAGCTTTGGTTCCGGTTTTCTCCACTGCGTCGATTATGCTGCCAAGCTCCTTCGGCGAGGGCTCAGAACCGGGTTCCCTCTCCACTACGGCTGCTATGTTCAGGGTAAACTCCTGGGCAAAATACGGAAAGGCCTCATGAAAAGTGATTATATCCCTGTTTTTCAAGCCGTCCAGTTCCTTGTGCATTTCTTCCTTCAACGACTTGAGCTTGTCTATATATGCAGCCTTATTGGCAGAATATTGTTCCGCATGAGAAGGATCGGCCTCAGAGAGCTGATCTGCAATATTTTCGACACACGTGATCTCATTTGTGATACTGACCCACACGTGCGGGTTTTCAACTCCGTCGCTGTCCTTTATAAGCGGTATGCCCGCAGCTGCAGTAATGATCCTGAGATCCTTGCGCTGTTTTATCACGTCATCCAGAAACGCTTCCATACCGGCGCCGTTGATAACGAAAGCGTCTGCCTTTTCGAGCGTCTTCAGGTCATCGGGCCTGAGAGAATAGTCATGCAGACACCCTGTCTGGGGTTTTGTCATATTGGTGACAGTAACACCGGGTATATCCCTTGTTATATTGATCGTCGCTATATAAACCGGATAGAAGGATGTGACGATACTAAAAACATTTTGCCGGGCTTGTCCGATCCCGCCCGGTTTTTCCGCAGACGCCGCGTCCCCGGCTCTTCCGCAAGCGGTAAGTATAAATACAAGTAAAAGCAGAACCGCCGTATTTATAAGAATTTTTTTATTCACTGACAACTCCTGTTGCAACCTTAGTCATTGATCTCTTATTTCTATTATCCTGCCTTCAGCTCTGCCCGTCAATGGCCCGCTCTGAACTGATCGACCTGTCTCTGTATTTCAGTGATCAGATTATCGACGCCTGTATTCTTTTGGTCCTTTATATATTCATCCACTTTGATTTCATCATAATCCCCCAGATATATGCTTCGGTCCATGTCCGAATATGATGTCTGCCTCAATGCCCTTATCGAGTCCATCGTCGAGTAATCCGGCCTGAATCCGTTGAGAGGCGGATATTTGGTCTTTTCTTTAATTATATCATAATACTGCGCTACTTCCTCTTTCAAGCCCGGCGTATTTGTGCGCTCATAGTCGATGTTTCTGAACGGAGCCTTCCATGCCCAGTTGAAGAAGGACATTTCTATGCTGATCCCTTCCGGAGGCTCAATATAATCTCCTTTATCGATATAATTCTTGCCTTTGACTCCGTACATGTATAGATCGTAATTCTCTTGGGACGACTCGAGCCAGTCTATGAACATGAGCACCCTCTCTACATTCGTGGATTTTGCATTTATCACCACGCCGTTTTCCAGCGGAGTAAGTCTGGCGGAAAAACCGTCATGCAGCTGATAAGCCTTGTAGCTCCAGTCGGTGATGCCTTTCGCGCGTAAGATCACGTTGTAGTTGAAATGATCCCCAAGCCGGCCTATGAAAGAAGCCCATTTGCCACTGGTGACCATTCCTGCGTCGGTCGCAGCTATACCAACGTTTTTCATTAGATAGCCGCTATCCTTCCAGCTTTCTATCCTGTTGAGGCAATCCTTGTAGACGGGCGTCTGCTCCCAGGCCTGTATCTTTACATCCGGGTCGTCCCATTTATATACGAGGCCCAACTGATAATCCAGCACCGCATAGCCGTATGCATCCGCAAACAGCCCGATCGTCGTGTCATAGTAATTCATCGGGATCAAATTGGGTTCTTTTTCTTTTATCGTTTTCAGGAAAACTTCATAATCAGCATAACTCTTTATTTCAGGGATATTGTATTTCTCCATCAGATCCTGCCTAACAATCGCACAGGTCCTGTATGCATTCGGCATCCTTGCAGGCACGGCATATACTTTGCCTTTGACCTTGATGGCGTCGATGTCGTCCTGCGTAAACTGCCTGTAATAATTGGGAGCGTTCTGCGGGAAAAGCTCGGTCAAATCGGCTATGTAGCCCTCGTTTGCCAACGTTTCCAGCGTAACCGGAAAATACTCTGAAAAATATATGGCGTCACAGGGTAGTCCGGACGCAATATCCGCTTTTACATCTGTAAGGTAGGCCTCCGTACTTTTACCTACAAATTTGAATTGTATCTCGGTATTCAACTCGTTCTTCAGTTTGCCGTTGACAGCTTTCACTACATCCTCTTCAGAACTGTTGCCATAATTCGTATTATTGAAGTAGAATGTCAACTTAGCGTATTTCAGAGAGTCCACATCGACCTGAAAATCTGTGGGAAGAAATTCATCCTCCGCGCTGTTTCTGTCCCTGAGCAGCAGGAATGCTGCGGCTCCTCCCGCTATAAGCACTACAAGTGCGACTGAAATGATAACTATCAGTTTCTTACTCATATCAACAATTCCTTCCCAATCACATTCTTCAATGGTCCGCTCTGAACCGACCGGCCTGCCTTTGCACCTCGGAGATCAGATTGTCGATGCCCGTATCCTTTTGGTCCTTTATAAACGCATCCACTCTAATTTCATCATAATTCCCTATATATACGCTTCGGTCCATATCAGCATATGAAATTTGTCTCGAGGTCTTTATCGAGTCGACCGTCGAGTAATCCGGACTGAATCCGTTGAGAGGAGGATATTTGGTCTTTCCCTTGATTATTTCATAATACTGCGCCATTTCCTCTTTCATTCCCGGCGCATTCGCACGTTCGTAGTCGATATTTCTGAGAGGCACTTTCCAGCTCCAATTGTAGAAGTAATCAGCCCCTCTGACTTCTTCCGGAGGTTCTATGTAATCCCCTTTATCAACATAATGTTTGTCTTTGACTCCGTACATATAGAGATCGTAATTCTCCTGTGACGACTCGAGCCAGTCTATGAACATGAGCACCCTCTCCGCATTCTTGGATTTAGCGTTTATCGCCACGCCTCTTTTCAGCGGATTCAGCCTGACGGAATAACCGTCGTGCAGCTGGTAAGCCTTGTAATTCCATCCGGTAAAACTAAACTGACCCCCCAGCACTCCAATAAAAGACGCCCACTTTCCGCTTGCGATCATATTTACATTAAGCTGGGATATTCCTGCGCTTTTCATAAGGTAACCTTTATCGCGCCAGCTTTTTATCCTGTTAAGGCAATCCTTGAATACAGGCGTCTGCTCCCAGGCTTGTATCCTTACGTCCGGGTCGTCCCATTTGTAAACCAGGCCCAACTCATTGTCCAGTATTACATATCCGTACGCATCCGCAAATAGACCAAGCATAGTGTCAAAGCAATTCATCGGAATTATATCAGGCTCTTTTTCCTTTATTGTCTTGAGGTAAAACTCATAATCGTCATAGCTTTTAATTTCCGGGATATTATATTTCTCCATCAGATCCTGTCTCACTATCGCACAGGTTCTATTTGCGTCGGGTACCCTTTCAGGTACCGCATATAATTTCCCGTTTACTTTGGCAGCGTTAATGTCGTCCTTTGAAAACTGTCTGTAATAATTCGGGGCATACTGAGGGAACAATTCCGTCAGATCGGCTATATAGCCCTCGTTTGCCAATGTCTCCAGGTTAACTCCCAATCCGCTGAAGTAGAAGAAAGCATCGCAGGGCAGCCCGGCCGCTATATCCGACTTTATTTTTTCAAGATAGTTTTCCGGTCGGTCAAGAAAGTTGAATTTTATTTCAGCGCTAATTTTCTGCTTAAGTCTGCCGTTGACAGCCTGCAGAACTTCCGTGGCGCTGGGGTTTTCCTGGCCTAAAAAATACAGAGTCAGCTTTTCAGATTTCAAATTGTCCGCATCCACCTCTAAATCATTGGCTGTCGGAAGAAATTCATCCTCCTCGTTGTTCCTGTCCCTGAGGAGCAGGAATGCTGCGGCGCCCCCTGCTATTAGCACTATAAGGACGACCGAAATGATAATGATGAGTTTCTTATTCATAATAAAAATATCTTCCCAATCATATTTATTCTAATATTACCGTCCTATCCATATTGTGTCAATACGGCAATATAGTTCGATTGTCCCATTTAAGTGGTGACTTGTGCATGGTATAATTTTTTTATAATCATTATTTGGGAGGTGATCCCATGGAAATCAACAACAGTATGCAGCAAAGTCTCAGCAGCATACATCAGGCGATCGGCATCGCCACACTGAAAAAATCCCTGAGCCAGGACGCTCAATCCATGGCAGCACTGCTCCAGGGTTTTCAAAGTACAAATGCCAGAATCATGGAAAACTCCGTCACACCGCATAAAGGCGGAACTATCGACATCAGAGTATAATAAGCTTATTGCGCCAGCACATAAGCTACATTATTGTGCTGCGCAGCAATTTATTATGTTCCATAAAAAAGGGTGCACAACCGATGTCGGCTGTGCACCCTTTTTTATTTTCAATTCCTAAATCATTTTATTTCAAGAGCTTCGAAGCTCTTTCCAGAACATTTTCCACGGTAAATCCATACTTATTGAACAGTAACTCTGCAGGAGCGGATTCTCCGAAATGGTCAATGGAGACTATGTCGCCCTTCAGGCCCGTATATTTATGCCAGCCGAAAGAGGAAGCCGCTTCTACGGCAAGACGTTTTTCTACATCGGAGGGAAGCACGGATTCCTTATAGGCAGCATCCTGTTCCTCGAACAGCTCCCATGACGGCATACTGACTACGCGTGCCGCTACGCCGCGCTCTATAAGCTGTTTTCCGGCTTCGTATACGAGCTGTACTTCGGATCCGGACGCCATCAGGATTATTTCCGGCTTCTTTCCGGAATCAAGGATCGTGTAGGCGCCCTTCATTGCATTCATACCCGTCATTTCAAGCTGCGGAAGGTTCTGTCTTGTAAGCACGAGCGCTGCCGGGGAATGCTTTCTCGACATTGCCGCATACCAGCCTGCTGCTGTTTCCTTTGAATCGCACGGCCTGAAAACGACAAAGCCGGGAATGCTCCTCAGTGAAGCCAGCTGCTCGATCGGCTGGTGAGTAGGTCCATCCTCGCCTACGCCGATACTGTCATGCGTCAGTATATATGTTACAGGCAGCTTCATCAAGGCTGAAAGCCTCATTGAATGCTTCATATAGTCGCAGAATACGAAGAAGGTTGAAACATAAGGTTTGAGCCTGCCATGTGCGGCTATGCCGTTTGCAATGGCAGCCATCGCATGCTCGCGTACGCCGAAGTGCAGGTTTGAGCCGCTCTTGTCTTCGGTGGAGAAATCTCCCTTGCCCTTCATATAGGATTTGTTCGAGGGCGCGAGGTCGGCGGATCCGCCTATCAGGTTCGGTACGATAGCCGCCATCCTGTTCAGTGACTCTTCGGAGCATGACCTTGTAGCCTTGGGCTTGTTCTCGTATGTCCAGTAAGCGCTGTCTTCAGGCAGTGCCGCGACATAGTCCTTGTTCTTCCAGTTGTCCCACTCGGAAGCGAGCTCCGGGAATTCCTTCCTATATGCATTCAGCAGGTTGTTCCAGTCGTTTTCCTTTTTCCCTGCATCAGCGCGAAACTGCTTCATGGAGCCTGCAACCTCATCAGGCACATAGAATTCCTCTGTATAATCCCAACCCAGAAATTCCTTCGTAGCCTTTATATTATCTGCACCGAGCGGTTCGCCATGAGCAGAGCATTTTCCCTGTTTCGACGGGCAGCCGTAACCAATCTGGTTTTTGACCTTGATCAGCGTAGGTCTGTCATTTTCAGCCTTAGCTGCTTTGATAGCCTTATCGATCTCGTCTATGTTGGTGCCGTCCTCCACAGTAAGAGTATGCCAGCCATAAGCTTCGA
>Ga0207834_1000219_pt1 | contig 20685 bp, 14 predicted proteins | sample LuqExpMetagenom5_FD_187763 | JGI IMG/M metagenome (GOLD analysis project Ga0207834, IMG submission 187763) | Tropical forest soil microbial communities from Luquillo Experimental Forest, Puerto Rico - Sample 5 (SPAdes) | ecosystem: Environmental > Terrestrial > Soil > Tropical forest ...
TAGATTTGATTTGTTTAGACAATACATTTTTTTACATCACGGATTGACTTCCTAAATCTGGAAAAGTATTATTGAGTTAATTACAAAAAGAGGTACCAGCCTTGCCTGATACCTCTTTTCAACACATTAACCTTATTTCATCATCAAGCTTACAACATATTTAACGTTATTCCATCATCTAGCTTACTTCACTACTACCTTAATCTTGGCAGAAACACTGCCAATCTTAACCTCAATATAGGCTGTTCCTTTGGCTTTTGCCTTTGCATTTCCTTTCTTATCAATAGTAATGATGGATTGATCCGAAGTACTCCATACAACATCCTTCACACTTAATCCGTATGCTTTTACTGCGAAGGTAAAGGTATCTCCAGCCTTCATTGATTTAGTACTGCTCGTAAGCTTGATATAGGGGTTTTTGACCGTAATCTTTGTGTGAACTGCAGTGGATTTGTTACTATACAATTCAATCGTTGTAATGATATATGTGGTACCAACTCCGACTGCTGTTATCTTACCGCTATTGTCCACTGCAGCCACATTGCTGTCCATAGATTTATAAGATACTTTTACTGCGCCAATAGCACTGCCCGATGTCGTATCATCTAATGAAGCCACTACTTCAAGCGTTGGAGGAAGCACTACGCTGATATTAGTTTCAGAGTTCACGGTACCTCCAGCGTATAACGTTTTCTTAGTCGGGGTTACCTTAATCTGATCCAACAAGGTGGTTATCATTCCGTTGTCTGCCGGCTGAGTTAATATTACATAATCAGATCCATAAAGTAAATTAACCGTAATATATCCCTCTGAATCTACAAAGTAATTGGAACTGTACGGTAAGGTTTCCAGCTTACCGGTATCCGAGTTGAAACGATACAGATAGATTGTCTGGTTTCTTATGTCTATTAGGTTTCCGACATAAATTCTTACCCCTGTCTGCGCAGGGAAGGAGCCTTCCTGATTCACATGAAGTGTCAATCCGTTCTGAATTACTTCTACATCGTTAAACAGATTGCTAATCACACCGTTATATCTTACTTTACCCACTGACAGGAATAAATTCGTATCAGTAAATGCATCATCCGCCTTATCCAGACTCTTTTTGTCAAAGCTCCAGAAATACATTAACTTACCATTCTCATCAACAATGGAAATCTTCAATTCTATTCCGGCCTCTTTCAATGCCTGTAAAAGCTCAGCAGGCAATTTCAGATATTCGTGGCGGGTATTGCCGATCGTAAGTAAATCCTGTGTCATCTCAACTCTAATATTCAATATAGATATTCCACTACCCTTCAACAGATCAATTAATTTCTGAGTTATCAGAGGTAATTCAACATTCTGATCCGAGCCAGCTACTGTATCTAATAATTGGATTATTTCATTTGTATTATATTGGACAGATACATTCATTGTACCCTGATTTATCGTTATTGTTAATGTTGCCGATGCTTTATTTTTGCCAACAGTAACATTGTCAGATATCGGTGTCGGAGTGGTTGTAGGTGTGGGGGTTGATGTCGGTACCCAAACCGGGGTTGAGGTAGGTGTCGGTGTTGCGGTTGGTACAGGAGTTGATGTAGGCTCCGGTGTTATCGTAGGTTTAGGTGTTACCGTTGGCTCGGGCGAGATTGTAGGTTCCGGCGATACCGTTGGCTCTGGTGCTACGGTTGGTCCAGGTGTTACTGTAGGCTCTGGTGTTACCGTAGGCTCAGGCGTTACCGACGGTCCAGGTGTTAACGTTGGTTCCGGTGTTAACGTCGGCGCTGGCGTTACAGTCGGTTCCGGCGTTACATTTGGATCCGGCGTTATAGACGGTTCCGGTGTTACACTCGGTTCTGCCGCTGGCAGGAAGGTGATTGTCTTCTGAATTACATTTGAATTCAACCAACCGTCCTTCACATTTATCGCCTTGATAATGAAGGTTTCTCCTTCTAGTTTATTTGTTGATAACTGAATTTCACCAGTATATAAAGCTGATGCTGAAGTAGGTATGGAGTTGTTGATTGTGTAATAAATAGATGCCCCCGATACCGCTGATGTAATCGATACGGTTATTGTCCCATCATTTGCAACAGCAGTGGTATCTTCAGGATTTGTTGCTATAACAGGGTCGGAAGCCTTTGCAATCATGGAACCATAGACTCTCCATTCAACGAGTCCAATACCATTGCTGTCTGCTGCCGGTTTATATACTGTTACGCGGAAAGCGGTTGTTGTTACTTCATCAAAGGTTGTTGTATTGAAGCCGTCCAGGTTCGGTTCTTCTGCCGGATCACTGGTACGTTTCTTTAATACTTCGTAACCAACGGCATTGGTCACTGGCTTCCAATTACCGCTCTGATCCAGATATTCATAAAGATAACCGGAAGGTACTAATATACCGCCGCCATCGGTCCAGATATAGAGATCCGAGGCGTGAATTTTCATCGGTATACCCCAGGAATAGGTTACTGACTCCGAAGCGGATTCATTGCCCCAGGTTCCCCAATGGCTGCATTCATAGGAATTGGATACGCTGGATACAGCACCGTCATTCACTGCGGAGGTACGCTCCCAGGAGGAGGTAAAGCTTGTCGATACAGCTGCCATAAATGCTATATTATTAGCGATTACCGGTGTTAAGGAACAGATTGCAGAGTTCAGGTCAGCTGCCGCCGCATTGATCACTTCCTGTGCAGCTGTGTTATCTGCTGCTACTGCTTTGGCTGCAGTCAGTGCAGCCGTTACTGCTTCCATACCGTAGATAAATAAGCTTGCTTTCAAGCCATCCGCTGTTGCTATTGCTGAGTTAAGAGTTGACTTATCAAGTACGGTACCTTCTTTATAACCATATACCTTCCACTCTATAACGCCGCATCCCAGTGTTGCCGGATTCATGGTCATCCTGATTGCTTTGGTGGAAACGGCATCAAAGGAGGTATAATTGAATTTATTCAGTGCTACTCCGAGACCAGCTGCATTCGTTACGGAGCACCAGTCCCCTTCATCCTTCAAGAATTCGATCTTATAATTAGCAGGTGCAAAGTTACCGCCCCCGTCCTTGAAGAAATATGCATCCATTCCTGTAATAATCTGAGGTGACTCCCAGTTGTACTGAACCCAGGCAGGAGAGCCCTGGCTGCCACGCCAGTTATGCCATACCCCGTGGCTGGTATCTCTTGAATTGACCGGGGTAAAGCCGTCATTTAAGCCCTTTACGCCACCAAGATCACTTGGTGTATTAATGATAGCACTTGGTGTGGCATCGCCTGCAATATTCTGCAGTGTTCCTGCTGCCACAATTACCTTGATTGTTACTGTGATATCGGAGCCTTCCAGCTTACCGTTTACTGTAAAGCTTCCTGATGTTGTATATGCATCCGGTGAAATAGGATCCCAGTTAACTCCGATTTTCTCATAAACACCATCGGAATACAGTGCATCAACTTCTGCCGGAAGTATTGGAGCAGTACCTACTACCGTAATTATGGAGCTCGCTTTTCCGCTAATAATGGTATGTTCGCCTGTTCCATAAGTCAATAATAACTGCACATCCGTCATGACAACGGATTTAACAATAAAATTATCAACGATACCCTTTAAGAAAGGATCAGTTTCTGCTTTCGATCTGCCAATCAGGTATCGTTCTGCTTCTGTATTGATATTTGCCAGAGCTAATCCTGTATCTTTCAACTCTGCTTTCTTCACCCCGTCAACGAAGAGCGCATAGTCATCGCCGTCCGCCGTTAACTCAATATTCTTCCAGTAGCCTGCTGCGAAGATAACATCGGTATATGCCTTCTGTCCATTTACCGACAGGAGTAATTCGTTCCCGTCCACAAACTCAACCACCAGGCTGTTACCCAATTCGAACAGGGTAGTCTGATTGGATTGCGTCTCGGATAGTTTCACATCAACTGAAAACGTTGCTTGAGACAGATTCTTCGTTAAAGCCTCAGGCAATTCAATATATCCTCCGGCAATGCTTCCTGTGAATTGAACTCCCTTACCCTCTTTCCCTTCTGTCAAAACAGATTTACTATCCAGTTCTGCCTTGTCAAAGCCTGTATTGGAGTCAATCCATAATTTACTGATACCTGTAACCGTACCATCATTAAAGGTATAATTGACTAAGGTTTCCGGAAGTACCGAATTATCCGTTACAGTTACTGATATTTCCTTGGAAGTATCTAATCCGCCATCGCCGGCAGTAAACCGCAATACATAATCACCGGTTTTATCAAAGGTTACGTTCGTAATATGCTTTGTCGGTGATTCGATATTTGCTGAACCGCCTTCCGGTGTATTCACAACCTCCCAGGCATAGGTTAAGGTGGAATTGATATATCCGTCATCAGAAGCTTCTGCTTCTAATCTTACCGTATCAGAAATAGCTGCCGTTAATGCTGCCGGGAGGTCAACAACCGGGGCATTATTTTCCAGCGCTGCTCCTGCTTTGATCTGAACCTGTGCCGTCGCTGCTGCCGGTAAAGGAAGAGTTACGGCAGAGGTCTTTCCTGCAACTGCCTGGAAGCTTCCGGTTAAAGTACCATCCACGAATACCTGATAGGAACCCGGAACTAGACCTGTGACAGCAACATCCGTAGTATGTGCCGTTCCCTCTAAATTCTTCATTGACAATTCAATAGAGGTGTTGTCTGCTGCAACTTTTGCCTGGGTATACTGGTCTCTGTCAAGTTCAATGTATAATTCCTGGTTAATGAAGTTCAATCTTGTAAATAATCCGTCCAGCGGAGTTACTGTATAGGAACCGCTGTCCTGCGTTACATTACATCCATATCCGAACAAACCGAAAACAGGATCAATGACTACATCGGAGGAAAGGATCTGTAATGCCCCGTATAAGCCAAGATCTGCTTCACCGGACATCTGACGCCAGCCGTTATGTAATTTACCGTCGCCGGTTCCCTGTCCGCCTAAATTACCCATTTCAGCCTGATAGGTCCAGGCAACTGCGCCGATGTTAGCCGGGTCTGCATCGATCTGACCGGAGTTAATGCTGGTTAAGTTCGCTAATTTCGCAGCATAATTCACACGGGAACCCGTTGCACGCTCGGTCTCAGACATGCCATTATCCTCAGCCCTGATCCAGTCATCCATGCAATAGCCTGCCAGGGCAGCTGTATACTGGAACTGCCACCAGTTTTCACCGCAGTTGGTTGTCGGATTCGCATACTGATACCATAATGGCTGAAGACCACGGCAAGCCCTTGTCTTAAGATTGATCTTGTTCATCATGCTGTTAGAGTTCTCAATATCATCCGCATTATTCAATTTTGCAAGGGTATATACGGCCTCTTCCCCTGTATTATCGTAAGAGTATTCGGAGCCGTAAGGATATTTAGTATCTGTAAAATTATTATATTTATCTGTCATAATTACCTTTATCGTCTGAGCTTCATTATAATAACCTTCCTCCTCCAGGGCTGCGATCAGATCCGGTGTCGTCTGTTCTCCCATCAGACCGGTGGAATAATTATAAGAAACCGTGCTTCCGTAAAGAGCCTTTAAGATATTGTAAGCTCTTAATAAATAAGTATTGGCAGCTTCCGTGTAATCAATCATATCCGGATACTTGGATGCAATCTTATACATCGAGAAATAGGTGTTATAAATATGCGGGTATGCGTAACCTCTGTAGGTAGGTGAAGTATTCGGTGAGGTCATCAGGAAATCATGGATCAGATAATCCTTCTGATGCTCTCTCATCAGTCCATTCCAGATTGCTATATCCAGATATTCATCGACTGCCTTAATCTCCTTAGCCACAGGCTGGTATACATTCTTCTCCGCCAGGAATTCACCGTGGGTCAGGCCCCAGTCATCACCCCAGCCCCAGTAATTCCTAGTCCAGTAGGAGGAGTCGGTCTCTGCACGTTTATTCTTCGTATCCATCATCCAGTCGTCGAATACCTTATCTCCCGTACCACCGGGGGTATTCCACTGGGTCTGGTCTACCATGAATTCAGAATGTGTTGCCAGAGCATTGGACACATCGTCCATCATGTAGAACTGCAGCACTGTCTGGCTCTTACCACCGTTATAGCTTACGATTACATTATTTTGTCCGAGATCAGCAAAATGCAAATTATATACATGATACTGCTCTCCGTCTACGGTAACAGTCTTTTCATAGCTGATATAGGTATTTTCATTCGTCTTCACACAAGGGAGATTATTGGATACCGTGTTGGCATTACCAGCATGGAGTCCTGTTTCGTGAGGACACTCGATAGTAAAGGAGATATCATCTTTACTGAGTGGAGTATGTAAATAAAGCTTTCCTGGCATATTCACGGAGTATGTCATGCCGGGAACTGCAACTGCATCAATAACACCTTCTTGATAAAGGGCTGACTTCATATCAGTTTCATTATCAGCTGCACTGAAATTGAAGGAATAAGTTTTAGATTCCCCTGCTGCAAGCTGCAGAGAGGTGCTGCTCAGGTATCCTCTGTTTGTCTTCTTAATATAGTCGGAATGAATATAGAAGACATTGAGTCCATTTGCCCAGCCGGACTGATCCTGGCACCAGGCAGCTTCATCGGAAGCTCTTTCCTCTGTGCGCCAGTGGTCCTGATACTCAAAGCCTGCTCCCGTCGAGGTATCCGGTGTCAGTAATAAGAATTTACCCAAACCACTCGGCCTTGTTACATAGATATAGGAAGACTGTCTGCCTACAAAGCTGTGGTCCACCGTTCTTGTTTCATAGATTTCTTCGCCGCCCGGCCAATATTCATTAAAAGCCAATGGAAGGCCGAAATCGCCGATGGTTAATTTCTCAGTATTCGTATTCGTTACAGTGATATCCCAGCGTAGTTTATTACCGGTTAAAGAATAGGTCTCAACCACTTTAAAATCTTTGATTGCCTTATCCCCGGAGGCATTCTCATAGGTTACAACTACTTTATTATCGATCAGCTCAACCTTGCGTCCGGTGTCAGATTTATTCGTATTCTCCTGTATGTATTCAACTGCATCCCCTACCTTTATGCTGAACATTAATTCACCAAGCCACTGGTGACCTGCTGTGTTCTGGGCAGAAGCATTCTTTGTATTCATGACATAATTGGTAGGATACTCATCTCCTTGAAGCTTTAGGGATGTAATCTGACCGTATTTACCGGTTTCAATGTTAAAATATTTATTGGTTAACCGGTATCCATCCGTAATAGGAGTTACAACCGTTTCCTCAGATAAGAGAGCATCAGAAGCCTGCCCCCATACCTTCCATCTGTGAATGGAACAGAAGCCGTCATTATTTCTCTCCATTGTAAAACGGAGACATCTGGTAGTAATCTTCTGATCAAATTCCAGTATGTTATATGTATCTTCTACCTGAGCTGCCATCACAGCAGCATCATAGGTCGCTGCCGTCTGCCAGTTGCCGCTTGCATCCTTATATTCCACCTTGGCACTCTTCGGTATCCGATCAGCCCAGACTCCATCACTCATCCAGTACACTGACATAGAATCTACCGTAACATCAACATCCCAGTCATACTGTACCCAAGAGGTCCCATCCGTACTTTCTATCCCGTAATCATGCCAGGAACCGACGGAGTCACCGGAGGATGTCGGCTCATGGCCGTTATTTAAGTTCGATGCTAGAATGCCCCACTCACTGTGCTCTGCATTGGCTGTTGCTGTTCCAAGTAAGGCGACATCAGCCGATGTACTTCCTTCACTGACAGCACTCGGTTCCGCTGCCTTCACATACAATGATGTCGACAACGAAGTTATTACCATTGCAATTGATAATATGACTGCAAATGAACGAGTAACAACTTTTGAAGATAAAATGCGTCTCATTTAAATCTCCCTCTAATTGTTTATATTGTTCATTTGTGCTGTAAATATTTAACATTTGTTTATGCTTCATTATAGCATGGATTCGTGAAAACGTTTTCCTTATTTTTCCATAATATTAAACAAATCTAATTGGTGAACTTGACCAAACGCATAGAAATAACCGCTACTGCATGTCATAACGATTTCCTACGGAAAACCAAAACATAATAAATATAGCCTAAAGTCCTTGATTCTTAAGGCTTTTTTCCACATTGTCATATAAGTGTATCTTAGAATTCCTATTTATTTTTCTAATAATTCATAAGTTAATCGTTTACCTCGTTTGATAAGAAAAATGGGGGATTTATTACCGATGGCTTCGAAAGTCTTGGAAGTAGAATTAATTAACCGGCAGAGTAGAATGATTATCGATTATTCCCTTACTTAGGAATGGATGTTTTACAAATCAAATAAAATAAAATCAAAAAATAACCTTCCTTGAATTCCTTTCTCAAGTAAAAACTTATACCTGATGGAATTACAAAGAAGGTTCTTATATTAATCTTCATTCATAATATCAATGTGGCACATCTTCATCGCGTTCAATGCATTTTTATGGCTTTCCGGCGTGACTCCGGCGCAGCAGCTGGCATCTACAGTGATTCTAACTTCCGGGAAATATGCTTTCAGAATTAAGGTATTGGATATAACACAGATATCCGTACATAAACCTACTAATTCAATCTCATCTAGGGTGGAGGCGTATTCCTTCTTCAGTAATTCCGCCAGCTCTACCGATCCAAAGGTAAGCTTTTCCACCGGACCTGACGTATCTTTCTTACACAGCGCCTCAATCTCCCTATTTAGCCGATGACCTTCGGTTCCCTTGATGCAGTGCAGCACCGGGAGCTTCTTCCCTTCTGCCGTCTCCAGATAATTCTCGTAATGGGTGTCCTGGGTGTAATATACTTTACCCTGGAACTCAGAGATTTTCTTCACTACCTTGGGTACAATAGCAGCAGCTTCCCTGGTACCAAGACTTCCATCAATAAAATCATTCTGCATATCAACTACAATCAGTACTCTATTCTCAGACATAACATTTCCATATCCTTTCCACGATGTATTATTTCTATTGTTATCATCGTAAAACTATTTTGGAAAAATGTAAATGTTTTTATTTATATTCTCTTCTGGCAAAATCACCGGTGATATTACCGACGGTTGAGCTTCCATCAATGAAAATGGTACCGTTGCAATCGATATTATTCACCTTGCAATTAGGCCCGATGGTAATATCCCTTCCGTTCACGGTATCAACCGTAACGCCGCTGAGTTCTATGGTTGTTGCTTCAATCAGTTTAATCTCAGATTTCATCGGATTGAAAATTTTCTTAAAAATGTTTACTGTATAATGAGTGGAAATCTTAATCAGATCTCCATAAATTTCTTTCGCACTTATACAACCGTCTGCTCTCAGTACGTCGGCATAGATTTCACCATTCGTCTTAATTACGCCATCACATACTATCTCTTCTGCCTCAATCTTGGTGCCTTCCTTCTCATTAAATACGCCTTCCACAACCAGTTTCTTCACGCGGATGTTGGATTTAAAATCACAGACACCTTCACAAAGCATGGTTCCGGCCTGGATTTCACCAGAACAGGTAAATACACCTTCAATGTGTAAATTCTCAGCTTTAATATTCTCAGAGCAGCTACTGACTCCTTCTAAATGTATACTTTCATATTGGCCGCCGGTAATTTTACCGAAGCCTTCCATATTAAAAACCTGCATCATATCCTCCATTCTGCTGCCCTTGACAGCCCAAATCAATTATTTCACAAAAAGACTCTTATACTTTAACTTTATCGTATCTGTTATTTCACTGAGTGACAGCTGTTCCTTTACTTCTATGCTGCTGTCAAAGGAGAGAGGTGCAGGGTTCGGCGAAAATACGGCATGATATTCCTCTCCTACATAAAATACAGTACATAATACATTGGTTGTCTTCTTACTCCTGGCTCCAAAAGTACTCCTGCGAAGCAGTTCCTTCATCTCCTTCTCGGATAAACCTATTTTCGATGCTGCCTGCGATATGGCTGCAGTTAATGCAACCTCGAAAAACTCAAAGCTTTCTTTACCGAATACTTCCGGCAGGACACTTAGTATCCTTTTATCTATCTCATCGACTTCCTCTAAGTCCTTCAGGCTGATGGTTGCTACCGAAGTCTCAGGAGATAATATCTTGGCCAGCTCCTCTAGGGAGTATAAATCCTTCATATCGAGGATTGACTTAATCCTGCTTAGTATCTGTTCTCTTGGGAAAAAAGTCTCCTGTCCGGTATAAGCTGACTGCTTGATAAACCATTCCTCCGGTATCAGGCGTTCTCTCTTCCAGCGGTAAAGCTGACCATAGGAGATTCCCGTAATCGCAAGCAAATCTTTTTTAGAAATCAAATTCATTTCTTTCACCTCCGTAACGTAACATTGTTTTGTTCTATGATATTAATGTAACATAACAATGTTTTATTGTCAATCCATCTAATAAAAATATTTTCTATTTTCTTTTTACTGAAAATTAGTTATACTTGATTATATTAATTAGTTATAGGAAAGGATAACGATAATGAAAAACGAACTACTGACGATCGGCCCATTTACTCTCTATGGCTATGGTTTAATGATTGCAATCGGAGCCATCTCTGCTTATCTTATGACAGAATACAGAGCCAAGAAGAAAGGTCTTCAATATGAATTAATCTTCTCGCTGTTCTGGTGGTGTCTGGGCGGTGGAATTCTCGGTGCAAAGCTTCTATATATCCTTACTCAGATGAAAAACATTGTAGCCGATCCTTCTATTATATTAAGTGATTTCTCAGAAGGCTTCGTAGTATACGGGGGGATCATCGGCGGCATATTGGGCGGTTTCCTGTTCTGTAAGAGACATAAAATTAACTTCTTAAAGTATTTTGATATCGTAATGCCTTCCATTGCCCTTGCCCAGGGCTTCGGACGTATCGGCTGCCTGTTTGCCGGCTGCTGCTACGGGGAAGAAACCAATAACGCCTTCAGCCTTGTTTTTCATGATTCAGCTTATGCACCCAACAATGTACATTTAATACCTACCCAGCCGATTTCCAGTGCACTGAACTTCCTCAATTTCTTTGCACTTGTCTTCATTTCAAAAAGGATCAAAGCAGATGGACAGGTTGCAGGCTTTTATCTGATTTTCTATAGCGTCGGAAGATTTATTATCGAATTTTTCCGTGGAGATCTGGAAAGAGGAAGTATCGGTCCTTTGTCAACTTCCCAGTTTATATCCATCTTCCTATTCGCAGCCGGTCTTGGTATTGTAATCATCAGGGGCATACAGGGTCGGAAAGCTCTGAAGGAGCAATTGCAGGAATCAACAGATGAACTTACGAAAGAACAGGAATAATTCATACATAAACACACGGACGTGAGACCGTCATCAACGGTTTCACGTCCGTTTTTACTTCTGATATGAGAATTTTGTCAGAATCTTCCAAATCAATCCTAATATTATGGGGTACCTGTAAATGCATACAGGTACCCCTCTGTTACTGACTGAACTATAAAATAATATCAGACGTTAAAAGCAGCGGAAGAATAAAACTCTTCTGAGATTTAACGTATCAAACTCCCAGCTACCGTTTCTCCAACGGAAGCCCTGAACAAATTGTCCCCTGACGAAGGTAGGAAAGAACCAAAAGCTATTGCCGTTAAACAGCCAGATGAAAGTGAAACGATTGATACATCTGCGGATACCTCCGGGACTTACTCTGAACTCTTCAAAGCCGCGTTCCTCTTCAAATTCCGGTATCGGTACTGGTATCACGATTGGTCTTCTTCCCGGAACCGGCATCGGTCTTGGCATCGGGCTGGGCATCGGACTCGGCATCGGACTCGGCATCGGGCTGGGCATCGGACTCGGCATTGGTCTTGGCCTTGGCCTTGGGCCTGGTCCTGGCATCGGTCTGGGCATCGGACTTGGCATCGGACTTGGCATCGGACTTGGCATTGGACTGGGCATCGGACTCGGCATAGGACTCGGCATCGGTGTTGGTCTAGTTCCCGGCATCGCTCCGGGTCTGCCCATCTGTCTTCTTTCCATACCAGGCGGTCCTTCCGGAATAAAACTCGGAGGAGGTGTACTTGGCATCTGTCCCATTCCCGGCATTCCTTGGGAACCACCAGATGGTGTCATCTGTGATTGTTCGTTCCTTCCGCCTCTTCGACTACGGGGTTGATCCGTATCAAATTGCTGACCTCTTATGCTATTATGATCTCTACAAGTATCATTATGATTGAAATGATTACTCATTGACAGATTCCTTTCTTGATCATAGTTCATACTCTATTTTATGAAGTTGGATACGAAACGTGAAAGCAGTTATTCCAATCCGTTATGTATCGATATAGAAAGCTCCTACGAATGATGCTTCTTAAGAAAAAAAGCTATCAACCGCAGGAGCTTTGTATTCATTCTATTAATCTGCTTTCTTTTTTACCGGAATCCATATCTCAGAGATATAATTTTCTTTACTGTTGTCCCCCTCCGGATAAGACTCGAAATCAATCGAATCGACGGGTTCATACTCAGACTGCGGGAAAAACTCAGAATAAATCCGTTTCAACATATCCTGGATAGCACGGGGCATGAAACCGACACACTGGAATATAGCCCAGGTCTGCTCATTTTTTACTAGCCATAACTGTTACGTTATTACCAAGGGCAGTAAAGGTCATAACCAATTTATGATCAGCAGCTTCGTTCCCTTGCTTTACAAATACACCTTTATAGGTTACACCGTCCAGGGTAATCTGCATATAATCAGTCCCTTCCGTATAGCTCCAGGTTCCTGTCAGATCACCTTTTACGCTTCCGTCACTATAAAGAGCGATATTCTTAATTTCGTCAACACCAAAGGTTTTATTTAAGATAACCTGATAATAAGTATCGGGTTTGTTAACAGCAAATTCATATTCACCAACCATTTCCTGCTTGGTATATCCGGTTGCAGGCACTGTTTCACCTGTATACTCATAAGGTGCTGCAACCAGCCAGCCGTCTTCATTTAAGAATAGCTGATGAACATGTACCTCATGATATTCAGCATTGCTCTTCTCACCAGCTGCGAATCTAGTGTGGAATACTACGAACATCTTACCGTCATCATCCAATAAAACAGAGTTATGTCCCTGTGCTACATGGGTGTAAGTATTACCGCTGAACTTATAGGAAGCGAAAAGACGAACACCGATATTGGTACTGAGGTTGTTGCTGACTGCCTTTGAATAAACTGCAGAATTGCCAGCTTCATCAACATAAGGTCCATTAATCTTGTCGGAACGGAATACTCTGATCTGATAACCGCCCTGAGCTGTTAAACCGCCGTAGGATAAGAATAGATAGTAATAATCACCGAATTTTTCAACATAGGAAGCCTCTCCGGATACTCCCCAACCACCTGCAAGCTTATAACCATAATATTGGTCGGAAACGTTCTCAACTGTTTCATATGTAGTCGTGTAATCTCTGAGACCTGTCTTGTTATCCAGTCTGAGCATATAGATACCACCGAACCAGGAACCGAGGGACATCCACAGATTGCCGTCCTCGTCGTATTTCACGCAGGGATCAATGGCATTCAGCTTGGTGTTCTTAGTAGACTGATATCTGGAGAGATCAGCACCATCGCCAAGAACCTTATATACATCTGTCTTCTCTGCAGGATGTGTGCCGGTATTGAAGCCGGAGTAGATAACCGGGCCAACATATTCATAAGGTCCTTTGATATCATCTGCTGTTAAAAGAACAATAACAGAATTCCAGTCATTACCGTTAACACTCATGTACATGCAGTATTTACCCATATCCTTGTTATAAATAACATCAGGAGCCCACATATTACCCCTTAAATCAGGATTGGATTCTGTCTTACACCAGTCAGCCCAGATACCTCCAAGCAGATCATTGTAATCAGTAGAGACATTCGTATTAAAGGTTTCCCATTCCATTAAATCTGTACTCTCAGCCCAAGCTCTGTGAGATCCGAATAAGTAATAGGTGCCATCCGCTTTGACAATGGACGGGTCATGTACACTAACTCTGAAAAAGTTTGTATCTACAGTTTTAGCCGGCTCCTCTGTAAATACCTCCGGTGTCGGAGTCGGCCCGGCAGTAGGTACTGCTGTCGGCGTGGTTGTTACTTTCGTATCCTCTGTACTCCCCTGATCCTGGCTGTTCTTCTTACTGCAACCTGACAATACCAAAGAAGCTGCAAGGATGACAGTAAACATCAATGCTATAAGTCTTTTCATCATAATAACACTTACCTTTCTGTGAATAATATTAAGTTCCTGTGTTCATCAGAGAATTGATCTGATTATCATTTATTTCATTATATATTGTTTTATTACACTTTTCAACTAATGTTTTTACAAATTGTAAAAAAGTGAAACGTCCTTTAAATAGCAATTATATCCATTTAAAAGACGTTTCAACTATGTTAGATTTGATTAAGTTTAGAATTAAATATTAGAACTCTTTTTTCTGATAAATTAGAACCGATATTCCATAAGATATGGATAAAGCTATTATCACAACTATCGGTACAATCAGATATATATACTCCATACAGGTATTAGCCAGCTTAATCAGCATCTCTGGGACTACGAAATCACCATTACTTAACATTTTGTTCATTGCTAAAACGATAACAAAAGGTATAGCATACACAGCGAATAAGATTAATCTCGCTTTCTCAACCCCCATCTTAGTAATGAATGGAATGATGATACAATAGAACAGAATAACTATGGCTGTACCTGCTCCGATACTTTGAAGCCCATTGAGCAGGGAGTCGGATTTTATAATAATATTAATAATTATGGTAAATAAGCTGCCATATACTACTCCAAGAAGAGTTAACAACAGCATCATCAGATACTTGCTTTGAACAATATTATCCTTTGAAATAGGGCAGGTCTGTGCAAAGACATCCCACTTTGCCATATCATCATAGGAATACAGACTCAGTGTCAATATGGCATACAGCAGCACAAAGATTGAGCTGAAGAAGCTTGTGTCATCGGAAGCGATAGCCATTACACCGTAAAGTACTGTTAATCCTCCAAATATCTTCAGATTCTTCTTCAAATTAATAAAGTCCTTCAATATTAACCCCTTCATTAACGAATACGCTCCTTTCCTTTGCTGATATATAGCATGATTTCCTCAATGGAAGTCCGATCGACCACATACTGACGATATTGTCTTTGAAATGCATCCTTATTATGGATCATCACATCTGCTCCATAGCTGTTCTCCCTGATTCCCACGATAAAGGAGTGGTCTATAGACGCAACCTCTTCCTTCGGACAATGGATCACACCATATTGATAGATCAGATTGTCTTTACTTTCACTGAATATAATTCGTCCCTGATGAATAAAGGTAACATAATCTGCAATTTTCTCAATGTCACTGATAATGTGAGAGGATAATAGTATGGTATGCTCTTCATCCTGTATGAAATCAAGAAAGATATCCAATATCTCCTCTCTTACCATCGGATCAAGTCCACTGGTCGCTTCATCCAAAATCAATAATTTCGAATGATGAGACAGGGCAATCGCAATTGACAGCTTCATCTTCATGCCTCTGGAATATTCCTTGATTATCTTTTTCCTGGGAAGCTGAAATTGAAGGATATATTCCTCATACTTCTTTGTGTCCCAATTCGGGTAAATATTTTTCATAATTATATTGATATCGCCGACATTCATATTGTCATGCAGGTTACTTCCGTCAAATACCACACCAATCTGGGATTTTATTTCCATGGAAAGGTGCTTTGAGCCTGTTCCAAAGATTGATATCTCCCCATCATCAGTACGTATTAAATCCAGGATTGCTTTAATCGTAGTTGTTTTACCTGCCCCGTTCTCACCGACAAAGCCCATGATTGACCCCTTCGGTACCTTGAAGCTTATATGATCCAATGTAAAATCACCATACTTTTTCGTCAGGTTTCTAATATTAATTGCATTCTCTGTGTCTGCTAAAGTCATACTATTTGCCATAACTACTCCTCCTCATAAATCATCTTAACAATCTCAACGACCTCATCCAGACCAATTCCGCCTGCTTTTGCTCCGGCAACTGCCTTGCCCAGATGATCCTCGACGATTCTCAATTGTTCTTCTCTTAAGAATTCCATATTCTTTTCTGCAACAAAGCTGCCTTTGCCCACTACTGTATAGATGAAGCCATCCCGTTCCAGATCCTCATATGCCCTCTTTGTTGTAATTACGCTGATCCGCAGTTCCTTCGCCAGTGTCCGCATCGAAGGCAGTAATGTTCCTGCCTCCAATTCTCCGCTGATAATCATATGCTTAAGTTGTGAGGTAATCTGTTCATAGATTGGTTTTTCACTCGAGTTACTAATTAAAATATTCATCCTTGCACCTCCGGAGGTGTAATATTGTATATATTCAATATACACACTATATCACCTCAAGATAACACTGTCAATATAGAAAATGGTAAAAAATAAAAAGGCTTGTTTCAGCCTTTTTATTTGAATCAATTTATAAATTTAAAAAATAATGAGTTTACCTGATATCACAGTACTTTTTCATATAGCAGGAACCAGTCCAGACCATATCTTCCAAGCCCAAGATCAACCGTATCAATGTATTGAAAACCGCATTTTTCGTACAATCCAATGGCAGGTGTATTCTTCTCGTATACATCCAGACGGATGGATCTGGCTTTTAATTTCTTACTTTGCTCATCGGAGAAATTCATAAGGGCTTTCCCTATACCGGATCTTATATACTCCGGATGAACGACCAACGTATGAATTACGATGATATTCGAATAATCAGAATCTATCAGCCATTTTACGCTCTTATATGCGGCTTCCGGCTCATGGTTTAATATGACGGAGCCAATGATTTTACCCTGATATCTTGCCGTATAAAGATTGCCAGCTGCTACACCAGCTACAGCATTGTCTCTAGCCGGATAGATACCTTTTCGCCATCCAGGAAAATTGTCGGTGCCTGCCAGGTAATCATTCAAAGTATCATAAAGCTGCCCTAATTCGTCGATATCCACTTCTGTTCCTATATCAAAAACAACATTATCAATGATTATTTCTTTACATTCTATTCCCATATACAATCCGTTAGTTTCATTTCGTTGAATTTTGCCACAAAGCTTGTGTCCAAGGGACTGCAGGCATAAATTCCGAAGGAAATCTCTTCTGCTCCTTTATTTAAATGAAAGATTCTCATTTGCTTAAAATGAATCCCATCTTCCGAGGTTTCAATAAGATAATCAGACTCTCTTCTGCTCAACCGATAATACAGCATATCTATATCAGCCGATACATCAGTGGAAGCCCAGTCCGAGTATCCATTATTCGTTACAACGCTTCCTAGTTTACCAATTTGCTCACTCTCATATTCAAAGGATGCTTTTACCCAGTTGTCACTATCCAGGTAAATAACTATTCCGCATTGCTCAAACAGACCCTTACAATCGAACTCAGCTTTAACAGTAAAGGTAAAATACTTTTCCTGTGTTTTCATCTGAAGCACCGGCGCATTATCATGCTGAAACCCATAATAGGTGCGCTGCCATAAATCCGTTCCCGGATCCGTACGAAATTCCACTGATTTTTCCGTAATCTGATATTCCTTTGGCATTCTGATCCATACCAGATCATTAACATTGAATTCCTTCATAGCCGACCTCCTAATCATTATCATCATATTATTAACTATTACAAAGGCAGTCCTACAAACACCTTTAATAATTTCAGAGTATTCTCCATCCCATTTCTATGGGTTCGCTCCATACCATGGGAAGCATGTACGCCTTGTCCGATCAGTGCCCCGCGGATATTATTTCCCCCGGATAAGGCTGCTGATACATCGGAGCCATAATGAGGGAAGATGTCAACCACATAGTCAATCTCATTCTCTTTGGCGAGTGCTATCAGACGGTTGGTCATCTCATAATCGTAAGGTCCTCTGGAATCCTTCGCGCAGATGGATACGGTATATTCGGAACCGTTTAAATCGTCACCCACTGCACCCATGTCAACGGCAAGCAGCTCCGTTATGTCCTCAGGCACCCAGCTTGCACCAAACCCTACCTCTTCATAATTACTGATCAGAAGCTTAAGCGTTCTATCCGGAAGATGCTCTCCTTCCGACATATCCTTCAGCATTCCCAGAAGTACCGCTACAGAAGCTTTATCATCAAGGTGTCTTGACTTGATGTATCCGTTGTCTGTAATTCGGAATTTCGCATCAAAGCTGACATAATCACCGCTGTTAATACCAAGTGCTAACACGTCCTCTCTGCTTTTTACAGGTTCATCGATGCGGATCAACATATTTCGGTCGGTTCTTTCGATGGTTCTTGCATCATCATAGCTGTGTACGGAAGGACTTTTATTTAATATTGTTCCCGTATAGCTCCTTCCATCCCGTGTATGAAGCGTACAATAAGCACCTTCCACACTGTGCATGGTATATCCGCCTACTAAGGTAAATCTTATCAGTCCCTCGGAATCTATCGAACGAACCATAGCACCAAGAGTATCGACATGTGCTGATAATCCCAGGGTTTCGTTCGTTTTACCTTTGACTTTGATGATATACCCACCTTTATTGGTGTACTCGCCTTTGAACCCAAAGCCCTCCGCTTCCGCCTTTACAAACTCCATTACTTCCTTCGTAAAACCGGAAGGACTTGGAATATTCACAAGCTTCTCCAGGGTTTTTATAATGTAATCCATTGTTTCCATAGGCAACCTCCATTTCCCACCTTATGACGGTGTAGTTCCATTATATAGTAATTGAAATTGGAAAACAATTCAACATTCCTACTTGTTCACATTTTTTTCACTTTGCCCACACAAAGTGACCACAAAAAGTTTATATCATCATATTATTAAATGACGTGCAGCAATATGTAAAACAGATTAGCAACAGTTACGCTCACGATTACGAACAAAAGAGAGGGCAATATCATGAAAATACCAAGCAAAAAATCCAGCAAAAAATCATTCTTCTCAATTAAAGCAAAGGTCGCGCTATTATGTACTTGTTCCATCATTGTTGCAGTGATTGTAACCTTCACCACCATGGCACTGGCAAGTAAAAAGATTATAACCAACAGTACGGAAATCACCCTGCAGGATCTGGCGAATACCTATAGCAACAACCTTTCGGATACCATCATGCAGGTCTCCCACTCAGCTGATTATATGATGAGCTCATCAGCAATAGCATCTTTCGTTGAATCCGGAGGTACCGGAAACTCAGCTGATGTAGAAGCTCTGGCGAAAATGGTCTTAGATTCCAATTCCTCTTTTGAAGATGTCAGTATTGTTGATGAGAAAGGAATTGTACTTTATAGCTCAAACAGCAAACTGATTGGTACTGATATATCCGGAGAGACTTATTTTACCAATATGGTTTCCAGCGGATTAGATACACAGAGTAATGTATATACCTCAGAAAGTTCCGGTGATTCCTGTATCACCTTTGCAATCCCGCTTCGTTCCAACATGGGCATGATAGGCGGTACTCCTTCTGCAACCGGTACAACAGCAGGTTCAACAACCTCCGATACAACCGGTACCACAGATGCTTCCTCTACAACAGCTAATGCTGCAGTTCCTACTGGTGCAGCAAATGCGACAACAGGTATGATGATGGGCAACGGTGGCCAGGATGTAGCTGTTACGGATTTTACCGGAGCAATTATCGCCTCCGTTAAGGTATCCGCATTTGACAGTGTTCTCTCCGATTTAACTGTATCTAATTACGACACCGGTTATGCCTATATTCTCGACTCCGAGGGCAATGTTATCTATCATCCTGATGAAACCCTGGTAGGTACTAAGCTGAATGTTAAAGAGATTGATAACCTCCTTACTCAGGTGAAAAATGGTACTATTCCGGAATCCAGCATCATTACCTATACATATAACAATGTGAAGAAATACGCAGGCTTCAGCATCGATTCCGACAATCAGTGGGTAATATTTGTCGGTGCAGATCAGGCGGAAGTCATGAATTCCTTAAATGCGGTATCGAAAGACACCTTGTTAACAACAATTATTCTTGTTGTATTATTAAGTATAATCGCTTATTTATTCACAGGCACGATAACCAAATCCATCAAGAAGATTACCCAGTTAATTAATAAAACAGCAGAGCTGGATTTTACGGAAGATCAAACATTTCAAAGGTTATCCCAGCAAAAGGATGAAACCGGTGAGATGAGCAGAGCCATCGAAAAGATGCGAGAAGTAATGAAAACCATGATTCTTCATATCAGTGAGGTATCCGGTAAGATTAATGAATCCTCGAATAGTTTGAATCATATCTCCCTTTCCGTGAACGAACATGCTTCTGACAACTCCGCTACCGCGGAAGAATTATCTGCAAGCATGCAGGAAACAGCCGCTACAACCGAACAGATACATGCAGCAATTGAACAAATCAGCACTAATTCCAATGATATCACAGAGAAAGTTGTTTTAGGAGCCAAGCTATCCGAAGATATCATCAATCGGGCAACCGAGCTGATGGCATCCACAACGAAAGCAACAACCAAGACCCAGAAGATTTATGAAGAAGTAAAAGTTAAGACAGACGCTGCGATTGAACAGGCTAAGGCAGTGGAGAAAATCAGTATCCTTACAAAGACAATCAAGGATATCGCAAGCCAGACTAATCTTCTTGCATTAAATGCTTCGATTGAAGCAGCCCGTGCCGGTGAAGCAGGCAGCGGTTTTACTGTGGTTGCCAAGGAAATCGGAGTTCTAGCC
>Ga0207834_1000225_pt1 | contig 20332 bp, 7 predicted proteins | sample LuqExpMetagenom5_FD_187763 | JGI IMG/M metagenome (GOLD analysis project Ga0207834, IMG submission 187763) | Tropical forest soil microbial communities from Luquillo Experimental Forest, Puerto Rico - Sample 5 (SPAdes) | ecosystem: Environmental > Terrestrial > Soil > Tropical forest ...
CCCAGCATATATTCATCCATCTTCAGCCCACCGTACAGATCAAGATACAACAAAGAAGTGGTTACAGAAGCCTTTTTCTCTAATCCTTTATTTTCGATTAAGTAATTACGGTAGCATTCTGCCATATCTACATAGCTAAGGTCTGCTTTATGTAATAGATAATACTTTACTTCGAATTTATCATTTTTCGGGAAAACCTTTGTTACTACATTGGCAGCTATCGCTTTCGCTGAACCGTAACGGTTGCTGACTTCAGTAACTGCCTGAGCCACCTGGCGGTAAATGAACTTCGGGTAAACATTGTTGTAGGAAGTAATCGCGCCACTGGTCATCGCATTAATTGAGGCGCTTGCCTCTCCCTCTGTTATTACAGCAAGATATCCACTGTCTCCGGTTTTCGCTCCAAAGACCGGCATACGGATGCTTTTACCAATATCTGTATTGCGCTCCAGGTAAAGCGATGGCTCTCTGGAGTAAACCTCCTGGCTATACGGTTGGTAAGAGGCTTTGTTATTATTGTCATACATTAAAGCTCCACAGCCATCCGGTACAAAGATATACCCTTCATCCTTAAGTCCTGCCGCTCCAAAGTAAGGTAATAAGCTGATACTCATCACTCCATTGCCAGACTCTTTAAAATCCTGAAAGGGAACCTGTACTCTAAGACCATCCTCTTCCAGCGTATAATTTAAAGCAACCGCTACATTGGCACTATCAAAATAGTACCAGAACTTAATACCGTTCTCAGTGGGTTCATAGCTGATATTACCGCTATTCACAGCTCCTCCCAAAGTATTGGCAAAGCTTGTTCCTCCCCCCTGATCTATAAATTCAACGACAGCCTGGCTTCCTAACGCCATTTTGTTCATGGCTTTTGCAAGCTGATCTTCCTCTTTATCGATCGGATTTGAAGCATAAAGATAATTTGCAGTCTTATCCCATACTCCTATTTCCCCGTTATCCTTCATACATAAAATAAAGTGGTCATTTTCTGCTATGATATAATTGTAGTAGGATAGCTTATCTGTTTTCCCTATGCTTCTCCAGTTATCGCCTACCTTACTGGCCGGCAGTGTTATCTTTTCTTCTGCAGAGCCCGTTAAAACAGTATCTGTCTGATTGCTTTTTGTCCAAAGCCTATCCTTAAGAACAAATATCCCTGCTGCAATGATCAGTACAACCATGATTAGCGCTATAAACAAATTTCTTCTTGTCTTCATCTTTACCTCCATGATTTTCCTTCCCTATAGCATTCGCAGTCTTATTTCAAAAAAGATTGTTACAACAAAAGAATAAACCTGTGAAGCCAGACCAGATACCAATACCACCAGGAACAACATAATAAGAACACCAATTATTGTTAATGCAATCGATGCTATGGTTTTAGCGGCGGTATAATCATGGATTACATGGAGTGCTAAGAAAATTAAAAGCATTGACCATATAACTCCAACGGTATTCATATAATCGAGAAAGATACCTTCCTCTTTTCTTACCAGGAAATAGGTTAAGATAACCCTGGTTATTCCTAACATTTCATACGGTAACAAGGCATATGCGCAGGTAATCCATATCTCAACAAACTTTCCTTTGCCATCCATTAAGGTAGTAAAGCACCAATTGGATACAGCAGCCATGGTAAAAATCACAATGCTTGTTAATAAAATCTGCTGCAGCTGTACGGGTTCCCCCAGATGTCTGTCACTGGTAAAGTCAAAATCCACATATCCCCAATCAAGTATTTTCAGGAGCACCCAGACTGCGAGGATGATATTCGCTACTTTTAGGCTGTACTTTTTATTATTTTTCAGTTCCTGGAAGCCATCCACCGGGTGGACCAGGATATAGAGCGGATAAACATACTTATTCATGGATTTATAAAATTCGCTCATGTCATTTATCCCCCTTCGTTATGGATCTCTTATTCATATCATGAACCTTTGCAGAGATGATTTTTGATGCGATAATAAATACAAATGCAGCCAGGATAATTCCAAAGAAGATAAAAGCAAAATGCTCTTTCATCCATTCATTACGGATTTCTTTTTTCACCTCTGAGTATTTTCCGTTTGCTACGTTCGATCGCTCAAATATCTTTTTTGCTGCTTTATAGTTATCGCCTTCATAATAAGCCATTCCTAAGCCTAATAAGGAATATTCAAAATTCTGATCCATCTTAACAACTTCATCAAACAAACTCTTACTGTCCAGATAATAACCGTCTTCAAACATGGAGAAGGCTTTGATACTGATTTCTCCAAAATAAGTAGGTTCAAAAACCGTAATATTCTTTTTCGTATTATCGAGTACGAATATCTTGCCATGTAAGGTCTCGATAGCGACCGGATTTAAAAAGCGCCCCAAGGTAGATCCATTGCCGCCAAAGATAGCCAGCTGGCCGCCTTCCTGCTCATACTGATAAATGTTACATTTTCCCTTATCCAGGGCATAGATAAAATGATTTTCATCCACGGCTACATCGCAAAAATTGGTCAGCCAGGTTGTCTCAGTGGTTGAAAAATCCGGCATATCACCCCAGAGATACCAGCCTGTATCCTCTATAATATTTGTACCCAACGGGTTGAGCTTCTTAATCATGGAATCCTCAAAGGGATCATCACTAAATGCTGTTACCGTATAGATAAAGCCTTTCTCATCAATATCAAAGTTCGCAAACTCTACAGGAATAAAATTAACCATTTTATCTCTTTGGCTTTTGGTAGCAAACTTACGAAGAGTTACGTCAAGTAATCTTTTAACGGTAAGCATTACCTTATTTCTGCCATAGAAGCCCAGGAAATTTCCTGCTTCATCAATCATATAGGCACCCTGGCTTGATTTATCCGATATGATATATACGATATTTCTATCATCTACCAGTACCTTTTTTGGATCAAATGCAACTGAAGCATCTAAGAGATAGGAATCCGGTCTTGTAATAATCCTGGTGATGTTACCCTCCTGGTCACTGACAAGGACTCGCTGGTTTGCCTTATCTGCCAAATAGATTTTTCCGTCCTTATTAACGAATAAGCCTTCCGCTCCTGTAATATTTTCCTCTCCATTCGCAGAACGGAAATGATCGATGATTTTTACCGGATTAAAGTCTTCCGTAAATACTACAATACGGTTATTGCCGGAATCGAGTACATAAATGAGATTATTATTATCTACGAATAAATCCATTGGATTATTAAAATCCCCAACCTGAAGCTCTTTTCCGTTATACGCATCCTCCGCTACATAACTGTACTGGGATGGCATGGCATTCCCCCACCAATCATAACGGTAATCCGCAAGTGCAACGGATGCCGGTTGAAGAAGGATAAGCAGTGAGAGTACCAGAGTAGTCCGTCTTAATAATTTTTTAAACATAGTCCATCCTCCTGCCTTATTCTTTAATGCCCGCATGAGCCATTGTTTCCATAATACTGCTTTGTGTCAGCAGGAATATTACTACCGGCGGTATCAGCATTACCAGATTGGCTGCTGATGCGACACCTGCACGGGCTATACCGCCTGATTGGATCTGTGCCAATGCGGTAGGAAACATTTTTAAAGATTCCTTATAGATAAAGTTTCCTCCTGTCATACTCCACATCCCCTGGAAGGCAAATATGATTAAAGTTAACCATGCCGGTTTTACATTCGGCATAACAATTCTCCAGTAGATGCCGAATTCATGCATGCCGTCGATTCTGGCCGCTTCCAGAAGGGAGGTACTGATTCCCTCCATAAATTGTTTCATCAGGAATAAGCCCATCGGAGTGGCCATTGCCGGAAGCAGCAAGGCCCAGTATGTATTAATCATTCCAAGCTTTGATATAACAATATACTGTACAAGACCTAATACACCGCCGGAAAAGAGCAAAGAGACTGTTACTAATTTAAATAAAAGCTTTTTCCCGGGGAAATCATTCTTCGCCAAAGGATAAGCTGCCATTGACGATACGATTACATTGCCTGCGGTGCCAACTACACTGACAAATACACTGTTAAAAATATAGCGGCTGTATGGAACCCATAAGGCTCCTGATAATTGACCTATCAATTTAAAATTCTTTAAAGTTGGATTATTTACCGTAAATCTTGGTGGGAAGATAAATAATTCATCCAGTGGCTTAAAGGCTGAAACTACTGCATAGACAAGTGGCATTACCATAAATCCGCCCAATATTACCAGCATCAGAAACACTACTATATTGCCGCCAATTGACCTGTTAAGAGTTTTGGTCCTTGAAATACTTGTTTTATAATTAAGCCAGGATTTTTTCAATTTATATAAAATAAAATTCTTTTCTTTTACCTTACCTGCTAATTCCATCATATCCTCCATTCCCTTATGTCTGTCCCAATTCTATAAGCTTCCACTATTGATTTCTTTCAAGCCAGCAGAACTTATGCCGCTTGCGGCATTTACTAGTCTCTTTCCATCAATAATGTAGTTATCAGCTTGTTGGTTAAAAGCATGACAAGAAGTAATATTGTAGAAATTGCGCATGCATAGCCCATATCGTACCGGACAGAACCATAATCATAAATGTGGGTCATAATCGTATGTCCCGCATAGTTTGTACTAGGAAAGCCTGCTAATTGGATGGATATATTACCTACCGCAAAGGAAGAGGAAATCTGCATAACAGCTGCAAAAAGCATTTGCCTTTTCATAGATGGTACTGTGATATAGATTAATTCCTGGAAACGGTTCTTCACACCATCCATAACTCCGGCTTCATAAATGGATCTGTCTACCGTCTTAAATCCAGCCCCAAGTGCCAGAAAGCCTGCTCCAAGACTTAGCCACAGCTGTACGATAATCAAGGTAATCATTATATACTTTGCATCAGTAAACCATTTAATAGGGTCTTGTATAATACCCATTCCTCCTATGGTCATCAGGACAGAATTCACCAAGCCGTATTGGTCATCGGAGAAGATGAACTGCCAGATCATGAATAGGTTGCCGGATAAGGAGGGTGCATAAAAGACTAAGGTTAATACCGTCCGTAAAAACCGCGGCAAATCATTAATAAACCATGCCAGCAGGAAGCATAAGATGTAGCTGATCGGGCCGGTAATAAAAGCAAATACAATCGTATTCTTCACAGCAAGCAGAAATACTTCATCATTTAAAAAGACAGAGACATAATTCGAGAGCCCAATGAATTTCGGAATATTCAGCATATTAAAATAAGTAAATCCCAAGGTTATGGAGGCAATTACCGGTATTACAGTAAAAAGAGTGAATAATGTAAAATAAGGAGCTATTAAAAGATAATTACTTTTGTTCATCTTGATTCGCTGCTTTAGGCTTAAATTACTCTTTATTTTCTTGGGAAAAAACAATCGGTAGGTCCATATTAATTTTTCTTTCACTCTTCCCCTCCTGCTGTTGTAAGTCCAAATTCTTCACGTTTCCGGGCTATTTCATAATTAATTAATTTATTCTGAAATACCATCGCCTGACGCGGGGATTTCTTATCATATACTATGGAACGGAATGCATTTTGCAGTGCTCTCACCGTATAGTAGCTGCCCGGTATCTGCGGAATGCCTTTGATTTGTGATAATGCCTCAGATAATCCGGCATATTCCTTATCAGACCATGGAAGCAGTTCTAAGGTCTTTATATTGGCGGGCGTAAATCTTGATGATGGACCAAGAAGTCCTTCCAGCTGTATTCCATATCTTGCTTTTACTTCATCTCTGGACCACCATTCCATGAATTTCCAAGCAGCTTCTTTATCCTTAGCACTGTTTAGCATAATTGTTCCTGACACGGTAGAGTAAGAGGAACGGTCTATGCTTCCATCCTCCTTAGCTACTCCCGGAATAGCTACCATATCCCACAATCCATTGATTTCAGGCGCTGCAACCACTAACTGGTTATAAACATTGTAAGGCTGGATTGACATTACTACTTCGCCGGAACGGAATCTCGAGTAAAAGTCCGTTTTTACCGGGAACCCATAATCTGTATAAAAGTCAGTATAGGTTTTCATAGCTTCAATGGCTGCCTTATTACCCAAATTGGCGCTTGTTCCATCTTCGCAGTAATAAGTTCCTCCGTTCTGGAAAAGAACGGTAGCAAAAATATCCTGAATGGTTATCTGTAAATTATTTCTTTGTATGATTGGCAGAATATTGTAGAAATCATCCCAGGTATTCGGTACCTTAATATTCAGCTTTTTAAATACGTCAGTTCTATAGAATAACATATTAAATACCTGAGTATCCGGTACTGCATAGGTACCGCCCTGATATTCAAAGGGTAATACGGAGGATTCATAGAATCTGGACTTTACTTTATCCCAACCATCAAATTTCGATAAGTCCTGCAGTGCACCTCTGATTGCAAAATTAACCGGTTGGTCTTCCGCTGTCATTATTGCTACATCCGGCCCCCGTCCTGCTACCGTTGCCTCAATCAGGGAACCCTGTACCAGCTCCAGCTCAACATTAATACCTGTTTCCGGAGTAAACATTTCATCAATAAGATCTCTTAATACCTGCGCCTGATCACGGCCGGCAGCGGTTGCATTTGCACTGATTGCATTCGCATTGGCACCTGGGACAGCCGTATTCAGCCATACCTTAACCGTTTTGCTGCCCGCTGAATTGCCAGAAGCTCCAACCTTGGCATTATTGTCATTAAAGGATGCAAGAAATCTTTCTATGGAATAAACACAGCGGTTGATAAATCCAACATTCGCCTTAGGCGTTCTTACATCCGGTGATTTCAAGTAGATATAATCAAGCTGCAGCTTCTGGTCCTGCATATCAACCAGCCAGGTTCCTAACGCACTGATGTTATTTTTAAATGCTCTCAACCGATATGAGATCTTTTCCGTATCTCCCAGGAAAGAATCTAATTGTATCCTCATTCGGTCGATTGCTCCGGTAGCGCTGCCTTTGCCGCCTGTAATAGCAATAATCGTGTTAAGCTCCTGCTCTAATTTATCGCGGTTCTTTGTGATAATATCCTTTAGACCCGGAATTCTGTCTTCCAGAAAATAATCTGTGAATTTATCCGGTGTTGCACCTGTTATCATTACAATCTGCAAATACAGATTATTCAGATCGAATACACAATCATTCATTCTCCGAAGGGAGTCTGTAAAAGCCCCCATCGTTACCTCCATCTTAATTTCATGTGTTCCGGCAGTCAGGTAAATCTTATATTCCTTTCCACTCCCATCAGCAAGGGTCATGGTCTGCCAGATGTCATCATAATTAAATTCTACCCGCTGCATTCCATCGAATAAGATTTTGTCGTCTATCAATACCTTACGGCTTGTGAACAAACCATCCAAATAATTCTGACGGTATTTAAAACCCAGGTTATAATATCCATCCTCCGGAACCTCCAGGTTCCAGGACATCCACTGTCCCGAATTCTTCCAAAGCTCTCCCCCGCCTGCATTGATGCGGATTTTACTTGGACTGTTAAGCTTCCCCTGGGAATCTTCTGTTCCTGAATTATTACGGTCGTAGGTCGGATACAACATAGCTCCGGTTTTATATTGCGCATTTTCAGCCTGTACTTTAATCAATTGACCGGTGGTATCCTTACCTGGGTTAGCAGCCAGATATTCATCATAGGTAGGAATTGCTTCCGGCGGTGATAGGGTTATGCTTTTCAGCTTTAAATCCACACCATTAGCCGCAAGTCTGATTTTGTTCGTACCTTTTTGTAAATAGAACTGATATGCTCCTTCATAAAAGCCTGTTGTATTTGCTAAGGTGTGTACCTGCCAGTCAAATACCATTACCTGCTTTGGAGCAATTTCATTTCCATTGGCATCTTTTCTTATTTCTGTTTCATTTTTATATATTCTTGGAACTGCTATATCCGCAGCTTCCTTAAAAGGTGTCCTGCCATTCAGTGATACCTGAACTTTAATATCTCTGGTCGTTGTATCCGTCTGTGCATATTCTAATGTAATCCGGTATAATCCCTCTTCACTCACATCGACACTATATTCAACCCAGCTGTCATTCCCTTTTTCTAAGAAGTAATATGCCGTACCGTTCTCTTCCATATATTTAGCATTATTACCTAACTGAATAACCTTGTCTGTACCGGCAACAATGGTTTCTTCTCCCTCAGCTGCGTTATTATTCTCTTCTAAATAGGTACTGTAATTCTCCGTAGAAGCATCCGCATCTGGAATTACATCAGTATCTGAAGCTAATCCCGTATCAGAAGCATCCTCTAAGATATTAACGTCCTGCTGATTACCATTCGTAGAATCTGCAAATATCTTTACCGGATTCATAATGATTGAAGTTATAAATATGAAACTCAGTAAATAAGCTAATATCTTATTTTTCTTAATAATCATTCTATAAAACACCTCCTGCTGTAGCATCCTGATATCTTATCAAGCAAGCATTGTTATCTGTTGTTGATAAGCCGATTATAGGAGCCGCAAAAAACTTTCACAATGCGAATAATTAACAGAGGGGCAAATTAGCAGAATAATAGACTAATTGATGATTTATAAACAAGCAAATTTTGTTACTTTTTAATAATCAGCAATTTTTTATGCTTGATTTTTATTGAAAAAGAATATCTTCATTACAGAATCATCGAAATCTAAAAATTGATGAAACTCTGATTTTGCATGGATGAAAATAAAATTGACAATTTCTAAAATTGATTATTTCTGAACTGGAAGAATAATAATAGTAGTATTGGCATATGGTAGATCATCTTTTTCAAGCTTTACTTCGTGTATTTTTATACATTTAAAATGTAATTTTGATGAAAATAAAACATCCAAGTGTACCGTCTCATTGACCTTTAGAAAAATATGCCGGATAGTTCGTGACAGTGCAAAGAACTAAAGTTCTTAGGTAAAATTCCGACGGCAATGCGGTGTCATTGTCTTGGAATTTTAACGACGCAATGTTGCGGACTAGCTGCGTAGATTTATCTAATTGTCAATGTGTCAGTACACTAGGGCTGCGGCGAGGCTTTTTGAATATTGCATATGTAAATTCAGACAAGTTAAATGTCTAGTTATTTATGAAACGTTGTACTAAGGGACTGTTGCAAAATATTAGTTATTACACAAGAAAAGGATAATAGCTCCCCCATACACATAAGACCGACATCTTACTGATATTGTCTGCCATTGTCGAACTTAAATGCTCGTTTCTGACATACAATATCAGCAATCTGTCTGTCAAACAGTGTATTACAAGGTGTTATTATCCTTTTCTTTAATTAAATAATGATTTTGCTACAGCCCCTTGGACGGGATTATATATCCTAAGAAACGGGGGTTGCACTATTATAACTGCATTTCGTGATGAATGAATTTATTATGACCAGTTTTGAATCAATGCGTTAGCGTCTGACTCCAATATAGCCTTTACTTCTGCGGTAACATTATCACCCAATGCTTCATTATTCAGATGCTTCACAAAATCTTCCATATGCTTAGCAGCCTGATCAAACCTGCCGATATCAAGCTGATGCTGTGCCTGAGACAGGTTATTATTTAGTTGGTTCATTAATGGTGCAGAAAGCTTACCCTCTGCCATATAACGTTCCATCAGATGACCTATGGCTGCCAAGCTTGTTGTTACTTCATAAAAAATTTCCTGATCCACTATATTGCCTGCATTATCTCTTATAACAATATGGACAGTATGAGTTCCTGTTTTTCCTGCAAAATCAATCCGTAAAGCCGAACCCGTAACCGCATTCGTTATGTCATAGGATGTAGTATCATCAATGGTTACAGCTGCAGCTGCAATTCCGGATAGATTATCAGCAACCTGAACTGACAGCAACTGATCATCCTCGAAGCTGCTTCCGGTGGTTACCGCTTTTCCATCTGCTTCTAAGGTAAAGGTAGGTACTGTTTTATCAATATTTAATTTGATTTCTTTCCTTTCTTCGATATTGCCAGCCATATCCGTGGACTTGTACTGTATTGTATAGCTTCCATCCTGATCCAGTATCATTGCTCCTGTATAAGGAAGCCATTCTCCGCTGTCACCCATTCGATACTCCGTCTTATCTACTCCGGACAGATTGTCTGCTGTCGTCAATGTAACCGTTACATCAGATGAATACCAATTATTATTGAAGGTGCCTGTCGTTGTACCGATTGTCTCCGGTGCCTTCGTATCAACTTTCACTGAGGCGGTATAATCGGCATAGACATTACCTTTTCTATCCGTTGATCCGTAAAGGATATGATACTCCTTATCCTCATCCAAAAGTATTGCCTGAGTATAAGGCTCCCACACAATACCATCCCTGCTGTACTTCACTACATTGCTTGAAGCTAAGGTCATTGTCACCGGTACTGTATACCATCCGTTCAGACCATTTGCCTCAGCAGGCTCCAAAGCTGAAGCTACTGGACATCTCAGCTTCTCATAAGCATTAAGTAGATTACTTGCTGCCATATCAATATCTGCCTGAGTTGCCATGGAATTTGCCGCAACCGCCTGCGCCTGCGTTAATGCAGCTTGCAAATCTGCTACATTTGCCTCCATATAAAGACTGGTGTCAATTGTTGAAGTCTCCTCCAGCAGGAGGGTAAGAAGCGTATTGTCTATAGCCGGTTTGTAATATTCCAGTTCAGCTACATTACCGTTACTATTAGCCGAATAGAAGCGGATATAACGGTAAGCCGTATTATTATTTATCGCGAAGGAATACCAGGCATTCGCGGTAACACCGCTTATTGTATACAGGTCAACAAAATTAGTTCCGTCATTTGAACCTTGAATGATAGTCCCATTCATCCTTGACTGATAATTCGTTCTTGGATAGCATCGGAAGCTGCCGACTGTCTGCTCATTGCCTGCACCCAGATCCACAAGGATCCAGCCCGGATTGTATTGGTTATCGGTAAAGGTACCCGTATTACCGTCAAAGGCAAACCAACCATTTTGAGCCGTATTATATTTTTTATTCCAGGATATATGGGAAGCAACTACCATGGAAGCTGCAACCGGGATTTTCTCAGCCGAAAGCGTAGCTGTAGAAACTAATAAGCTCTTGGCCTGTGTAAGCTGAACTACAAGACTGGCCTTATCCGAATCCGGTTTGTCCATCTCGGCCTCAATACGTGTTATTTCATTCAAATATCGGTAATAGCTTCCCTTCGTATAGGTATCGGGAGAAACAATATCCAGCTTGACGATTAAGCAAATCTCCCGGCTCGCAGTTAAGCTTCCATTACTTACATTAACGGTAACCGTATGATTGCCATAATCCGACTGTGAAGGTATCCAGCTAAGGATACCGGTCGATTCGTTCATTACTGCTCCTGCCGGTAACTTGGTCGCACTGTAGGTAAGCGGTATACCGGCAGGATCGGCTGCAGCTACCTGATAAGTAAACATCTGCCCTGCCGTCATTTCCATCGGAGCAGCTTCTTCAATCACCGGCTGACCAATTACCTTGATCCGGATGGATTTTTTCGTAGACAAACCGCCGGCAGCCGCCGTAAAGGTTACCGTATAAATGCCGCCTTGTTCCCGAGTCGGTATCCATTGGAAGGTCTGTGTTGCCGCATCGAAGGAAGCGCCTTCCGGAAGGCCGATAACTCCATAATCAATCACCTGATCCGTATTAACTGCGTGAACAGTGAAGGTGAGTGTATTACCTGCTGTGACGGTTTTACCTGTAAGCCCCTCAAATACCGGCATACCAGGAATCAGCTGAAGTCCGTTCAGGATAACCCGTAAGCTCTTAGCTGCTTCGTCAATTTCTGACTGGGTTGCATTAACAGCTTCCATAACCGTCTTTGCATGATCATAGGCTGCCTGGAAGCCTGCTCTGCTTTTCTCCGTATAGTTCTCAATAATAAGCTCATCTGCCTGTTCCAATAATTGTGATAATAGGCTTGTATCAAGCCATTTCAGTGAATTGTTAGCTAATGCATTAATTTCATCCGTACTCATAGCATAGTTATAAATATGGAATTCATCTACCATACCATTGAACAAAGGATCCGGCCATTGACTTTTCCCAATGTAGTTCACGCCGGGCTTAAAGTCACTGGGCTTGATGGTGATACCGGCAGTTTCTGCTTTTAATGCACCATTCACATACAGCTTCGCCGTATTATTTCCAAGTGTAACTGCTATATGCACCCATTGATTGGAAGCCAGCTGCGAGGTTTGAACCGTTTGTTCACTTCCACCGTTCTTTATTGCAAAACGCAAGGTATTATCCCCCGATCTCGGTGTAAGGAATAAGTATTGGCTGGTGTTATTACCAAAATCGAAGATACGCTGCCACTGATTACCGCCACTCCAGTTGACCCATGCTGCTATGGTAATTTCATTGTAATTTGCCAAAGGATGCTCCGTGGGCAGCTGGACATAGCTATCGCTGCCGTTTAAGCTAATCGCCTGACCTACCTTACCTGTCTGGTAAGAAACAGTTCCATGCTCGGTTGCCTGAAATGCACCATAGGTATTATTCGCATTGCCCTCAAAGGAATAGAGGAATACCGGCTTTAGCACAAGCAATGCCTCCGCCTGGGAAATCTCTGCTGCAAGTGCAGCCTTATCAGCTCCGGACTTTGCCATCTCTGCTTCAATCCGTGTCATTTCATCCATATACTGTTGGTAGCTGCTGCTTAAATAAGCTTCCGGTGACAGGATATGAAGCTTAACGTGGAAATTGATTGTCTGGGTAGCCGTAAAATATCTGTTGCTGACGGTAAAGGTGACCGGATAGTCTCCATAATTCTCCTGTGCAGGAGTCCAGGTCATGATACCGGAGGACGGGTTTAGTATTGCACCTGCAGGTAATTTACCGGCACTATAGGTAAGAGGTATACCCGCCGGATCAGATGCTTCTAACTGATAGCTAAATAACTTCTCTGCCGTTAATTCTATATCTGTAACAGCTTCGATTACCGGCTGTCCAATCGCCGTAATATGAATGGTTTTGGAAGAAGATAATCCGCTTGACGCTGCTGTAAAGGTTACGGCATAAATTCCTCCCTGCTCTACCCGCGGCTTCCAAGTAAAGGTATGGGTTGTCGTATCAAAGGAAGCTCCTGCCGGAAGATCGGTAATCCTATATTCCACTTCAGCGTCAGTGTTGACAGCCTGAACTGGGAAAGTAAGCTTGTTACCCGCTACGATGGTTTGATCCGTAAGTGCTGCCAGAACAGGCATTCCAGGGATATACTGTAGGCCAGCCAAAGCAGCCTGTAAATTGCTAACCGCAGTATCGGCTTCAGCCTGAGTTGCACTGATGCTGTCAACCAACGGAGTAGCTGCAGCTACCGCCTGTTCAAGCAGCAGTAAGCTTTCAGCCGTATAGATATTTTTATCAATGGATGCTGCCTGCTTCAACGCATCCTTTAAAGGTGTCTGTAATTTACCATGTAATTTCAATTCCGCAATATTCACATACCAGTCCTTATTATTATACAGACGGATATAGCGATAAGGTACTGTGCTATTAATTGTTAAAGTCTTCCACTCCGGAGTTGCTGCTGCGGAAGATGAAATTGTTGTCCAGGTTGTGTTATCATTGGAACCTTGAACGACTGCCCCTCCAATTCTGCTATAGAGACCGGCATCCTGTCTGCCGATAACCTCTGCGGAAGAAAGCAGTACCTGGTTGCCGGCTTTAAAATCAAAGGTAACATATCCGGCGCCGCTGCTTCCATCGAAGAAATGCGGAACCGTATTGATGTCGTCATCAAATAAGTAATTCACCTGCTTTATGGTCTCTGCCGCATCCGGTCTTCCCCAAGTAGCTGTTGGATCTATGATGTTGGTAATCCCAGCTATATCATTGATCAAATCCGACTCATTGGAAAAGAATAGGGATGTACCATCTGTTGTAAACCGATATGCTTCTGCATCAATTCCTTTCAACGTCTTGTAATTAATTTCAAACTTAACATTACCTGTCGGTACATCATTGCCCATTACAGCCAAGGCTGTCCAGTTTAATCCGTCCGTAGAGTTAGCGGCTGCATTCTGACCCATAATAGTAACGCTTACATCATGAATCGCTTCTCTGGACTGGAAGGTCAATTTTACAGTGTCTCCGTTTACAATTCTCTTTTTCACGCTTTGGTCTGAGCTGATGGAAACCGATGTAATCTTATTATCCGTTTCATAACGTTCCCCGTAGATTCTGAATTCACCCAATTCCAGCATACTATAGGAATGGTCTACCGTCTGTATTTTTATGAAACGGAATTGCTTATCCTTAAGCTCCTCCTGAACCTCAAGTCTCTGCATATCTTCGGAATATACGGTTACTCCCGGAGTTAACCTTGTCCAGTTTTCATTATCATTGGAACCAAATATTGTGATTCCGGCTCCACGTTCCGGAAAACCTGACCTGGCCTGAAGCTCGAAGGCATCTGCGGAGATTTTGAAATCCGCTCCAAAGTCCATATAAAAAGTCAGGTTAATTGCATTATAATATCCTGCAAAATCCTGTGGAGAGCCTGTCACAAGGTTTCCGATCTCACCATAAAAGTTTGACCAGGCAGGCATATTCACGTAATTCATACTTCCATCCGGTAACCTTGGTGTCAGTTCACTTAAGCTCAGTACAGAATCATATAATTCCAGCAGCTTCTGATGAAAAGCTTCATCCGATGCGCTTTGGATCTGGCTCATGACATCCTGATATACTTTATTATAATGATCAACAGTGGACGAAACATAAACTGTATCAGGGTTATATCCTGCAGCTGCAATATCTACCGCCGACTTCCGGTCATTCCCTACAACAATATGGACGTTCCTGGTCGAAATCGTAGTTCCGTCCGTTGCTTTTATAATAATGTCATAAGTACCCGGCTGGACCGGCGTCCAGGTAAATGCGCCGGTAGAAGCATTTAATACGGCGCCCTCCGGCAAATGATCTGCTGTATATGTAAGAATATCCGCGGTATTTGTATCGGTTGCGGAGAAATCACATTGAATCGGCAGGGAAGACCCAAGATAGGTAAATATATTTAAAGCAGCATTCCCAGCCGTAAATACCGGAGCCGTAAGCTCTGTACCTGCATTTACATTGATATGGTCAATATCAACTGTAACACCATCTCCTTTTATCGTGAAAAACTCAATTTCACCTAAGCCAGACGGGTAGGTTATATACTTCCACTCGCCTTTCGTATCCGGCAGCGATATTGTCTTACCAAAGGCTTCCAGCTTAGCAGAGCCGCTGGTTCTTATCTTAAGTCCAATCAAGCTTGTTCCGTAATCGCAATCAACAAGAGCGATCCTGCTTCCCTCCGGAGTTGCCGTTACCCTTACGAAGGAAGTGTCACCCTCCTGCAGAATGGCAGAATTATTGTCCATTAATGTAGTTCGATACTCCATTTCCAGATGTACCGGATTGGGATTGTCCTTAGGAAGATTTGCCGAACCCTCTGCCTCTGCTTCCTTTGGGATATAAAGCCAGTATTCGCCTCCGGCATCCTGTGATTCCCAATAAGAATAATATCTCTTCTGGAACATTTCGGCAAAGTAGGGTGCTATCTCCTCTACGTTGATACCCTTTTCATACTTATAGTAATAATAAAGGTCATAACACTCACCGCCAACTCTGCCTCTGTGCCATCCGCCAAAATCTCTGTAAATGACAGTAGGATTTCCGTCGGCATCCGTATGTGATGCAACCGGTATAAAAGCCGCATTGTAACCCAGCATATACTTGGCAAAAAAGTTAGCACCGGCCAGAATACGGTCGTTCAGGAATTCATAGGGACCTACCGCATTATCCGCTGTGGAAACCGTTCCCTCTACCGGATCTACCTTAGTTCCCTGTCCCATTAAAAGGCGGGATAAGATACTCACATTAATGACATCGCCCTGTGAATGTGCCTGATCCCTACCCGCTTCGGCAAGCTCTACCACCGGAGGGTCTACTGCTTCACCTGTATCCGCATTTGTATCCACCAATCTAAATAGCTGCTTAATTGCACCATTCTGTCCCTGATCAACAGCGGTTTTGTTCACGGTGAACCACTCAACCGCCTGCTCGTATCTTGCTTTGTTACCGGTAAAAATATAGCCTGATACGGAACCTATCAGTGGATATAAATGTTGGTTCATAAACCAGCCATTTCCATAATTAAAGGTTTCTGTTACCGGGATGATCAGGTTATTCGTAAAATCTGCCGTATCCTGATCTGTCCACTCCAATTCCACCGTCTGGCAGCTGGTATATCTCATAATTTCAGCCGCAGTTACCATCCTGTAGAGCGGCATACCCGTATGGATGTGACAATCCGTGAATCTGGCATATTTCGTCGGATCCATATGGGACCAGATACGGATGATATGCATAGCATTCGACCGGTAAGCCTCATCACCGGTAATATAGTACATCAGTGCCTGGGTATAAGCCCTAATCCCATCAGTTTTAAATCTGCTGTTAAAGCCCTGGCTATTAAATGCATTGATATTCGGTACCTCCGAATCTCTGCTGTTCTGGTTAGCAGAAACACAATCCCTGCTTGCAGAATAATAACCTTCCATTGATTTAAAATAGGAATACCAGGGTTCCTTTTGTGCCCTTACTTGTGTCCGCACATTCTCAAGAATTTCCTTGGTTAATCCAACACCCGGATGCAAAAATCCGCTTTCATCAATTGTTTCATTAATCTCTGGCAGATACTCAGTAAAAATTGATGGATCTGTTGTTGCTGCACTAATAGCAGCTGGTGCTATCATGGTAAGTACTGTCTGCACCAGAAATACGCTCAAGACTGTTAATGCTAAGATTTTCTTTTTTACCTTCCCCATTGCATTACCTTCCCTTCTTATCAATATTTTACATATCATTTTTCTTTTGAATATAAGCTGAAGCTAAACTTATTCTGCTAAATCCTCCTTTTTTCCCGGAACTCTTCCCGAGCTTGATATACCGATTATATTGATCTGTATTAAAATTCACAATTACAATATTTAACATTCAGTCAATGATACGGATATCCAACTAATTGACAATTTATAAACAGGAGATATTTACTATTTTAGTTATGATCAATTAATACAGATTGAAGGATATGAACTTTACCGGTTATCAGCTGAAAACAGCCTGGAAGCTCTTATTTTGAGAGTTTCCAGGCTGTTCTTTTCATTAGATGCTATAAATCTACTAGAGACTAAATTACCAATAGCATTTAATATGCAAAACTAAACCACCTTTTATCTCATCTATAAAAGGTGGTCTAGTTCAAAACCTTAATTTTATAACAACAGCTTCAGAATTAGCTGGCTATATGATGCGGTGTTTTAAGCAGCAGATCTGCTCTCTCTAAAGCCCTGTCGATATTTTCACAGAAATTCTCCTCCCCGGCTTCTTTATCAAAACCGGCCTTCTGCATCATCCTAAAGGGTTGCTCCTGAACATGGGATAAGATCAGTGTTATGTGTTTCTTCTTACAGGTCTTCCATACATTATGTAGAGCATGAAGTGCGTTTACATCCATGGCAGGAACACTTTTCATGCGAAGGATTACAATTCTGACATGCGTGTCCTCCAGGGAAATATTCATAAATTGGTCTGCAGCACCAAAGAACATCGGTCCATTGATCTCATATACGATGGTATGCTTTGGAACCTTCTTCAGACGGATATTATCGGGACCGCTTAAGTCGTCCTCGTTCGTATCCTCTTCAGCATCCTTCCATTTCTGGATCTCGGAAACGTCTGCCATTCTTTTCACGAACAGCACAGCTGCCATGAGAATACCAATCTCAATCGCAACTACAAGGTCAAAGATTACGGTAAGTGCAAAGGTTGCCACCAGAACCATGATATCACTCTTCGGTGATTTCTTAATCAGCCCCACAAATTCACGCCACTCACTCATATTATAAGCAACCATGAACAGTATGGCCGCAATCGTGGGCATCGGTATTAATGCTGCATAAGGCATCAGCACAACTAATATAAGAAGCAGTGTAACCGCATGTACCATGCCGGCGATCGGAGTACGTCCGCCGTTCTTTACATTAGCGGCTGTTCTTGCAATAGCACCGGTTGCAGGAATACCTCCAAATAAGCTTGAGAGAATATTACCGGTTCCCTGGGCTACCAGCTCCATATTGGAACGATGCTTGCTGCCGATCATACCATCTGCTACCACGCAGGACAGGAGGGATTCCACACCTGCCAGTATTGCGATTGTTACTGCATCCGGGAATAACCGGTTAATCATTGTCAGATTTATATTCGGAAGGTGAAAGGTTGGTGGCTTTGAGGTAATCTCATATAAGCTTCCAATCGTATTCACATCAACCTTCAATATCTTCACTATTGCTGCTGCTATGACTACAGCAATTAAGGATGCAGGGATTTTATTATTGATCTTAGGCCAGATAATTAGTATAGCAAGAGAAATTACACCAATCATAACCGCCCACCAATTAATTGTAGCGATGCTTTGTGCACATACAACTAGCTTTTCAAGCGTCTCAACTGCCTTCGTATGTAAGGTTAATCCTAGAAAATCCTTGATTTGTCCGATAAAAATTGTTACTGCGATACCTAAAGTAAATCCGGTCGTAATCGTGTAGGGTATGAAGCGGAGCAATCTTCCGAACTTCAATAAACCCATGATAATTAGCATGATACCTGCCATGATTGTAGCTACGGCCAGACCTTCCATACCGTTTCTTGCCACTATTCCGGCCACAATCGTAGCGAATGCTGCAGTCGGCCCTGAGATCTGTACACGGCTACCACCAAGGAAAGATATCACAAAACCTGCTACAATAGCGGTATACAGACCTCTTTCCGGCGTCACGCCGGATGCCAGTGCCAGTGCGATAGAAAGAGGCAATGCTATGATTGCTACTATGATACCGGCAACTACATCCTTAACAAATTGATGTTTTGTGTACGATTTCATAACCGAAAACAACTTTGGCTTCAACTTTTCCATTTCTTCTGCCTCCATTTAATCCTTTGAAATCTTCATTTAATGAATGCCATTTATCAGGTAAATTAATCTGACATTTTATAAATTACAATAATCAATCATAGTCTTGTTATGTCGAATTTTCAAGTATTTATTAATTTTTTATAAACTTTTTCGTTCTCCCCCATACTTTCGTTTCTTGGTAGCTTATAAGCCCGAGGGAATTTTGGCTCTTTCAAAATTCTTTTCACACTAACTAACATTCCGCCGTTCCTCGGCGTCACAAAACCTGAAAGAAATTCAGAATGAATTTCCTATGGAATTCATTCTGGAGTTCTTTCCGTGTGAAGATGCTTTTTCTTAACTCTAGCGGCCATGATGCCGCTTGCGGCATCATAATCAGTGCCTAAAAGAAGTTCAAAATGAAATTCTAATGGATTTCATTTTGGATTTTATTTTGGAGTTCTTTTCAAGAATTTTGGCTCTTTCAAAATTCTTTTCATACTAACTAACATTCCGCCGTTCCTTGACGGCACAAAACCTGAAAGAAGTCCAAAATGAAATTCCAATGGATTTCATTTTGGAGTTCTTTCCAAGAATTTTGGCTCTTTCAAAATTCTTTTCACACTACCCCTAACCCCTGTTGCTATAAGTGTACTTACCATTAATTAAATATAGCTTTTAATTTTTTATATGTTACAATGGTATAGCAACTTATGTAAATCATTTACTTATTTTGGAGGTTGTTCAATGAAACGAATTCTTCTGATTATACTATCCTGCCTGCTTCTTATTGGTACTGGTCTGATAGGATATCATTATCTGCATAAAGAGACTGTTGAGATGTCCTACCCCTCTTTTCTGAGCGAAGTAGAACAAAAACAGGTAACTGATGTAATTTTTACCCAAAATGGCAATAGCTTTTATGTTAAGCTAAGGAACGATTCGAACAGCCAATATGTCGTTCCAAATCCAAAAACTGATAACTTTACCGAGTATCTCCTGCTCAATGACATCAATGTCAGCTATGGCAGTGATAATGGAGTTGGCAATGCATTAAAAATATTACTGGTAGTCGCCATTGTCGGAGGAGTATTCTGGTTTGCCAAAAGCGGGGGCAATACGAATAACCTGGTGAATGATGCAAATAAAAAGAAGAAAAAGCAATCTTCTCCCGTAACCCTTGCACAGGTTGCTGGTAATGCGGAAGCAAAATCCATGGTTGAGGATATCATCGCCTTTATTAAGGATCCAGAAAAATACGCTGCCGTAGGAGCACGAATGCCGAAGGGACTTTTATTATACGGCCCTCCCGGAACAGGAAAGACCTTAATGGCGAAAGCAATCGCCGGTGAAGCGAATGTACCCTTCTATGCCATGAGCGGTTCCGATTTCGTTCAGATGTATGTTGGCGTGGGTGCAAGCCGAATCCGAAG
>Ga0207834_1000226_pt1 | contig 20328 bp, 15 predicted proteins | sample LuqExpMetagenom5_FD_187763 | JGI IMG/M metagenome (GOLD analysis project Ga0207834, IMG submission 187763) | Tropical forest soil microbial communities from Luquillo Experimental Forest, Puerto Rico - Sample 5 (SPAdes) | ecosystem: Environmental > Terrestrial > Soil > Tropical forest ...
GGCGCATTGCGGAGGGCAAGATATGAATCTGATTCGCACGCTTGCCATGGCGCGCAAGGAGCTGATCCACATCCTGCGCGATCCGCGTTCGTTGGGCATTGTGGTGGTGATGCCGGTAACGCTGATGCTGCTCTTCGGCTACGGCGTCAATCTGGATTTGAAGCAGACGCCAATTTATGTGTGTGATCAGGATGGCAGCCAGCAGAGCCAGGATCTGCTGAAACGCTTCCAGGCCAGCCCTTATTTTCATGTTGTGCGCGTGGTGGAGAAGACCAGCCAGATCGCGCAGGCTTTGGATAGCGGCGAGGCCAAGATGGGCGTCGTGATTCCGTGGAATTTTTCGCGGTTGTTGAGTGTGGGCGGCAAGGCGAAGGTGCAGGCGCTGGTGGATGCCAGTGACGACAATACGGCGAATGTGCTGATCGGGTATACACAAGCCGTGGTTCAGGGCTATGGGACAAGCGTGCAGTTGGATTGGCTGGCGCGGCGCGGAATTGGCCTGCAGAGCGCGCCGGTGAGTGTGCAGACGCGTACCTGGTACAACGAAAATTTGGAGAGCAGCGCCTTTATCATTCCCGGTGTGCTGGCGCTGGTGATGAGCGTGATTGGTGCATTCCTGACCTCGTTGACCATTGCGCGGGAGTGGGAACGCGGTTCGATGGAGCAGTTGATTTCAACGCCGGTGAGTGCGATGGAGATCATGCTGGGCAAGCTCACGCCCTATTTTGTACTGGGCATGATCGACGTGGTGCTCTGCGCCGCGCTGGCGATCTTCTGGTTTCATGTTCCGTTTCGCGGATCATACGTCACCTTGCTGCTGTGTTCGGCCTTGTTCATGGTTGCCGTGCTGTCGATGGGATTTTTCATTTCAGTGGTGGCGAAAAATCAGTTTGCAGCCAGCCAGATTGCGCTGATTGCTACATTCCTGCCGGCCTTCTTGCTGTCTGGATTTCTTTTTGCTATTGAGCAGATGCCTCCGGTGCTGCAGGCTATTACCCGCATTTTTCCGGCGCGTTACTATGTGTCGATTTTGAAGAAGATTTTTCTGAAGGGCACACCTGCCGCACTTCTGATGAGCGACTTGATTCCGCTAGGCATAATCACTGTGCTGCTTGCCGTGGTGGCGACACGCGCCTTTCACAAGAGGCTGGAGTAGGAGACGAGTATGTGGGGACGCATCTGGCAGATGCTCATCAAGGAGTTCATCCAGGTGGTGCGCGACAAGCGCACGCGTTTTGTGTTGATCGGTCCGCCGATCATCCAGATGCTCATCTTTGGCTATGCCGCAACATATGAGATCCGCAATGTGTCGACCGTGGTGCTGGACCAGGATCACAGCCAGCAGAGCAGGGAGTTGGTGTCGCGCTTTAAGACCAGCCCCTACTTTCGCGTGGAGCGCGAACTGACCGATGCTCGTGTGATGCACCAACTGGTGGATCAGGGGCACGCCACGATCGCCATTGAGATCGACGCGGGCTTTGCGGCGCGGCTGCAGAAGGGCGAGCTGGCTCCGGTGCAGGTGATTGTGGATGCCACCAACTCCAATACCGCTCTGATTGCGTCAGGATATGTTTCGCAGATTACGCTGGCATTTGCACGGGCAACGCAGAGCGCACGGATGGGACGGATTGCTCCGCAACTGGTGGAGCGCATGCCATCGGTGGAGCTGGAGCAGAGGCCGTGGTATAACCCGGAGTTCCGCAGTCGCTGGTTTTTTGTTCCCGGTGTGATCGGCAGCCTGACTCTGTTGCTGGTGATCACATTGACGGCGTTTGCGGTGGTGCGCGAGCGGGAGATCGGCACGCTGGAGCAGATCATGGTGACGCCGATCCGGCCTGGGGAATTCATTCTGGGCAAGACCCTGCCCTTCTTTCTGATCGGCATGTTCGATGTCTCGCTGATTGGCGCGGTGGGTACGTTCTGGTTTCAGGTGCCATTCCAGGGGAATGTGGGCGTGCTGCTGGTAGGCGCGGTGTTGTTCATTCTGTGCATGCTGGGCGTGGGCTTGCTGATCTCCACGATTTCCTCCACACAGCAACAGGCCATGGTGACGGCTTTCTTCTTCATCATGCCGGCCATCACGTTCTCCGGCTTTGGATTTCCGATTGCCACCATGCCGCAGTGGTTGCAGACCATGACCTATCTGAGTCCGCTGCGCTATTTTCTGGTGGTGCTGCGCGGAACCTACCTCAAGGGCGTGGGAATGGAAATTTTGTGGCCGCAGATGGCGGCCATGGCGGCGCTGAGCTTCGGACTACTGACGGTGGCGATCCTGCGTTTCCATAAGGCGGTGGACTAGAGCGGCCCTTCCTGTGTTTTTTGCATGAATTTCCGGAAAAGCAGGGCGGTTTGGGCGGCGGAGAGCTCCTCCACGGGATGGATGTGCGGGGAAGTTACCGAGCGGCTGGATGCCCTTCGCGCGGTCGGGTACACTGGGATTCCTGAGACGTGCGCCGGGAGTGCACGTTGCTCACAGGAGGTTCTATGGCATCGATTACCGGCTTTGGCGGCGCCTTCCTGCGCGCCAAGAATCCTGAAGCGCTCTATCAGTGGTATGAGCAACATCTGGGACTGGCGCGGACGGAAGGGTGTTTTACCTTTCCTGCCGCGGCGCAACGTGCCCAGGTGGTTTTTGCCTTCTTCAAGGAAGAGGACGCCTACTTCCCCCAGGCGCAAAGAGCGATGATCAACCTGCAGGTAGACGATCTGGATGCGGTCCTGGATCGATTGGCGGCAGCGGGCGTTACGGTCGATCCCAAGCGCGATAGCTATGATTTTGGCAAGTTCGGCTGGTTCGCCGATCCGGAAGGCAATCGCGTCGAGCTTTGGCAGCCAGCCTAAGAGGGGCTGATGCCGGGCTTTTCTCTGCTAGGTCATGGCCAGACGGAAGATACGGCACCGGACGCAAGCGGATTGGGTGTATCTATCCCGAAACCGTTCTAGATAAGCTGACTGAAGACGTGAGCCAAGCGGTTCACGTTTTTGGTCAGGTTGTACTGTTCCACGATGCGCTTGCGCGCGTTCTTGCCGATCTTCCGGCGTAGCTTTTCATCATCCATCAGACGGGCGAGCGCGGCCACCAGGGCTTCCAGATCGCTGGCGGGGACAAGCAGGCCGTCTACTCCGTCGCGGATCATCTCTGGAATCCCGGCAATATAGGTGGTGACGCAGGGAATCTCCATGGCCATGGCTTCCATGAGCACGACCGGCAGACCCTCGGCAAAGCTGGGGATGGAGAAGGCGTCGGCCTGGGCGTAGAACTCACGGATGCGGTCCTGATTGACGGGGCCTTCGAAGACGACGGTGTTGGGATGGTCAAGCCGCGCGGCCTGGATCTTGAGCGAAGCTGCGTCGGGGCCGCCCCCGACCAGCCGCAGCCGGACCTTGCGACCTTCGGAGGCCAGACGGTCCACGGCATCGATGAGCATGTGCTGAGCCTTGGCGGCCACCAGACGGCCGACGCAGAGAATCTCAAAGACCTCCGGAGCGGGCTGAAAGGGGCGCGGCGTGAACAGCTCCGGATCCACTCCGAGCGGAGTGACGATCATCTTGTGCCAGTGGCGGAAGGCGGACTGCTTCATCATCTGACTGCGTGCAAAAGAGGTGATGCAGCAGAGGAAGTCGGCGGCGGCGGCCTTACGCCCGAGTAACTGGGTCTCTACGTCGTAGAACTCGTCCGGACCGTGCACGGTGATGGAGAAGCCGGTACGGAAGATGATTTTGGTATAGAGGCCCACGGTGGCAGCCTGCTGTGCAAGGTGCGTATGCAGGTGTTTGAGACTCTTCCGGCGCATCCAGCGGCCAATCATCATGGCCTCAGTAAAGTACATGGCATGGAAGAACAGCCGCTTCAGGTCAAGGCCCGAAAGGCGATGGACCAGCAGCAGGCCACGGATATAGCCTCCGGGGAGTCGCAACAAGGTGAGCAGATGGGCTGCCAGGGCGGCAAAGGGGCCGGCGCGCTTGATGCAATAGGTATTGCCTGCTTCTTCAGCCTCCAGGCTGGTCATCTTGCTCAGGGGCTGGTCTGGGCGGTTGATGGAAGCGGTCTCAATCTGGAAACCCAGTTTGCGCAGTTCCACGATCTCGCGCAGGACAAAGATCATGGAAAGGGTGGGGTAGGTGCTGACGAGGTAAGCGATGGAGCGGGGTGCAGGAGCCTGGCCCTGGCCCGGAGCAGGCGCGAGGGTCGAGCGATTGTCGTTCATGTGGGGAGCTCCTGGCGTCCGAGACCTGAAAGGGCGTTGATCGTCGGCTGAGCCGCAGAAACCGGCTTGCCATCGCCCCTCAACTCTAGCCGGATTTGCCGGGGCGTGCAACCGCGATTCCGCAGGAAACGGCCTCTGACCCCACTGTCTTGACGGCGTTCGGGATACAATCACTCTTTCCAGTGCAGGTGCGGCCACACGGAAGGGCGAAGCCGCCAGGGCTGGATCGGATTCCAGCAGCATAGGGCATAGATATGGCGTCCGCAGAGGGCGCGGGATGAGAGAATCGAGGGAGTTCGACTGACGATGATGGAATTCCACATTGCATTGAGCGCGCGCCAGCGCTACCAGTTCGCCGAGTCACTCTTCTCGTTTACGGGCAATGTTGTGTTTGCCAACATGGCCGCTTGCCGCGAGTTTGCGCACCGGATGAATCAGGTGCGCGATGTGGAACGCTACCCCGAGCAGGCTGTTCATGCTGGGCAGTTGTTTGCCATGGGACTGATCGACGAGGCCAGCCATGTGCTGATGGCTCGCTACCGCGAACAGTACGATCCGGAAGTGATGAGCGAGGCGCTGGACTGGTTTGGCCAGAGGCTGGGTGCTGACGAACTGGATAGCATGCTGCTGGCCTTTGTGGAACAGTTTCCGGGGCTGACCGTGATGCGCGGTGAGGAAACCGCGGCCCAGTGGCTGGCGGGCGAGAGCGACGGCGTGGCGCATCGCGAGGCGGCGCTGGAAGAGCTTTTGATGCTCTGGATGGCCAATCGCAATCCAGCCTTCAAGCCTTTCGGCGAGCTGTTTGACGACCGCTCCCTGCGCGAAAAGACGGTCTACCGTCAGGTGACGGAGCGACTGCCCGATTATTTTGCCACTCGTCCTCTGATTCCGGTGCCCGATGCGGCGCCGGTGAGTTTGCTGGAACTTTTGAGCGCGCCACTGGCCGGCGAGCTGGCATCGCTGGGTGCGCAACTGCAGGTGATCCGCAAGCTGTGGAAGCCCTTGATCGGGCTGACGCTGGAACGATTCCTGGAGATGGCGGGCGAGATTCTGCATGAGGAAGAGCTGGCTATCTGGATGCAGTTCAATCCGCCGGCCGTTGATGCGCGCAAAGCTGCGGAGGAAGCAGCCAAGCGCCGCATGGCGCGTGGCGAGCATCTGCATGGCGGCCCGGTGGCTACGGCCGAGGTGCCGGAGTTTCAGCATCTGGCGCAGGAGTACGAGAAGTTTTCGCCTGATACGGCCTGGATGCCGAACGTGGTGCTGATGGCCAAAAGCACCTATGTCTGGCTGGCGCAGTTGAGTCGTTTTTATCAGCGCGCTATCAACAAGCTCGATGAAATTCCGGACGAAGAGCTGGCGGCGCTGGCGGAGCGGGGCATCAACACGCTGTGGCTGATTGGCGTGTGGGAGCGCAGCCGGGCCTCGAAGACCATCAAGCAATTGTGCGGGAATACGGATGCGGTGGCTTCGGCATACTCGCTTTTTGACTACCGGATTGCGGACGATCTGGGCGGAGAGGCCGCCTACACGCATCTGCGCGACCGCGCCTTCCAGTATGGCGTGCGGCTGGCGAGCGACATGGTGCCGAACCACATGGGCATCGACTCGCCGTGGGTGACGGAGCACCCGGAGTGGTTTATCGGGCGGAATGAATCGCCGTATCCCTCCTACAGCTTCAACGGGCCGGATCTCTCCTGCGATGGGCGGGTAGAGATCAAGATTGACGATCACTACTTTGATCAGACCGACGCGGCGGTGGTCTTCCGGCGCGTGGACCGGGCGACGGGCGCGACACGCTATATCTACCACGGCAACGACGGCACCAGCTTTCCGTGGAACGACACGGCGCAACTCGACTATCTGAATCCGGCGGTGCGCGAGCAGGTGATCCAGACGATCCTGCACGTGGCGCGGCTGTTTCCGGTGATTCGTTTCGATGCGGCGATGACGTTGGCCAAGCGCCACTTTCATCGGCTATGGTTTCCGGGACCGGGCGCATCGGGGGCAATTCCTTCGCGGGCCGAGTATGGCATGAGTCCGCAGGATTTCGATCGCGCCATGCCGGCGGAGTTCTGGCGCGAGGTGGTGGACCGGGTGGCGAAGGAAGTGCCCGGAACGTTGCTCCTTGCAGAGGCCTTCTGGCTGATGGAGGGCTACTTTGTGCGCACGCTGGGCATGCACCGCGTTTACAACTCGGCGTTCATGGTGATGCTGCGCGACGAAGACAATGCCAAGTACCGCTCGGTGATCAAAAATACGCTGGAGTTCGATCCGGACATCATGAAGCGCTATGTCAACTTCATGTCGAATCCGGATGAGCGCACCGCGATTGATCAGTTCGGCAAAGGGGACAAGTGTTTTGGCGTGGCGGTAATGATGTCCACCCTGCCGGGACTGCCGATGTTCGGCCACGGACAGATTGAGGGCTTCACCGAGAAATACGGCATGGAGTATCGCTGGCCGCGCTACGAGGAGAACCCCGACCACTGGCTGGTGGAGCGGCATGAACGCGAAATTGCACCGCTGCTCAAGCGCCGCTGGCTGTTTGCCGAGAGCGAAAACTTTTTGCTCTACGATTTCTATCAGCCCGATGGCTCGGTGGATGAGAACGTGTTTGCTTACTCCAACCGCACTGGCCAGGAACGGGCGCTGGTGCTCTACAACAATCGATATGGTTCCTGCACGGGCGGCATCGACTACTCTGCCGCCTATGCCGACAAAACAGCGGGCGAGTTGCGGCGTCGCCGTCTGGCGGAAGGGCTGGGATTAAGTGGAGACCGCGCGGCGATTCTCGCGTATCGCGACGCGCTGACCGGGCTCGAGTATCTGTGCCGGGCTGAGAGCTTGTATGACAAGGGATTCAGCGTTGCTCTGCATGCCTACCAGTGCCACTGTTATATGGACTGGCGTGAGTTGAAGCCTGCAGTCGATGCGCCCTGGGACCGGCTCTGCGACCAACTCAGTGGGCGCGGCGTGCCGGATCTGGACGACGCGCTGGTGCATCTGGAACTGGAGCCCGTACACGAGGCCCTGCGGCAAGCGCTCGATCCACTGGTGCAAAGACTGCTGGCTGATGCTGCGGCTCCGTATTCGGCTTCCGCCAACAGTGAGCCCAAGGCTGAGCGCGAGAAGGCTTTCTTTGAGGAAGCTTGGGCGCGGGCGGAACGTCTGTTGCGCATTGCGCCACCGGTTTACGCACGTTGCGGCGGCAAGTTGCCGGCTGGGATCGTCAATCCGATTCTGCTGCAGTTGGCTTTCCGTCAGCGGTTGCATGCAGCGTTGAATGTACCTGCGCTGGAGGCGTTGTGCCCCTCGCCATGGTCACCGGCTGCGCGCAGAATGCTGCCCAGCCTGAGTCCACAGTTGGAAGGCGCGGCAGTGTGGGGGCCGGTGCTGGGATGGTGCGTTTTGGACTTGCTGGGCGAAGCGATAGATGCTGCTGCGCCTGGAGCCGCGGCATTGGATGCATTTGATCGCCTGCGCCTGCGCGAGCCCTTTGCGCATGCGTTTGCCGCGCTCGGGTTTGAGGGCGACGACGCCTGGCGTGTGGCTTCGCGGATTAAGGTCTTGCTGCTTTCCACCAATGGCGAGGTGGAGAGTGTGAACGTGCAGACGGCAGCCGCTCCTGTGGTGGAAGAGCCTGTTGCGGCCTTGCCTGCGGAGCAAACGGTGGATGCCACTGCGACAAAGGTTCCAACGGTAGCCGCTGAAACCTCTGTTGACGAAACGGAGGATGCTGCAACCAAAGCGTCGGCTGCGACGGATAAGCAGGTGCCCGAGTTCGCCGATGCTGCTGAAGCCGAGCCGGAGCAGGTGCGCGTGGTGTTGGCGCCGGTGTTGTGGCTGGATCCGGATGTGCAGTGGCTGACCGGTGTGCATGAGGCAGAAGGGCATGTTTACTTTGTGCGCGAAGGCTATGAGGAGTTGCTGTGGTGGCTCCAGACACCGGCCCTTCTGGAGCAGGCTGTTGCCGAGCAGCCCGATCGAGAGGCTCTGGCTGCGTTGAGCGCCACGGTGCAAGGTGCAATCGCTACCGCTGAGCAGGCTGGTTTCCGCCTGGATGTGTTGCTGGAAGAGCTGGAGCATCCAGAAGACGAGGAAGAAGAGCCGGAGCCTGTAGCCGAGACGGAATGCGCGGCGGAGGCACCGGAAAAAGACTCTGCTCCCAACAAAATATCGTGATTGGGGCAGGATTCCGTCTCTCGGACCATGGATTGCGGGCAGGTTTGCTAGGATGACTGGGTCTCCTGCAACAGGGTAAGAAAGAGCCGCTACGGATGATCGCATGCGCGAGCCGGGCGGGCCGTTCTACCGTTTCTTCCGCAAGGTTCGCTCGATGAATCGTTCGCTGGCTCCGCAATCTCCGTTCCGTTGGGTAGTGTGTGCGCTGTTGTTTGCCGCCACCGCTATCAACTACATGGACCGCCAGGTTCTGGGCATTCTGGTTTTGCCGCTGCAGAAGGAACTGGGCTGGAGCGAGAGCGAGTATGGGTGGATCATCGCCGGTTTTCAGGCCACCTATGCGCTGGGCATGTTCACTGCTGGTCCGCTGATTGATCGCATTGGAACCAGACTTGGCTACGCGATGGCGCTGGCGGTTTGCAGTGTGGCCGCGGTGGCACATGGTTTTGTCCGCACCGTTACGGGCTTTGGTCTTGTGCGACTGGTGCTGGGACTGGGAGAATCGGGGAATTTTCCTGCGGCAGTGAAGGCGACCTCCGAGTGGTTTCCTGCCGAAGAGCGCGCGCTGGCCGCGGCTCTGTTCAACAGCGGTTCCACAGTTGGCGCTATTCTTGCTCCGCTCGTGGTTCCCTGGATCGCACTCACGTATGGTTGGCGACCTGCCTTCATTCTGGTGGGAGCGTTGGGCTTTCTTTGGATTCCAGTCTGGATGCTGCTCTATCGCCGTCCTGCACCGGCCTTTTCCAATGTGGACGTGGGACCGGGTGAATTGGAAGAGCCGGTCTCCATTGCCGAACTGTTGCGGCATCGCGCCACCTGGGTCTTCCTGATTGGGCGCTTTATTACGGAACCGGTGTGGTGGTTTTATCTTTACTGGGCGCCCAAGTTTCTGAGCTCGAGCCGTGGCTTTACATTGCGCAATGTGGGGCTGCCCCTGATGCTGATGTATGCCATGGCCAATGTGGGAGGACTGTTTGGCGGATGGTTTTCTTCGTTCCTGCTCAAGCGCGGATGGAGCGTTCCTGCCGCCCGCAAAGCCGCTGTGCTGGCCAGCGCGCTGATGGTGGTGCCGGTGGCCTTTGATAGCCACGTGGACAACATGCTGCTGGCGATTGGCATTCTGGGCTTGGCCATGGCCGGGCACCAGAGCTGGGCATCGAATCTGTACGCCATGCTGGCCGATATCTTCCCGCGCCGTGCCGTGGCCACCGTGACCGGGTTAACAGGAACCGGCGCTGCGATTGGCGGCATCTTCTTTGCCGCGCTGACCGGCTTCATTCTGCGCGAGACCGGTAGTTACCAGCCGATCCTGACCTGGGCCAGCTTCAGCTATATGGCTGTGCTGGTGGGCATCCACCTTTTCCTGCCCAAGCTGGAGCGCATTCGGATTGCTTGATCCACCTGCGGTGGGGCCAATCCGCTTCGCGTCCTCCGTGGATTGAGTCCTGTGAAAACATGTGCCCGAAGAAGGGCACATTAGAAACCAAAGTCCATCGCGTCCTGTCTTCCTGCGACGAACGGACCAGGCAAGCAATGGGCCGCGTATCATGTTGTTGCAACTTCATTCGACGAATGGACGATGTACATCATGAAGCCTTTGCCCTGGTTCTTTCCGGTTGTGTTGTTTTCGTGTTGCCTGACGGGGATTTTTGAGGCGCGCGCCGCAGAGACGCCGACCAACGCAGAGATCTATCGCCCTGCCTATCACTACAGTCCGGAGAGGAACTGGATCAACGATCCGGCAGGGCTGATCTTTGACGGCAGCCAATATCACTTGTTCAACCAGTACAACCCGTATGGAGATCAGTGGGGGCACATGAGCTGGTCACATGTGGTGAGCAGCGATCTGATCCATTGGCGAAGCCTTCCTCTGGCGCTGGCAGAAGAGAAAGGCGTGGCCATCTTCACCGGGTCTACGGTGCTGGATGCGCAGAACAGCAGCGGCTTTGGCAAAGGCGGCAAGCCTCCCCTGGTGGCCATCTATACGGGCGACTCCGGGAATCTGGAGACGCAGAACCTTGCCTACAGTACGGATGGCGGGCTGAGCTGGGCGAAGTATGCGGGCAATCCGGTTCTGGATCTGCACGAAAAGGATTTTCGTGACCCGAAGGTCTTCTGGTATGCGCCCAAGCAGTACTGGGTGATGGTGGTGTCACTGGCCGCGCAGCGGAAGGTGCAGTTCTACTCTTCGCAGGACTTGAAGGCGTGGAGCAAGCTGAGCGAGTTTGGACCGGCTGGTGCTAATGCCGCGCCGAACTGGGAGTGTCCGAACTTTTTCCCGTTGAAGGTGGAGAACCAGCCCGGCGTAACCAAGTGGGTGCTGGAAGTAGGCATTGGCGGCAATGGCCCTACCGGTGGCTCGGCCAGTCAGTATTTCGTAGGCGATTTCAACGGCGTGCAGTTTGCGAATGCAAATCCGAGTAACCTGACGTTCTGGGCTGATGCCGGCGCGGACTTTTATGCCATGCAGGTCTACTCGAATATCCCCGAGGAGTCTGGGCAGATTGCAATGGCATGGATGACCAATCTGAACTATGCAGGCAAGCAGCCCACTAGCCCATGGCGCGGAGAAAGTGTCTTCCCGCGTGTGCTGGGCTTGCGTGCTACGCGGGAGGGGATGCGCTTGACGCAGCAGCCGGTGGCGCAGATCAAGGAACTGCACGAGGAACATTTCGAACTGCGTAATGCAAGCTGGAACGAGTTGCAGAAGCTGCTCGCGAGTCGCGCGTGGCCGCAGACGATCGAGATGGAAGCCACATTTGAGGCCGGTCAGGCTGGCGATTTTGGCTTGCTGTTGCGCAAGGGGGAATCGCACGCGACGCGCGTTGGTTTTGATGCGGAGTGGAGTCGGCTTTATGTGGACCGCACGCGTTCTGGCGAGGTGGTTGTGGCACCGGGCTTTGCCGCGCGGCATGAAGCGCCGATGAGCACAGCGGAAGGCCGCGTGCAGATGCATATCCTGCTCGACCGCTCGTCGGTGGAGGTGTTTGGCAACGACGGTCTGGTGTCGATCACGGATTTGCTCTTTCCGCGTCCGCAGGACAATGGAATGGGCGCCTATAGCACCGGCACTCCGCCCAAGGTGATCTCTTTCGATCTGTGGACGCTCAAGCGATAGCGACAAGAGTCGTCTTGCGCAGCAAAAGGAAACGGCCGCATCCAGAGGAACTAGATGCGGCCGTCGTGTTTGTGGCAAAGCCGAGTGGCCCCACCGCAGGTGGCGCAGGTGCTACTTTTCGGTGAGGGCGACGACGCCGGGGAGCTTCTTGCCTTCCAGGAATTCCAGGGAGGCTCCGCCGCCGGTGCTGATGTGGGTGATCTGATCGGCGAGGCCGGTCTTGTTAATGGCGCTCACCGAGTCACCGCCGCCGATGATGGAGATGGCAGCCTTGTTGGCCGCAACCGCCTTGGCGATGGCGTTGGTGCCCACGGCGAATTTCTCAAACTCGAAGACGCCCGCAGGGCCGTTCCAGACGATGGTCTTGGCCGAGGCAACCACAGCCTCGATGGCGGCGATGGACTTGGGACCGATGTCCAGACCCTGCCAATCGGCGGGGAAGTTCTTGGCGCAATCCCACTGCTGGGTGTTGGCGTTGGCATCGAAGGCGTCGGCCAGAATGTTGTCGACCGGCAGAAGCAGGTTAACGCCCTTGGCCTTGGCCTTGGCGAGCGCGTCCTTGGCCATCTCGATCTTGTCTTCTTCTACGAGCGACTTGCCGGTAGCCACGCCCAGCGCGCGCTGGAAGGTGTAGGCCATGCCGCCCACGATGACCAGGGTATCGACCTTGTCCAGAAGGTTGGAGATCACGTCGATCTTACCCGAGATCTTGGAGCCACCGATGATGGCCACAAAGGGCTTCTCGGGAGCTTCGAGCGCCTTGCCCAGGTAGGTGATTTCCTTCTCCATCAAGAGGCCGGCAACGGCGGGCTTGACGAAGTGGGTGATGCCTTCCGTGGAAGCATGGGCGCGATGCGCGGAGCCGAAGGCGTCGTTGACGTAGATTTCGGCCAGACCAGCGAGCTGCTTGGCGAACGCGGGATCGTTGGCTTCTTCTTCGGCGTGGAAGCGGAGGTTCTCAAGGACGAGGACTTCGCCGCTCTTGAGGGCCTTGGCTGCGGATTCGGCCTCGGGGCCAACGCAATCGGAGGCGAAGGCCACGGGAACCTTCTTGCCCAGTTCCTTTTCAAGCAGCTCGGCCAGGCGAGCGACGACCGGCTTGATGGAGTACTTTGGATTGACCTTGCCCTTGGGACGGCCCAGGTGCGAGGCCAGGATGACGGCCGCGCCCTTGTCGAGAGCATACTTCAAGGTGGGCAGGGTAGCCACAATGCGGGTGTCGTCGGTGATCTGCAGATCGTCGTTCAACGGCACGTTGAAGTCGACACGGATAAACAGCTTCTTGCCGGTCAATTCGATATCGCGAATGGAAAGTTTTGCCATGATGTCTTCCTTTTCAGGGGTCAGTGATCTGTGATCAGGTAGCTGCAGCGCAGTCAAGGCGCATTGTTCGCACGGCCCGGACGGATTCAGTCAGGAATAATGGCGTCGAATTCCATCTCGATACGCCACTTGGGGTTGAGCAAAGCGGCGACCACCACCATGGTGGCGGCAGGCCGATGGTGGGCGAAGAACTCGCCGTGGACGCGGCCGATCGCCTCCCAGTCCTCGACGTGGGTCACAAACATGCGCGTGCGGACGACGTGCTCAAAGCCGGCACCAGCCTGGGCCAGGGCTTCAGCGGCAATGGCGAAGACGCGGCGGGTTTGCCCGGCGGCATCTTCATCCTCCGCTCCAACCGGAGCCGTGCCGGAAACATGGACCGAATTCCCAACGCGCACAGCGCGGGAGAAGCCGATGATCGGCTCATATGGTGAGCTGCCAGGGATGTTGGTGCGAGTCATGCGCGTTATCCATGTGCAACGGCAAGAGAGAGGAGAACAGGGACCAAGGGACCAGAGACTGTGGGCAGATGCAGCCATGCCTCAGTCTCTAGTCCCTTCAGTTCCTTAGTTGCTTACAGGCCCTTCTTGACCAGGAAGCCGATCAGGTCGACGACGCGGTTGGAATAGCCCCACTCGTTGTCGTACCAGCTCAGAACCTTCACGGAGTTGCCGATGACCTTGGTCAGGGGCGCGTCCACGATCGAGGAGAGCGGGTTGCCCTTGAAGTCAGAGCTGACCAACTGGTTCTCGTCGTAGCCGAGCACACCCTTGAGCTCGCCTTCGGCGGCAGCCTTGAGGGCGGCGTTGACGCTCTTGACGTCGGTGGCCTTCTCGCTGATGAAGGTGAGGTCAACGATGGAGACGTTGGGGGTGGGAACGCGCATCGAGAAGCCATCCAGCTTGCCAGCGGTCTCAGGGATGACCAGCTTCAGAGCCTTGGCGGCGCCGGTGGAGCTGGGGATCATCGACAGGGCAGCGGCGCGGGCGCGACGCAGGTCCTTGTGCGGGAAGTCGAGGATGACCTGATCGTTGGTGTAGCTGTGGATGGTGGTCATGATGCCGCTGACGATACCGCAGTGGGCCATGAGCACCTTGACGACCGGCGCCAGGCAGTTGGTGGTGCAGCTGGCGTTGGAGATCACGTTGTGCTTGGAGGCATCGTACTTGTCCTGGTTGACGCCGAGGACGATGGTGATGTCTTCGTTGGTGGCGGGAGCCGAGATGATGACCTTCTTGACGGTCGTGCCCAGGTGCGCCTTGGCAACAGTGGCATCGGTGAAGCGGCCGGTGGACTCAACCACAACCTGCGCGCCCACGGAAGCCCAGGGCAGCTTGGCGGGATCCTTCTCGGCGAAGACCTTGATCTTCTTGCCATCGACGGAGATGAAGTCCTCGCCAGCGACGATCTCGTTCTTCAGGTTGCCGAGGATCGAGTCATACTTCAGCAGGTGAGCCAGAGTCGCCGGGCTGGTCAGATCGTTGACCGCCACAAAGTCGATTTCAGGGTTGCCCAGAGCCGCGCGCAGGACGTTGCGGCCGATGCGGCCAAAACCGTTAATACCAACCTTTACTGCCATGTTCGTGTGTCTCCTTCGTGTTCGGTAAGGCTGTTGTGTTGTTTGAGCTCAAGAAAACTCAAGGCGTCTGGAGTTGGCCTGTTCGGCAAATCCACCAAACCCTTCATGCTACCATCCGGCATACCCGTTCAGGGGCGAAAATGTGGCGTTTTCCCGGAACCAAATACACCGTCGCTCATCGCTAGGATGCAAGTGCCGGCGTACCACTGTATGTGACGAGATGCACAGCGTTTGCAGCAGGCATCCTAAGTATGGTATTCGGGTATCAGCAAGATGAAGGTTACGCCCATGAGAAGACGCTCCCGCCGTACCGCGAATAATAGCGAGTCTACCGGCAAAATTGGTCAGGAACTTCCGTCGAATCAACTGGCCCCCCTGGTCCCAAGCTATCTGGACGATCCACCTGCGGCACGCCCCCCGGCCAAGCCGCAAGCCGTGGCCCCTGTTTCTGTCCCTCCTCCTCCTGCGCCCAAGCAGCAGTCCACGCGACGCGATTGGAACGAACCGGCCAATGCCGGACGGTTGGAAGTGGAAACCCAGCCGGAAATGCCTGTCGCTCCCCCCATTAACCCCAATTCGCCGCACGCTCCCAAAGGCTATGTGGTTCTGGCCATTGGCATGCCCGGCTCAGGCAAAACCACCTGGTTCGGCCGCCGTGGCGTTACACCGCTGTCCAGTGACATGCTGCGCAACATTCTGTTTGACGATGTGGAAGAGCAGCGCTTTCAGGGCCTGGTGTTTTCCACCCTGCGCTCGTTGCTGCGCGCGCGCCTTATCGCCCGCATGCCCATGAACTACGTGGACGCGACGAATCTTTCCGTCCATGAGCGCCGCCAGTGGATCAAGATGGCCAAGAGCTTCGGGTACGAGGTGCAGGCCGTCTTCTTCGATGTGCCGCTCGAAGTCTGTCTGGAGCGCAACCGCCAGCGCGACCGCTCGGTAAGTGAAGACATCATGCGCAAGATGGCCGAAAAACTCAAACCGCCGGTGTTCGAAGAGGGCTTTGAGAAGATCACCGTGGTCAGAGTGAAAAGCGCAGGGTAAAAGACATCCACATGCAGTAGATGGAATTTTGATCGTTCCCATCCATGCCCGCATTCGCACGATTGCGGGCATTGTTTATGTGCCCCGCCCCATGCGGACGGACGGCCCTGCATTCCTGTGTTCGATGCGCCTGTCCAGCTATCTCGACGGCGGATCTGGTGACCTTCCACGCGGTGCAGGAATCGCCTACGGGGCATCCATTTCATTGCACTACACCTAATCAGTGGCTTCTGAGCGTCATTCGGTCCTCGTTGCGCATCTCTCTCTTGGGAGGACGAGGCAATGGTCGGTATTTCAGGAGAAGAGCTTCTGCATTGGGTGGAGGAGACTTCGAGCGGCTGGGAGAAACTAAGCGCGGCGCATCCGGAGATGCTTTTATTTCCGTGCGATATTCGCGAAACCCAGTTCGTTGCTCAACTGCTGCAGCATATTGTCGCTGTTGAGGTGCGCTACGCGGAGCGGCTCAACGATTTGCCGCAAACGCCGTATGAAGCGATTCCCTATGACACGGTGGAAGCCATTTTTGCCACCCATCATCGTGCAATGGAGCTGCTACGACCGCTGATGGTGCGTGACGATCACTACTGGGATGCTGTTCTGGAAGTGAAAACCAGAAGCGCGGGAACCCTGCATGCAACGCGGCGAACGGTCTTGGTGCATCTGCTGACCCACTCGATCCGGCACTATGCGCAGTTGGCCACTCTAGTCCGGCAACACGGCGTGGCGCCGGACTGGCCAATGGACTACATCCTGATGCGTATGGAACGGTGAGTGCTGCGCGAACGGAGTACAGCGGGCGCGGAACGGATTCATCGTGGTCCAGCGCCCACTCGATTCACGCGCGGCAGTAAAAATGCGGCGCACTCGTAACGAATGCGCCGCGCACTGGGAATGTGATTTCTGTTGGCTGCTTAGTGGCAGGCCGGATTATTGGCTCCAGGGATGGCGAAGAAGTTGATGGAGGTCGCGGGCAAGTTCACGGCGCCGGCAGCGGCTTTCTGACCCGTCAGGGCGGGTAGATCGCCCGTTGCGGTCAGCTTGAGTTCCGTGCCGTTCAGCTTGGCTGTGTGCCCCATCAGATCATCCGCGGCAAGCATAAAACGCTCGTTGGCTTTGCTCAGGTGAATGCTCTGTGCCTTGTCGTGATCGGTGTTGAGCACCAGCAGCGCCACGCCTCCCTTGCTGCCTTTCAGGCAATGGGCATAGACATATTGATTTTCCGTCGCGGGAGCAGCAGCTTCCAGCACAGTCGCGCCCATCAGCTTGTTCCAAAGCACCGCGGCCCAATAGTTGGGGCGGGGAGTCAGAGTGCTTTCATCGATCAGGCCGTAGTCGCTGGCGGCCAGAGTGTTGTGCATAACGGCCTGCACATTGGCCTTGGCCAGCGCGCCCAACTGGTGCAGGTAGCGGAAGCTGTCAACAAAGGTGGAGGCCCAAGGGTCGCCGCCGCAGGCCGCTTCGGCTGTTTCCGTTAGCCACAGCGGCTTGCCGGGCTCGTACTTGTCGCGGAGTTTGGCGTAGTAGGCGGTTTCGGTTTCCGTGCGCGTCAGCCATTCGGCGGTCAACAGTTCATGTGCCGGATCGGCGTCGATATCGTTGCTGGGCCGGCAGCGCTGCGAGACGCCGCCGTAGAAGTGATAGGCAAAGCCATCGATGCCAGGCCCTTCCGCCGTCAGCATCTCCTCGGTTTTGAGCATGGCCGGCATAGCCAGTCCCATGGGGGCAGCGGGAGCTGGTTGCCCTGGTTTCGCTTTGGGCTTCATCGAATTGGCGAGAGATGGGCCATCGCCGACCGAGTCCGGCCCAACGATCAAGGTGTCAGGCGCGTTCTTGCGCATGAAGGCCAGAAAGATTTTGAAATCGCGCCCATAGTTTGCGGCGGTGTACCCCTTGGGTGCACCACCCATGGTGGCAAAGGTGGGTTCGTTGAAGAATTCGGCAATGGCAATGTGGCCACCTTGCGCCCGGGTGAAGGCGAGCAGTTTTTCAGCTTGAGTTGCGGTCCACACACCGTTGGAATCGCGAACACCCGCGCCCACGGCGAAGGATGTGACCAGTTGGGCATCGGCCGCCTTGGAAAAGTCCAGCACGCCTTTCCATTGCTGGGCGGTGAGCACGCCACCGAAGCCTTCAGGAGCTTTTGCGGGAGTGATGGCTCCGGAGTCGTCAAAAAAAGTGGTATTGGCCCACGTGCCGCTGACGCGGATGTAAGAAGGGCCCAGGGCGCGGGCCAGCTTGATCAGTTGCGGATTGCTTAGGTCCAGCGGTGCGCGATAACGGAAGCGAGAGGCATCCAAACCGCCTGGCATGGCCGTGGGCTTGGTGTCGGGTGCGGCGCTGGGACCGGAGACAGCCTGCTGGTAGGGCGCCCAGAAACGGCCTCCGGTCACCTCCACCATCTCCACGTTAAACGATTGAAAACGCTCGCTGACCTTGGCAATTGGCTGCATGGTGGAGGGAGAGAGCGGAGCGGTGGATTGAGCAGAGAGCAAAGTGGATACTGCAACCAGAGCGATGGCTGGAATCAGAGATCTGAATCCGCCCAGGAAGGGGGCTAAATTGATATTCTTCATGGTGCGAAGTTTCTCCGTGGACTGTGCACTACCGCGTAGCCTTTTTATGGACCGAGTAGGAGCGGCAGGTGGCTCAAGCGGTCACAACGTTAGGCGCATTGGCGCAGAGAGCGCAAGGATCATACGGTAACTGTGCTGGGTAATTCCGGCTCTTCGCGCCAGTCCTGGGAAAGGCATGTAGAATCAGTGGGAAAAGCAGAACGTATCATGAGCGCTGCTACGTTGGCAGACGAATTCCTTAACAGTTCACCTTACTGTTCATGATTTGCAGGAAAAAGAGATGAAGGCAGCAGAATCCACAACGGATCGCTCGACTGAGCGCTGGAAGCCCGAGACAGAAGCAGAGCGCGCGCAGGTGATGGCGCAATTGGAACGCCTTTTGGCGCACCCGAGCTTCCAGAATAGCAAACGTTACCCGCGTTTTTTGCGCTATGTTGTGGAGCAGGCCCTTGCCGGTAACGAGGAGCGGTTGAAGGAACGCTGGCTGGGCGTGGAGGTTTTTGATCGCGCGCCGGATTACGACACCAATCAGGATCCTGTGGTCCGGCTCAGTGCGGGCGAGGTGCGGAAGCGCCTAGCGCTCTATTACCAGCAAGCCGAGCATCGGGATGAGATGGTGATCGGGCTGAACGCCGGTTCGTATGTGCCCAGTTTCACCCTGTATGTAGAGGCTCCGGCCACGGTGGAGACCGAAGACGATGCCGTGGAAGACGCCGTGAGCGGAAGCCGTCTGCACAAGGCTTGGGCCTGGAGTGCGGTGGGTGTGGCTTTTGCCCTGGCACTGGTGTTTTGCTGGCGTATTGTGGAAGATCCTTCCCGCATCTTCTGGGAGCCGCTGCTGCATTCTCACAGCCGTGTGACGCTGTGTGCGGGCGCACCCAAATCCTACGTGCTCGCCCATCTGCTGACTTCCGCTCTGAATCTGAGCGATGCGCAGAGCAAGCTCCTGACCCAGACTCGTCCGGATGCGACCACAAGTGTGGGGCAGATGCTGGCGCGCAGCGGACAGTTGAGTCTGGCGCATGTTTCCGCGCTGATCCACGTGGGCGCGTTGTTGGAAAAACACGACAAGCCCTTCCGTGTGCAACTGGATTCCGAGGCGGATTTTCCCGAGCTGCGCGAAGGCCCCGTGGTGTTGATTGGCGCGGGTGACAACGTGTGGACGATGCGTTTAACCGCAGGGCTGCGCTACGGCTTTGTGTATGACGATACGGACCGGACCTGCAGGATTATCGACCACAAGAATCCCGCGGCCCGTGACTGGTATATCTCCATGGGGCAGCCGTACGGATCGCTCACGCGCGACTATGCAATGATTGCACGCTATCATGACAAGCTCATCGATCAGCCGGTGGTGATTGTGGCCGGACTTTCGTCGCAGGGCACGGCGGCCGCCAGTGAGTTTGTGGCTCGGCCAGAGTCGTTGCGCGAGCTGGAACATCGCATCGGCCACGATGCGGCCAAGGCTAACTTCCAGGCCATTATCGAGACGCAGGTGATCGATGGCCACGCCGGTCCTTCGCGCGTGATTGCGGTCGAGGTCTGGTAGTCCCCGAACGTACAATGGGGATGAGAGGTCATCGGCTGTGAAACGAAACTCCGTGGTGCTAGGCGTTATGCTGGCCCTGCTGGCATTCTTTGTCTGGGCAGGATGGGCCAACTGGTCAAGCCGGAAGTGGAAGACAGTTCAACCGCACTCGAATGCTGCGGCCTCATCGCACGATGCGGCGACGCCGACCGCTGACAGCTCATCGTTGATGGGCAAACTCGCACCGGACTTTGCGTTGCAAGATCTGAACGGGCAGACCGTGCGGCTGGCGGATTTTCGCGGCAAGGCATTGCTGATCAACTTCTGGGCCACATGGTGCGGTCCCTGCCGGATTGAAACGCCCTGGCTGGTTGAACTGCAGAACAAACATGCAGCGGAAGGCTTTGCCGTGGTCGGCATCTCCAGCGAAGGGGAAGAACTGAAGCCGGAGGACAAGGCAGGACTGGCGCGGCAGCGCGCCGCCGTGCAAAAGTTCGCTACAAAAATGAAGGTCAACTACCCCATGCTGCTGGGCGGCGACAGTTTGGCTTCAGCGTATGGCGGTTTGGATGCCATGCCAACTTCGTTCTATGTGGACAAGAGCGGCAAGGTGGTGGCTGTACAAATGGGGATGGCTCCCGAACCGGAGATGGAAGAGAACATCCGCAAGGCGCTGGGGAAGTAGAATCTCTGAGGGACTAGGGACTAGGGACTAGGGACTAGGGACTAGGGACTAGGGACTAGGGACTAGGGACTAGGGACTAGGGACT
>Ga0207834_1000227_pt1 | contig 20323 bp, 12 predicted proteins | sample LuqExpMetagenom5_FD_187763 | JGI IMG/M metagenome (GOLD analysis project Ga0207834, IMG submission 187763) | Tropical forest soil microbial communities from Luquillo Experimental Forest, Puerto Rico - Sample 5 (SPAdes) | ecosystem: Environmental > Terrestrial > Soil > Tropical forest ...
TATGGCGGGTACGTTGTGGCGTATAACCCCACGACGCGCATCATTGCCGATGTGCTGGATCTGGTGGATGCGGCTCGGTCAAGATAACGGGATCGCGGATCGCATGGTTTAATCCGGGGACGCCGGCATGGTGTGCAGGCGTCCTCAGGAGAACGATAAAAACTACTTCTGGTTATCGATAAGGCTGCGGCCTTGCTACCTGCCTTGGATCATTCAATCTGAAAAATTTCTGTGCTTCTTCCTTTGGTTGCCTTGTGTCTTAACAGGACCCATGCAAAGGAGAAATGAAATGTTGACCTCTCCCCATTTTGTGCGCGGTGGACGGACGCCGCTGCTGGCGCTCGGGCTGGTACTGGCGCTGGCAGCAGGTTGCCAATCGAAGATGGATAAGGCTCTTGAACAGGCAAAGCAACAGGCTGCGGCAACAGGGCAGCCCCGGCAGGTGACATCAGTCGACAAGAACGGCACGACGACCACCGCAGTGGTGCAGCCGCCGGCCAATGGTCAAACAGCGCAGGCCGTGACCACCACAACAACTCCGCCCCCGCAGGGTGTTCCGCGGCCGGCCGCACAAGATCCGAAGGTGACTCCGGTAGGAGAAGATACAAGCTCGCTGTCGATGCCGGATGCAAATGGCAGTGGCAAGGGGTCCGCGGCCGGTCCCGCAGCGCAGATCACGGTGCAGGCGGGAACAAGTCTGCCGATCCGCATTGATCACAGCATCAGTGTGAAGACGGCGCGCGTGGGTGACCCGTTCAACGGCGAACTGGTGGAACCGGTGTCGGACGCGACGGGCCGTGTGGTGCTGCCCAAGGGAACGCAGGTGAGCGGCGTGGTGGATGCGGCGCACCGGCGCGGCCGCTTCAAGGGCGCGTCGAACCTGTCGTTGCGGCTAACCTCGATGACTCTGAAGGGCCAACAATATGAGCTGAAGACCGCCGACCTGTCCCGCTCCAAGAAGGGCAAGGGCAAGCGTTCGGCTGCGATGATTGGCGGCGGCACTGGGCTGGGCATGTTGGTGGGCGGACTGGCCGGCGGCGGCAAGGGCATGCTGATTGGCAGCCTGGTGGGCGGCGGAGCAGGTACGGCGGGCGCGGCCTTCACGGGCAATCGCGACCTGACCATTCCGGCTGAATCGGTGGTGCATTTCCGGCTGGTACGGGATCTGGTGGTTCCATACAACTAAGGCACTGGAGAGTGAGAAAAAGCCGCGGGCATGGCTCGCGGCTTTTTTGTGGCTTGTGCAGAGCAGCATAGGGTGCGGCATCAAATTCTTGCGCGCAGCGAGTGCTCGTGCAAGCATCGCCGTGAAAAGTCTCGGCAATTGCGCGCATGCTGGTCTTTGCTGTGCTGAAAAATCATGGGTAGCGCACGCAAAGGATGGCTTTCCGCCAGGCTCGTCGCGCAGCCGGATATCTTCTTGCTGCCACGCAGACAATCACTCTGAAGCGCCGCCATTTCCCTGCTACTTAAATAGCCTGCACACTGGCATTGGACTCACGTCGCTTGGAGTGAAGGCCAGCGTGGCCGATTGCGGCATGTTCAAGAAAGCGTCGCGATGGACAACGGTCCCGAGCCAAAACGAAACAGGGGATGTGAGATCATTATTTTGTAGCTGGAACGGCGTGCCGCAGGGATTTCGCCTTGTAAATGGCCGTAAGCAGGCACCTGCCGGGTACGACGGCGACCATGCTGAATCAGAATGCCAAAAAGCGAACGGTTGATCTCGTATAGACTGAATCTAAGCGCCTTATCGTTCAATGTGGGCCTGTAGCTCAACGGTTAGAGCAGGGGACTCATAATCCCTTGGTTGGGGGTTCAAATCCCTCCGGGCCCACCAAAGTAATGCGACGATAAATACAATAAAATAAACATGATGACTTGTCGTTTGTGCGCGAAATACAACTCAGAGTCTTCGCTTTTCTTGCGCTCCATCGCATCATCGGGTACAGTTTTGGGTACAGTGCTGCTATTCATGCTACTGCACCGGAGCTGCTATGGCCACGATCATCAAGCGCCCATCTGGGAACTGGAAGGCGATCATCCGCAAGACAGGATGGCCGCTCAAAGCAAAGACATTCCGCACTAAGCGCGATGCCGAAGATTGGGCTCGCCGCACAGAGGACGAGATGGTGCGCGGTGTCCACATCGTGCGCTCCACAGCCGAGCGCATGACGCTGGCAACAGCCTTGAAGCGTTACACCGTTGAGGTCACTCCGACCAAGCGCCCCTCATCACAAGAGAGTGAACTTCGCCGCGCAGCAATCCTGCAGCGCCATCTTGGCAAATATTCGCTGGCAGCCTTGACCCCCGAGGTCATCGCTCATTTCCGCGATATGCGCCTCGCTGGCGAAGACCGCAAAGATGAGCATGGAAACCCTGTACCGCGCGCGAACAACACTGTCCGCCTTGAACTGGCGCTACTCGGCCATCTGTTTACCATTGCCATCAAGGAATGGGGTATTGGTTTGGTGATGAATCCGGTGATGAACATTCGCCGTCCCGCACCGGGGCCAGGGCGTAACCGCCGCCTGACGGAAGACGAGGAGAAACGCTTGCTGGAGGCCGTCAACGCCCATTCCAACCCTATGCTGGGCTGGATCGTGCGCGTCGCACTCTACACTGGCATGCGCGCCTCAGAGATTTTGACGCTGCGTCGAATGCAAGTGGATCTCAAGCGCCGTGTCGTGCGTCTGCTTGAAACTAAAAACACCTCGCCGCGCACTGTGCCGCTGAGTGCCGCTGCGACGGCAGTATTTCGCGAAGCACTGAATCACCCTATACGTCCGATCGACACAGATCTGATCTTTTACGGCGAGCCCGGACGTGACGGTAAGCGCCGTCCCTATCAATTCAATCCTGTATGGCTGAACATCAAACGGGAACTAGGCCTGTCCAATGTTCACTTTCACGACCTCCGTCATGAAGCCGTAAGTCGTTTTGTTGAGGCTGGATTCTCAGACCAAGAGGTTTCCGCTATCAGCGGCCACAAGTCCATGCAGATGCTCAAACGTTACACACATCTTCGAGCGGAGGATTTAGTAGACAAAATCGACGGGCTGCTCAAACGTAACGGCGATAGATAGAGCGCAGCTTGATGAAAGACTCTGTGGCAATGAACTTCGAGACTGCTTGACGGCTGATGCCGAGCCTGCGTGCAATGTCCGACTGTGAGAGCCCTTGTTCGGCCCCAATGATGATCCAGGCTTTGCGTTCAGTAAGCCTGTAGTCTGCAAGTTCGCGCGCGAGCTGACGAATGCGCGAATTCTCCAAAGGGATCAAGTCCTGCCGGTGTCCGATTGCCCAGAGGAAAGGGATTCCGATGCCTTGCTCTTTGAGAAACTCAAGCGACGGAGCGTTTACTCCATGATGCTTCAGCAAGAAGACCAAGCGTTCAAACAGGCCATTGCTGCGACGTGCGCGCTGATATAGAACGCCCCAGTCTTCGCGATGATCTTTAGGGCGATGTTCTGGACAGAACTGGGCACTCAGCCTGGCGGTGTCGCTGGCATGCAGACTCACGCCATCAAGGAACATCGCAAGTTCGGTGCGCTTGCCGCAGTACCGACACAGTTCCTCCCTACGCTGTGCGTTCAGTCGTCCAACGAGCGTGCTCTGCGGCTTCTTGGATCCACAGTCTATGGCAAGATTACGGAGCGTACTGACCGTCTGATTGAAGACGTGGTCATCAGGGCTCAGGTAGGGAAGTTCATCGCTGAAAATCTCTTCGAATGTATATACATTTCCTCGTGGAATAACGATCCTTCCTAGTGACGCTTCTCGCCGTCTTTGCCGTTTGACCAGACGTACTAGATTGCGCAGTCTCCGATCAACAAATGAAAACCCACGCCTTTGTGCAAGATTGCTGAAGCAGAAGCGCTCACCCACCCTCCTCGATGAATCGCTTTGCTGCTGCGCGGCCGATACCGGTAGCTCCGCCCGTGATAACTGCGACTTTCCCTTGAAGTGTTCCCATGATGACTCCTATTGGCAGATCGATGGAATTTGCTACAGTGGTATAGATTCCTGTGGGGGTAGACGAGGACTGCTGTAGAGTCCAGATGTTTTGTCTATTCGTCCAAAATGCGGAGGACAAATTGGACCCAATAACAGACATCTTCCGAACCATGCACGTTACCGCTTTCGGTCTGCACAGGCTCGAAGCCACAGCTCCGTGGGGAGTAAAACAGGAAAATCAAGCCGAAGAGAAACCCGCGTTGTCCAGCAAAAAAGAACCCCTCTCAGATTCGGCGCACTTTGCCATGCTTTCGCGCGGCAACTGCTGGCTGAGTGTGGAAGGGATTCCGGAGCAGTTTCCGCTCACTGGTGGTGATTGCTTTTTGGTGGCCAAGGGGACGTCAATCGTTTTGCGCGACAGCCCGCGAACACGTCCAAAGGCGACCTTCCGCGAGATCGGAGCCAGAGCCGAGGGCAATGTCGTTCTTTATGGAGGTGGTGGCGCACCGACGACGATTGTCTGTGGTTCCTTGAGTTTCGATAGCGCCAGCCTGAAGCCACTCTCTCAGTTGTTGCCAAGCCTCATTCTGATGAAGGCTGATGAGGCACGAACGCTTGCATTGCACAACACAGTGCAGGCGCTGGCGTCAGAAATGGCAGAGCAAGCGCCGGGGTCGGAAGTTGTGGCGACCAGGCTGGCCGAGGTTCTTGTGGTCCAGTTGCTTCGGGCGCATATCGCTTCGGAACCGAAACACAACCCAGGATGGCTTCGTGCGGTTTTCGATCCTCAAGTGGGCAATGTTCTAAGCGCCATTCACGGCAGAGTCGATGCTCCCTGGACGGTCGAATCCCTGGCTGTAGCTGCAGGCATGTCTCGCTCCGCATTCGCAGCGCGTTTCAAGGAACTACTCGGACAAACACCGCTGGAATATGTAACAGAGTGGCGAATGCAGAGGGCGATGCAGTTACTGGAACAACGCGACAAGAAGCTCATCGACGTTGCCCGGTCGGTCGGTTACGAGTCCGACGCTGCGTTCAGTAAGGCTTTCAAGCGAGTTGTCGGGGTTAACCCTGGGACATATCTTAAACGTGGCTTTGACGATCATGGGGATGCGTAAGCTTACTGACATGCGTTTTGCTCCAGCGTAACGCAGGCCGAGGCTACAGAGTCTAGGGCGATGTCAAATTGCCATATCGCTCTTCGACTAACGGTCTGAAAATTCAAGAGAATGGCATCCAGCCCCGGTAGAGGAAGTTGCGTTTATTCACGCGAACGGCCTTCACAGCGAAAGAAAATAAGCGTATCCTTTCGTTACTGTTTAGGTCAACGAAAGGATTCGCATATTGGCCGAATCGGCACAGAGTCGTCTGGGGCGTTATGTCACGAACACCGTTAGCGGCGAAGCGGTCCGGTCTTTTGTGCCCCCGCCACTACCTCCAGATCCTCCCCTGCGCATGGAGGGAATGCAACATCTGCTGGAGCAGGCTAATCAGGCCATAGGCCGCCTGGACGGCGTGGCCTCAGTGTTGCCCGACATCTCGCTGTTCATCTACACCTATATCCGCAAGGAGGCGGTCCTGTCCTCGCAGATCGAGGGGACCCAATCCTCTCTATCCGACCTATTGCTCTTTGAAAGCGACGAGGTTCCCGGCGTGCCGGTTGAGGACGTGCAGGAGGTCTCCAACTACGTTGCTGCGATGAGCCATGGGTTGAACCGCATGCGTACTGGCTTTCCGCTTTCGAATCGGCTATTGCGAGAGATTCACGAGATCCTGCTTTCCAAAGGTCGTGGCAGCGGCAAGCAGCCTGGAGAATTCCGCAGGAGCCAGAACTGGATCGGCGGTAGCCGCCCCGGCAACGCGGCCTTCGTCCCACCGCCGCCAGAGATGGTATCTGACTGCATGAGCGATCTGGAGCGCTTTCTCCATCAGGAGAACCCCGAGCTTCCGATTCTGGTCAGGGCCGGCATCGCCCATGTACAGTTCGAGACGATCCACCCATTTCTGGACGGTAATGGAAGGCTCGGGCGTCTGCTCATTACGTTTTTGCTCTGCGCTCAAGGCGTGCTCCGTGAGCCGATCCTCTACCTGAGCCTCTACTTCAAGACGCATCGCGCCGCTTATTACGAACTACTTGACCGCGTGCGCACGCGCGGCGACTGGGAGGCGTGGCTCGACTTCTTTCTGATAGGGGTTCGCGACACTGCGGACCAGGCCGCTGAAGCGGCCCGCCGTATCCTTGTCCTGTTTGAGCGCGACCAGCAGCGGATCGCGCAGTTGGGCCGGCCCGCCGCTTCAGTTCTGCGTGTCTTTCAGCACATGCAGAAGAACCCCATCGTGGCGATTCCCAGTGCCGCCAAGAAGATTGGCCTCTCTGCTCCGACGGTTGCCAAATCTCTCGGACACATGATCGACGCCGGCATTCTTCAGGAGGTGACCGGACGGGAGCGGCATAGACTGTTTGTCTACCAGGAATACCTGTCGATTCTGAACGAAGGGACGGAACCGATTCGATGAATGACAAAATGCTTCCGCCCAACCACGAGATCCTCTTCTACTCCACGCCCGGTGGCTCGGTCCGGGTGGAGGTGATGTATGAGGGAGAGACCTTCTGGTTGAGCCAGAAGAAGATGGCGGAGCTGTTCGGCGTCAATCTAAGGACCATCAACGAACATCTCAAAAATATTTATGCCACCGGCGAACTCCAGGAAGTGGCAACTATCCGGAAAAACCGGATAGTTCAAATAGAAGGAACGCGAACCGTCTCCCGCGAGGTAGATTTCTACAATCTGGATGCCATCATCGCCGTTGGATACCGGGTGAACAGCCGCGAGGCTACCCAGTTCCGCATCTGGGCCACGCAGGTGCTGCGCGAGTACCTGATCAAGGGCTTCGTCATGGATGACGAGCGCCTGAAGCAGGGCAAGCACTTCGGCAAGGATTATTTTGATGAGCTGCTGGAGCGGATTCGGTCGATCCGTGCCAGCGAGCGCCGCTTCTACCTGAAGATCACCGACATCTACGAGCAGTGCAGCATTGACTACAGCTCCAAGGCCGAGATTACGCAGACATTCTTCAAGACGGTACAGAATAAGCTGCACTGGGCCATCACGGGCAAGACGGCGGCAGAACTGATCGCCGAACGAGCCAACGCCGACCAGCCCAACATGGGCCTGAAGACATGGAAGAATGCTCCGCAAGGGCGCATCCAGAAGACCGACGTAACCGTGGCCAAGAATTACCTGAAAGAGGACGAGATCAAGGCGTTGGAGCGCATTGTCTCCATGTATCTGGACTACGCCGAAAATCAGGCTGCTCGGCAGATCCCTATGAAGATGACCGACTGGGTTGCGAAGCTGGACGCCTTCCTTCAGTTCAACGAGTATGACGTGCTCACGAATGCCGGAAAGGTCTCACACGAGGTGGCCAAAGCACTGGCAGAAAAGCAATTTGAGGCGTTTCGCGTCACGCAGGATCGCGGCTTTGAGAGCGACTTCGAGCGCGAGTCAAGGAAGATGCTGGGCAACAGCAAACCCGCCGCAGCGAAGAAGAAAAAGGCTGAATAAGATCGCACATGGTCCCGCACACGCTGGTTCGATTCAGGTGTATTCGGGCAGGTATTCCGGTTTGCTGCTTTACGAGGGGATTCAAGCTCCGGCACAACGACATGGCCGCGCCGCAAGCCATGATAGGGTGCGCGAAGCAGGAACCAGCCCAAACACGCTCCGAACCATATTCAGACGGCTCGTTGAATAATGCCTCTTGGCCACCCATGGTGGCGGCCGGTCAACTTAGTGCAGCTTATACCGTGAAAGGTGCTGCTGGTAAGTCCGTTTCGAGGGATTTACCCGCCTGGCAGATTATCCGTTGTCCTGCCTGGGGCGGATAGCCCCTCGAATAACATCTCCCCAGGGAATATTGAGCCTGTAAAATAACGGCCATGCCCACTGAGACAGGTTCCACCTCGCAGAAGAGCCAGATTCGCGACAGCACTATCAAAGACCTCACAGAAAAAGTCGCTAAGCGTAGCTACGGAAAATATTTGGTTCGGTTAAAGATGCTAAAACTGCGGGGATTTCACGACACCTCAGTTTCGTTCGATTTTCCTGTAACAGCGTTGGTCGGCCCGAATGGCGGAGGCAAAACGACGATCTTAGGCGCAGCAGCGACGGCTTACGAAACCGTTCGACCGCGCCTGTTCTTCTCCAAGAGCGGGAAACTCGACGAAAGCATGTTGGACTGGAAGATGGAATACGATCTGATTGACCGGACGGTGAACAAGACGGATTCCTTCAAAAGAACAGCCACTTTCACCAGCCGGAAGTGGTCTCGGGGCGCCGAAAAGAGAGATGTTGCCGTTTTTGGGGTTGCACGTACAGTTCCGGCCAATGAGCGAAAGGAACTTCAAAAGTGTGCCGCAGGTTCGTTCGCTGTAGATCCTGGAAGGATCGACAGCCTGAAGGCCCCGGTGATCACTGCCGTCGGCAGAATTCTAGGGAAGGACGTTTCGAAATATACGCATATGCGTGTGGATGAAAACGGTCGTGTCTCCTTGCTCGCAGCTGTAACCGACCAAGGTACCGCCTATTCCGAATTCCATTTCGGTGCGGGCGAATCGAGCGTTATACGTATGGTGATGAAGGTCGAGTCTCTAGGTGATAACGCGCTCATCTTGGTTGAAGAGATTGAAAATGGTCTTCATCCTGTGGCAACCGTTCGAATGGTGGAATACCTCATGGATGTAGCTCAGAGAAAGAGTGCTCAGGCTATCTTTACGACTCATTCAAATGACGCACTTCTTCCACTCCCATCACAGGCGATCTGGGCCGCTGTTGGGGGACGCGTTTACCAAGGCAAGCTCGATATCGCGGCCTTGCGAGCAATATCCGGCCAGATAGAAGCCCGTCTCGCCATCTTCTGCGAGGATCTTTTTGCCTCTTGCTGGCTTAAATCTGTATTTCGCTCCAGACCAGATGTTGCTCAAGAGGGCGTTGAAATACATGCATTGTTCGGCGATGGAACAGCAGTAAAGATAAATAAAAATCATAATCAAGATCCCAGCGCCAAATGCCCATCGGCCTGCTTCATAGACGGAGATTCTCAGCAATCCGATTCTGTTCCTGATTGTGTATTTCGCTTACCCGGCACCTCGCCGGAGGCGTACATTTTCGACAAAACGGTCGAACAAGCTGTGCAATATGGTGGCGTACTTTCTGTCAGGCTGCTGCAGTCACATAGTGCCACTGACAGTGTGATTGCCAAACTGAGGGAAATTCGTCTCACCAATCATGATCCTCATGTGCTCTTTTCGCAGGTTGGGTTCGCTCTCGGTCTGATTCCGGAGAGCACTGTACGAGAAGCATTCCTCGCAACATGGGCAGAGGCCTATCCGGATGAGGCTACAGCGATCTTGAAACCCATCGAGAACCTTCTTCCGAAAGTGAGTCATTGATAGCGTAGCTCGGCCTCTAAGGCAATATCACAGCGATTCTTCCAATCTCAATCTACCCACAAATCGAGAATGCCTCCTCGCACGTCGACATACTCCACATTCCAACACCTCCCCATTCCCGCGCACGTTCTGGGTACAGTAGCGGTACACCCGTCAGCTTTTGTCCAACCCGGCAAACTCGGTTAAACACCGCTCGCTCAACTATTTAGGACTCCGGTAAACTATACTTGCATTATGTTGAATATAAAAGACTTAGTGTGTTATCGCCACACTCATAATCCCTTGGTTGGGGGTTCAAATCCCTCCGGGCCCACCAAAGAATACGTAGAGCAGCCTTCTAGGCGATTCCACGATAGCAAAACCCTTGATTCACGAGCGGGCTTCAGCTCGTCTTTTGTTCCGCGGGCTCCGATATGAAGAATTTGGGCATGGCCACTCGTCGCCCAACCCCTAACTGTCTTCAGAAAGTGCTCGGAATTTATTGCATTTTGATGATATGAATACGTACGACATAATTAACGGAAGCAAACTCGGATAAAAGAGCGCACCCTCGCCGGTGCGCTCTTCATTAGGAAGCCCTGAGTGCCGCTGGGCGGCTACTTACTTCCTTTAAGCTGCTTTTGCCATTGATGGAGGCGTTGCACTTTCCACTGGCAAGCGTTCTGCTCCTGCTGCTGATCAGTGTCTATCTGCTTGCAATAGAAGGTTCCAGTATCGTTTCCGGTATCTACGCAGCCCCCCGGCTGAGGCACCATTTTGGTTGGTGCTCCTGAAACATCAGTTCCTCCCACGCGCATATAGTAGGTGCAGTCCATGTTTGGCGGTTGAGAACTGCTCTGCTTGCTGCTTGAACCAGCTAGATTCGGAGCAGATGCTGCGGCCATCAGTGGACTCATGGTGTCCGCCACGCCAAGGGAGAGGACTGCCAAGAGTACGGATGTGCAAAGACTGAGTGAGACGAGGGAAATAGTCACTCCACGACGGGGCGTTTTGTTCGGTTCAGAGGCAAGAATACGGCGAATGCGCATAGTCAAATCTCCTCGTGAGGCAGCGGGTGAGAGTGAAGGGACGGTTGAAGAACGGAGTTCTTCCAACGTGGTAAGAGCTTTTGCACAGACCAGCGGAGAGCCGCTAACGCGAAGAGCGATGTCGTCGCAGCAATGCTCGCGCTCGCGGCGTATCTGTCGCGAGATCCACCACATCACGGGGTGATAGAAGAACAGCGCTTCCACTCCGGCCTGCACAACGTTCATCGGGTAGTCTCTGCGTTGGATATGCGCCAGTTCGTGCAAGATGACTGTTTCCATTTCCTCCGAGGACAAATCCTGTAGGAAAGAGGGCGACAGAAGAATGGCTGGCTTCCGCCATCCCATGACAACCGGTATGCCTGTGTCTGGAGAGACGAGCAGTTGAACGTTTTGAGAAATTCCCACCGCCCCCGATAGTCGTCTGACCATTTCCAAAAGAGGAGCGGCATTACACGCATGCGATCTTGAGCGGAGCGCGCGCGAACGAATGAGCCCTGCTGCGGTGCGGATCGCGTTCAATCCGGCGCCGAGAACCCAGATCCACAGAACGACTGAAAGCCATGGTTGCAAGGTACGAACGAAAGTGAGAAAACCGCCGCCTATCGAACCGCCAGTGTTTGGCGCGGAAGCCTTCCCGGTCACCAAGGGCACATACAGAAGAGTTGTTGCAGTCGAATGCCCTGCGGTTAATTCGGTCCGCACCAGGGTCACTAGCGGACACAGAGCGAGCGCCGCGAGGGTGCCGCAGCATAGCGCGTAGCGGGTTGTGGCCGGCGAATTTCGCACGGCACGCAGAGCAACAGCTAGCACGATGCCTAGCAACGAGCCTTGCCATAAAACATGCAGAAGGCTCCATCCAATGCCGACCGCGAACCATCCTTCCGGTGCAAATAGGGGAGGCATTACCGGTGCTCCTTCTCGTAGTCATGAATCGCGCGTTTGATCTCCGCGATTTCCTGTGCGCTGACAGGACGCGCGGACAGCGCGCCTAAAACTAGATTTTTTGCCGAACCAGAAAACGCACGTTGCAGTAAATCATTGATCAGGCCCTGCTGCGTTGATTCTCTTGGCTGCGTTGCAGTATAGAGATGCGAGCGGAAGCGTTCGCTGCGCTCAACAAGCCCCTTCTCTGTCATTACCTGCATTTGCTTCAGAACGGTGGTATAGCCGGTCTGTTTGCTCTTTAGCGCGGCGTGAACTTCGCGAACAGTCTGCGGACCTCCGTCCCAGAGAATAAGGAGGATCTCAAGCTCGGCGTCTGTTGGAAGAGGGCGTTGAGTGGCAGTCGTTTTCCCCATGCTCGACATCGTATTACGATAATCGTCGTATGTCAACGATAAGTGTCGTACTCGAGCGAGATGCCTGTCTGGCAGACAGACGAAGGAATGGCCTCGCAGGTCAAACTGTTTTGACGAAGGCTACGATTTTTATCGCTGTGTTTTTGTTCGCAGATCCGCGGCGAGGTATGAGTCGGCATTCCTTTGAAGGTTCTGGAAATCTTTATAGGCCGCCGCACTCTTGACGCGATTACCAGCAAGCTCATATGCGTGCGCCAGTCCAAGCGTGGCCATTGCGCTGACTGGGTCAGTGAGAGTTAGTTGCGGATGGTCGAGGATTTTTTGAAACTCAGCGGCGGCTTCAGTTCCCCGGCCAGCAGCCAGATACGTTTCACCTCGGAAATAGATGGAATAGCAGGCAAGATAGCCGACACGCTCCATGGAGTGAGAGCCCAGTTCGTTCGGCAGAGCGGAGGCCAGTTCTTTGAGAAGGGCCTCCGGATCATTCACGCGAGATCCACTGTGCAGAGCTGCCGCAGCATGGATCATCGGAATGTATTGATTGCGAACGATGGTATTTTCAGGGAAGCGGCTCGCAAGATCCGAGGCAAGGTGCTGTGCTTTTGAAGCGTCGCCTGCAAGCGCCAGAGCAATGGCGGCAACAGCTTCTCCTTCACTTCCGGAAGAAAGTGCAAGAGCTGCTTGTGCCCGTTTTCTGGCTTGAATCCGGTTTCCAGCCCAGGCATCGTTGACGGCCGCCTGCGCAAGATAAAGAGAGGCAATGGCGGGCTGTCCTGCGTTCAGGGCCGTGCGGACGGCTCGCTCTGCAAGCGAGCGGGACTCATTCCATCTTCCTTCGCGCGCCGCGGCTTGTGCTTGATAGTCGAGCAGAACATCTTCAACGCCAGGCGCATCCTTGAGTTGGGCAACCTGATGCATCATCTCTTGCGCATTGGCCTGCTCATAGGCAATCAGGTAGAGATAGATGTGAAGCCATGGGCTATCCAGTTGCCGCGTGCGCGCCGATTCGGCCGCCGCCTTGGCTTCAGGAAATCTTCTCAAGGCTACATAGGAGCTGACCAGATTTGCATTCCAGATGCGGCTGCCAGGATTGCGCTGCAAGGCTTCCTGCGTTGCCTCAAGAGCGCGATCATATTGTCCGAGCAGGAAGTACACATTTCCGGCGTTTCCAATCGGTATGTCGTCGTGGGAGTAGATCTGTGCCCGCAACTCATAGGTCTTGCGCGCTTCGTTCAAATCGCCTGTCACGAATTCGTGATAGAGGGAGAGAATGAAGAGTTCTTCATGCTGGCTGACGCGCTTGCGCAGACTATAGGCCTGGCGAAGATTTTCTGCTGCTCGACCCAACTCGCCCAGGTTGCTGTTGCAGACCGCGAGCCGCGCGTAGGCCATGGCAAACTGCGGGTCAAGGGTAATTGCTCGCTGAAACAGATCCGCGGCGGCAGACTCATCGAGCTTGACCACGTGCACGCGAAAACCAAGACTGTAGACCTGGAGGGCGTCCAACGATGCGGTGGTGACACTTTCCGGCGGGGCATCGTATTTTTCCACGGAGGCGAGCGACTCGCCCAAATGATGGCGGAGCCTGGCGGCCCCTTTCGACATTGCATCCAGGACGTGTTCTTTCGAGTCGGCCTGCATCTGCTCCGTATCCAGGAGCTCGCCCGTGTGGCAATTCATTGCGCGGAGGCCTAAGACGTACTGGTTGCCAAGGGACGCAATCGATCCATGAATCACGACAGCCTTGCCGGTACGTTCGCACACTTCTCGCGCCACATCTTCGGTGAGAAGCGTATCTTTCTCTTTGCCCATCAGGGCCAGGGTCTGAGCCACCTGCGCATCCGATAAGAGGCTCAGATAGGGCGACTGCTCCAGTTGAGCGGCCAACCCCTGGCGCAAGGCATGATCGAAGATCGCTTCCCCGGTGGTGTTGGTAAAGTCGGCCAGCACCAGCGTGCCGGAGTTGGCTGGAAGATGGCTGTGCATCCGCGTCCAAAGGAAGTAGCCGCCTACGGTCGCCAGCAATAGTCCGCATGCTGCCAGCAGCCAGATCCAGCGCCTGATGCGCCGCGCGACCGGCGTTTCCTGGGCAGGGTTGGCTCGTAATGGAATGGCGGATTTGCAGGGGATAAAAGATGGAACGTAGGCTCCTTTGGGGAGCGCGATCTGGATCGCATCTTCTTTTCCGTCCTGTGCGTAGTAAAGGTCGAGCGCTGCCCGCAAGCGTCGTGCCTCAACGCGAACCACGGGATCGGTGCGGGGATCGTAGGAGTCTTTCCGTCCGCAGACCTCGACGCCAAGATGGTATTCCTTCAGGTCAGCCGATTCGCCCTGCAAAGACTTTTCAACCACATAACGCAGGAAATGGGTCAGGCGTTCCGAGCGCTGAAAGGGATCGCTTGCCAAGACGCGTCGAAGTTCTTCCTCGATTTGATCGCGTGACTGCGGCACCGACAAGGACGCTTGACCATCGGGTACCTCTACGCCGGCATCCTGCAACTTTGCTTGGGTCATCGAACGCCCTTAACCTGAATAACCGGCCATTCTACCGTAATATGCTGACTCCGCGTGGGCTACTTTCGTAGCGCTTCAACAATTCATCGTCTGCTTGGACTTTGAAGACAACTTTTGCCGATTGCGGCTGTATTTCAGGCCCATGCCGTCTTCTCGTGTGGCGATGGTGGCTGTCTGCGGAGAGCTATCCCCATGCTTCTACCTGCTGTTTTACGGTAAAACACTTCCCCCTTCTCCTGGCGCTCGCTAGGCTCACTGCACTGGAAAACTCTGAAAAAGCACTGTTTCAGGCCGATTCTCGCCTGCCCTTTGGTGGATGGAGTTTCCAGGTGCCGCGGCAATGGATGGATTCCGCCAAGATCCGATCCATGGCGTTTGCGGTAGGCAAGAGTGTGCTGGGCAACAGGGACAGAGCGTCTGCCGGCGTGATGCGGCAGGCACGGAAGAAGCCGAGGGAAGGTCAGGTCTCCGCAGCAGCGGGTAGACCACGTTTTCTCCGCGACCAGGTTATTGGGTCATTGACTCGGGAGGGTTCAGATGCGCTGCAAACAGTTATCTCTAATGATGCTCTTCGTTGTGTTTTCCTTTTTCCTGGGATGCGGAGGTTCCGGCACCCAGCTATCTGTTGCGGTAACAGCGGCAGCGTCTACCGTGGATGGTTCGAACGCCACCACGCTTACTGCGACCGTCACCAACGATAAAAACAGTGCGGGCGTAACATGGAGCGCCAGCGCTGGAACTCTTTCCAGCCAAACAACCAGTTCAGCTACCTATACAGCGCCTGCGGCAACCAGCTCTTCGCAGAGCATCACCATCACCGCCACCTCGGTCGCCAGCCCCAGCAAGACAGGCACAGCAACCATTACTATTCCCGCAGCTCCCTCGATCACGACAACCTCCACCAATTTGGCGAGCGCGGTGGGATCGTCCTACGCAGTGACTCTGGCTGGTTCTGGTGGCATCACCCCCTATACGTGGACGCTCAGCAGCGGCTCACTGCCTGCTTGCCTGACCATGACCACGGCGGGTGTTATCAGCGGTACGATTACGGCTTCGTGTGCCGGCACCTATACGCCGACCTTCACCATGAAGGATTCCGGCACTCCGACAGCTCTGACCGCTACCACGCAGTTATCGATCGTCATCGCGGCCGCTACTCCGATCAGCTTTACTGGCAATGTGCCTGCAACCGGAACCTACAACGTGGCCTACTCCGGCAGCGCAGCGGCAACCGGTGGGGCTGGCGCATTGACGTATGCGCTAACCAGCGGCTCAACGCTGCCTACCGGAGTTACGCTCAATACGTCGACTGGTGCGATCAGCGGTACGCCGACAAAAACCGGCAGCTATAGCTTTGCGGTGAAGGCCTCCGACGCATACGGCGATACGGCAACTTCTTCTACATATTCACTGGTTGTAAGTTATCCGGCCATGCAGATTACGGCGATAACATTGCCTACCGGCTATGTGGGCTCGGCCTATACTTCTACAACGCTGGCGGCAACCGGTGGTGCGGGTCTGGCTTCCAACTACACCTGGGTTGTGGCAAGCGGCTCTTCCCTGCCAACAGGCCTCTCGCTCTCGACTGCGGGCGTCATCAGTGGTACGCCGACCGGTTCCGTTGGCACAACCAGCGTGACAGTTACGGTCACCGATTCGACATCGACCCTGAGCGCCAGTACAACGCTGAGTATCCAGGTGAAGGCAGCGCTTGCGATTACCGCGGCGACATTGCCCACTGGCTATGTTGGTTCCACCTATACATCCACCTCCCTGGCGGCAACCGGCGGCTCCGGCACTTATTCCACCTGGGCGCTGGGCAGCGGCTCCGCGCTACCTACAGGTCTTTCGCTCTCGACTGCAGGCGTCATCAGCGGCACACCGACTGGTTCAGCCGGAACAACCAGCTTTGCTGTCAAGCTAACCGATTCGGCATCGAATACGGCCACTGCAACGTTCAGCATTACAGTCGCCGCGGGAATCACCATCACAAGCTCGACCTCACTGGCCGATGGCTATCCGAATACAACCTATTCTTCGGTTACCCTGGCAGCGACGGGTGGCACAGGCTCCTACACCGGATGGGCTGTCACCAGCGGCTCAGTGCCCACCGGAATGACGCTGAGCACAACGGGCATTCTGAGTGGCACGCCGACAACAGCCGGAAGCTATTCCTTCGTGGTCAGAGTTACCGACTCGGCATCGAATACGGCATCCGCCACCTTTATCTTGACGGTCGAAGCAATTCTGTCGATCTCCACCACGTCCCTTGAGTCAGCGTCTACTGCCAGCGCCTACTCACAAACCCTTGTGGCAACGGGTGGCTCAGGCGGTTATAGCTGGTCGGTTTCAAGCAGCGCCACAAACACCCTGTCTACCTACGGCCTGAGTCTTTCCAGTGGTGGTGTGGTCAGCGGCGCGCCATCCACCCTTGGGATGGCAAACTTTACCGCAGTTGTAACCGACTCAGCCGGCCATACCGCAAACCAGGCCTTCAGCATTGTGGTGAGCGATATGGCGATCAGCACCAGCACGCTGAGCTATGGCGCGGTTGGTACCGCGTACGCGCAGACGCTTTCCGCTTCAGGTGGCTCGGGAACCTACACTTGGTCGGTCACATCCGGAGCGAGCAACTTAACGGCGCTTGGCTTGTCCTTGACCTCTGCCGGCGTACTTACCAGCAACGGTTCCTCGCTCACCACTGCTGGTAGCGCGACCTTTACGGTGCAAGTAGCGGACTCCAACGGTGGAACCGCGACGAGAAGCTATACCGTTTCCATCTACAATGCGCTTGCCTTCACCACAACCTCGCTCAGCTCTGCCATCTACAACGCAACGTATTCGGCGACAATTCAGACTTCGGGCGGATCCGGCAGTTATTCCTTCACAGTCAATAGCGGATCGATCCCGACCACAGCCACTGCAACGGCTCTGACGAACGGTGGCGGTCTTACCGGCTTGAATAGCGGCGGCGCGGCGTTGACCATTGGCGGCACTCCTACCAGTTATGGAACCATCACGCTGGTGGTCAAGATTACGGACAGCGTGACGGGCTTCTCCGCAAGCCAGACCTTCACAATCGCCGTCAATTCACTCACAGTCTCCATTGATGCCAGCAACGTTGCGCAGGGCATGGTCAATATGCCGTACACCTTCGACAACATAACCATCTCGAACGGCACCAGCCCTTACACCATCACCTACACAAATGCACCGGCAGGCCTGGCGGCCAATTCGAGTGGCCAGCTTGTAGGAACGCCAACCTCGTCCGGTACCACCACGGTGACCGTTAAGGTAACGGACAGCTCTTCGCCAACCAATCAGATTGGCACAACCACCTTCAGTCTGCCTATTGTGGATCAGACCGTAGGCGTCAACAACAGCAAGCTGACCGGTCAGTATGCCTGCTACATCGAGCGGTACTGGGCAAGCGGCGTAACCGGTGGCGACGGCGTTAGCACGCTGTATCGCGGCGGTGCGGTCTTTGCCTTTGTCGCCGGTGGCGGCGGCACCATCACCGCTGGTGAGGTGGATAGCAATTCGCCGTCCAGCGGCCATACATTGTCCTCTTCGATGACCGGTACCTATGCCATCGGTTCGGACAACCACGGCTATATCAAATTCACCATCGGCAGCGGGTCGTTGCTGCTGTCTGTTGCGGGCAGCAACCTCAGTAGCAATGTCTTTCAGGATTTGGCCATCACCGAGATGGATAACGTGGGCAGCTCGCCGAGTGGCCAATCGGGAGCCGGCCATTGCTACAAGCAGACCACCACTGCCTTAACCGGCATCCGTCCCAGCGGTGGTTATGTCTTTGGCATCCGCGGTGAGAGTATGACCGGAAACACAGAGGCGTCAGCCGGCCAGATTGTCTTCAGCGGTTCAGCCGCCACTGGAGTTCAAGACATGGTTGACAACACAACGTTGTCGACGGCTCAAACTTTCAGCACCACCACCACCGTGACCGATTCTTATGGGCGCATGGTTGCCAGTAGTTCCGGCGTCAATCAGATGGTGATCTATGTGACCAACGACGCCAAAGGCGACGCGGTCATCATGACCATGCCCGATCATAATGGAACCAGCAATGGCGGTTTCATGATTGGTCTGTCAAAGGCGCAATCCGCAACCAACATCGCGGCCAGTTATCCCATCCTGAGTAATGCTGTGATGTACATGAATGGCGCGGTCAATATTTCCGGATCGTCGCCCACCTACAAAGCAATGGCTGTTCAACTCAGTGGCAGCAGCACAGCCAAGAAGATTACGGTCAACTCCATCATGAAAAACTCGGCCGGAACCTTCGCGCTGGATACGGATTCCATGTATGGCCAGTCGGTCTCCTACGTTACGGATACCAGCACCGGAAGAACCACTTTGACCGGCGTAACTGGAGACTATCTCTACCTCTACGACACCAACTCAGCGGTCGTGCTGTTTGCCGATACCGGTACCGGCGGAGGAACGCACAATCTGATCGGCTGGATGGAGCCGCAGGTGACTTCCGGATCGTGGGCTCTCAACGAGGTTGCAACCAGTAGCACAATCGCCAAGCAACCCAATGGACACTACAGCTCGAGCCTGAGCGCTGGCGTGCTGACCGTTGCCAGTGATGGAACGATGAGCGGCTTTGCCTCCGACGAGGGCGGCGTTAACTGGGCTTCGTGGAACGAACCCATCAGCGGTACGCCAGCCATAACATCCACCGGGGCGCTGTCCTTGAATTCGTCGGACGGTGCCAGCTATGGCCTCTTCGATATCACGATAACCACCAGTGGTACGCCTTCCACAGAGGCCGAATGCTATGCCATCAGCGTAGATGCGGCAGTCAACTCTGCAACCAAGGGGAAGATGGTTTGTATTGACAGATCCAGCAGCGAGGCAGCACTTTCGATCGTGCAAGAGTAAAAATCTTGCCGATCGAATTTCCAGACCCCGCCTTTGTGCGGGGTCTGTTTTTTGTATCGATAGCGCTGATTGGACTCCATAACCTCTGCGCCGGATACGTGTCTGCTATCCAGGAAAGGTGATGTGGAATGCGTCTGTCTTGCTATCGAGAGTGGATGACGTGAAAAAATGGCCGCCCGCGAGAAGGAACTTCGCGAACGGCCTGACACTGCACGTACAAGGAATTGTTCAGGTGGGCTCTATTTCTGCACCTGGACAGTTACAGCATGTGTAAGCGGAAGGCTGGTACCGGTCACAGTGAGCGTGTAGTTGGGGCGCGTGGTTGAATTGCATCCGGTGATCGTCATTCCGAGCCCTCCCAGCAGGAGCAATACGCCGATGCCGCCGAGGAGGCTGCGACGCGCGCACCAGCAGAACGGCAAGCCAAGACAGAAGAGGCTTGCCCATGCAAGTACGCCGCTTCCAGGATGCGCGAGCATGGCCGTGCTCTGATTGACGATGGTGAGCTGGGTGGTTTGAATTCCTGTTCCAGAGGGTGTAAGGGAACTGGGCGAGAAGGCGCAAGAGTATCCTTGCGGCAATCCGGAACAGCTAAAGGTGATTGGCTGGCTGAATCCCCCGCTAGTCACGATGGAGATGTAGGTTTGCGCGCCGCTGCCGCTCAGCGACATGGTGTTGACCGAAGAGGCCAGAGCATAGTCGCCTACAGGCACATCGTAAACCTTGACGGAATTCACAGTGGAGGTGACAGCACGATAGGTGGCATCGCCCGTATAGTAGGCCGTGAGCGAGTGCGTTCCAGCAGACAGACTGGATGTGCTCAACGAAGCTGTACCGCTGGAGCCCACCGTGCCGCTGCCAAGTACGTTGCTGCCATCGGCAAAGTAAACCGTGCCGGTGGGAACTGCGCTGCTGCCGGTGACGGTTGCGGTCAGGGCAAGTGCATTGCCCGCAATTGGTGCCGCTGGGCTGGACGTGAGTGAGATGCTGCTTGCGGATGAACCCGCCGCACTTACTGTAACCAGCACGGCTGAGGATGCACTGGCGGAGTTGGCATTATCGCCGGAGTAGCTTGCTTTGACCGAATACGCGCCCGCAGCAAGACTGTTTGTGGTGTAGGTGACCGCGTTGGCCGTAACCGGAACCGTGGCCAATGTGGTTGATCC
>Ga0207834_1000228_pt1 | contig 20311 bp, 23 predicted proteins | sample LuqExpMetagenom5_FD_187763 | JGI IMG/M metagenome (GOLD analysis project Ga0207834, IMG submission 187763) | Tropical forest soil microbial communities from Luquillo Experimental Forest, Puerto Rico - Sample 5 (SPAdes) | ecosystem: Environmental > Terrestrial > Soil > Tropical forest ...
ATATCCGTACGTTCGATAAGCGATCGGTATCGGAGCCGAGTGAAGAAGGTGTTGTCAAGGGAGCAAAGGATTCCTTTATTGAGGTTATGAGAACCAACACTGCTTTGATTCGAAGACGGATCCGTTCTGAGTACCTGGTTATCGAAAACCTCGTTGTCGGAAAGGTATCGAAAACAGATATCTCTATATGCTATATCAGCAATATTGCCAATATGGATACTGTGAACCAAATCAAACAGAAGATACAGTCAATTAATATTGATAATATTTCTACACCCGCATTTATCGAGGAATATCTGATTGAAAATAAGAAAAGCCTCTTTCCGCAGATTATGTATTCCCAGCGTCCCGACCGAATCTCGGCAAATCTTTCGGATGGCAGGGTTGCCCTCGTGGTTGACGGTATGCCCTTTGTATATCTGCTTCCCTGCCAGCTTCCGATGCTGATGCAGTCCCCAGAGGATTATGCCAATCATTTCCTAGTAGGATCAGCGCTTCGGGCTATCCGTTATATCGCAATGATTGTAACCATATTCCTGCCTGCATTTTATATAGCGGCAACTACTTATCAAAATCAGATGCTGCCCGTTCAATTAGCATTATCGACACAGGCAGCCAAACAAAATGTCCCATTCTCCTCAGCGACGGAAGTCCTTGGACTTCTGGTTGCTTTTGAAATATTGATTGAAGCCGGTCTTCGTCTGCCTAAGGCAGTCGGAACTGCAATGTCAATCTTAGGTGGTATCGTAGTAGGTCAGTCCGCTGTATCGGCTAATATCGTATCTCCTCTGGTGGTAGTTGTTGTATCGCTGGCGGGAATCGCAGGCTTTGTCATGCCAAATCAAGATTTGAGCAGTGGAATAAGAGTTGTAAGATTTGTTTTTGCATTTCTTGCTGCCATTGGAGGCTTCTTCGGGCTGGCAGTCGGTTTGATTATCCTGCTTACTCATTTGTGCAGTCTGGATAACTACGGTGTGGCTTATATTTCACCCTTCGTTGACATCGATGAAAGCAATCATAAGGACACCTTATTCCGTTTCCCAATCAAGTATTTCAGAAAGCGACCGCAGAAAATAGTACCGGAAAATCGCATGAAACAAGGATGATGGAGATTAATCTATATGAAAAGACGATTATTAAAGACAAGAAAATATGCTTGCCTGTTCCTCTTATCATTTCTGCCCCTTGTGTTGAGTGGCTGTACTCATGATATAAGCAGGAGGGAAATTGATGAGCTTGACCTGGTACTTGTTCTTGGAATTGATTACTCGAACGGTGAGTATACATTAACCGCAATTACGAATGGTTCCGGCGGTAGTTCCGGCGGAGGATCCGGCCAGCAGAAAGGTTCAGGCTCCAGCGGAGGTTCAAGTTCAGGAACAGAACAAGTGGCAGAAGGTAAGGGAAAGACAGCTTACGAAGCCCTGCAGGATTTGATGCAGAAGGATAAAAAGGCAATCACCTTGGCGCAGACAGGCTCTTTTCTGATCGGAGAAGGTGCAGCTAAGCAGGGACTGGACCAAAGTCTGGATTTTCTATCAAGAGATGAGACAATTAAGATGGAAGCGCTGATTTATACGATTAAAGAAATGACTGCTGCGGATTTTATCAAGACTGGAATGGAGAATAAACAGACCATCCATACGGATCTGGATGCGATGAAGCAGAAGCAGCAGGAGCTGTTGACCCGTAATGATAATACCGTGGTAAACATCCTGAATGATATGCGACAGAGCTATTCCTGTGTACTGATTCCTTATCTGATCGCAGATAAATCAGGATATCTGATTGAAGGATATACTGTTTTCGATAAGCTGAAGCAGAAAGATTACCTGGATCATGAAACCTCCGACGGAGTGAGCTTTTTCCGCAACATCATGCGCACCTATCCGATTTATCTCCAGGATCAGGTTAGTCTTTGGGTCTCTTTCACGAATACGAATCTGAAGGCAAAAGTGAAAGATAATCAGATTACGGTTACTGTTAAAGTAAGCTTCGATTCGATGGTTAAGGAGGTTCTCACGAAGGATAATATATTTAATCTGACAGAAATGAATCGTCTGACGGAGGCGCAGAATAGCTATATCCAGGCAATTCTCGAAAAGCCTGCCAATTATTCCATAAAGAATGATTTGGATATTCTTAATCTTGCACGATTGATTGAAAATCAGAATTATTCACAGTGGAAGGATATCAGGGATAATTGGACTGATGAAATATCCAAAATCAAGTATGAGTATAAGCTCCAGTCCAGAATATCCAAGTCCTTTATTCTGGGACAAGAGTAATAGAACACCGTATCCTGCGGTGGAATGGAGGAGAAAATGATCTACATTTTTTCATTTACAATCATCTATACGTTAATCAGGCAAAGAGAAAAACTGCTTAGCAAAAAAAGAAATCTGATATTATATCTTTTCCTGTCGGTAATCGGAATTACTCTTGGTGTGGTATACCTGATGAATCCCTATATCCCCAGTATTACAACAGTTATGGAAAGATATATGAAATGAGGTGGAGAATTGAATAGTGAAGTATCCTTACGTCAAATAACCTTTATGTATCTATTTATCTCCATATCAACCATCCTAAGACAGGTGCCTGAAGCCCTGGCGAGAGATGCCGGAAGGAGCGGGTATCTTAGCCCCATATGGTCCATCATAGCAACAGTACCCCTTACAGCAATTGTCATTTTATTGATAAAATCGTATCCGGGGTTGAGCTTTTACGAGATTATGTCACATCTGCTAGGCAAAATCCTGGCTAAGATCCTTATCTTTCTATATCTGATCTGGATTCTGCTGGCTCTGATTGCAAAGGTTACTGCCTACAGCCTGACTATGCAGTTTACCTTGATGCCTAAAACAAAATCGGACTTTTTTATGGCTGTCATGATAATATTGGTTTTTTATGCGCTGATCCGAGGAATAAAAACAATATTCCGATTTTCGGAATTAACACTTGGAACAGTGCTGATCCTATTTGCCATCATGTTCATCTGTGCCTTAACCAGAATCAGGGGGGATTATCTGCTTCCCGTATCTACGATAAAATTAAAAAGTACGATTATTGCATCCAAATATGTCATAGCAGTGGGAGGCAATATTATCATTGCCCTGTTCTTTGCAGATAAGCTTGGAATATCGGTAGCGAAAGAGCAGATCAGGAAATTATGGTTTGGGCTTTTGGCCTTTACCTTACTGGCCTTCGTCATTACTTTCTTTACCTTCGGAATTTCCGGTACAAGCCTGACGGAGAGTCTGCCGTTTCCGTTCTATATTACGGTAAAGAGTATTTCCTTCTTTAATATATTTGAGCGGTTCGAGGTGCTGGTTACGTTGGTATGCATTCTCTCAGATTTTGCAGCCATATGCATTTTTGCTATATTACTCATGAGATGCTTTACCTGGCTCTTTGATCTGGAGGACTGTAACTCGCTGTATACACCGCTAGCTATGATCGTATTTTATCTGACCTATTTTATAAGCAGTACTCAGTTCGAATTTAATTTTTTATACCGCTATGTTATCGTTAATCTGAATTTGATATTCCAATATGCAGTTCCGTTTATACTGGCATTATTATGTCTGGCAAAGCGTAAGAAATTGAAAAAGCAGTTCTAAGACTGCTTATTCATAAATGTGGATATTAAATTCATTATCATCGTATTTATACATTTTGTGGTTAATGTAATGCTCGGCAATAGGATCAATAAACTGATAAACCCTGGTATATTCCTTTGTTTCCTCATTTTTTACGGTCTCGCAGCGGTTTTTGTAAAGGAACTGGACCAGTTCATAGCAGTCAATCCAGATTTCATTATTACTTTCTTTTTGTGATTCATCAAATATCAGCTGTAATCCGAAATGTAGATGAGGTGTGCGGATATTATTCGCATTTTCGGAGCTGCTGTAACCGGTTCTGCCAAGATAACCGATGACATCTCCTGCCTGTACGATGCTGCCTACCTCGAGACATTTACTATACGGGAAATTCTTGCGCAGATGAGCATAATAATAATAACGTTTGCCATCAAAGCTCCGTATACCAATTCGCCAGCCTCCATACTGGTTCCAGCCCAGTGCTTCCACGTATCCTGATTCAACAGCAATTATTGGTGTACCCACCTGGCCCATCATATCATGGCCCAGGTGTTTTCTTTTAAAGCCGTAGCTTCTGGATACTCCAAAATCATCAAAATGACTGTAGGGATAATTCTTGGCGATGGGAAGGAATACTTTTAGGCCGTATTTTTCTTCCCAGCGCTTACCGCCCGGGGCAGAAGCATCTGCTACTTCTATTTTATAATCCCCAACCATTCCTCCAAGGACTGCCGAATAAGCCTCATAGTAATAATCATAATACTTCATACCCTCGGTCAGGGAGTTTATCGTGGCTTCCTTGCTTTTCAGCTTCTCTACAAGATCAGCCATATTCTTTGATTTATATTTTGAAAAATCCCCTCCGTATTTGCAACCGAGGTAAGCTAATAATTCAATCCAATTAATCTTGACTTCCTCTGCCTGTGATTTCACATCATAATCATAAGCATCCTCCATTGCTGAACAGGTAACGTCAAAGCTGACCCATTTGATATAATTCTTTTCTGTATCATACATCGTTGCATAGGTAGTAGTATCCTGTTCATAGCCTTGTTTCAGGATGATGGAGCAAAATATTAAAATAATAATCAATTCACATAGAATGATATGCCTGGCTTTTAATACGAAATGCATGCTTAATAACTTCCTGGATAGATGAACTTGTAACATTTTATGAGTACAATTGTACATCTATAACCGATTATTCAAAAATATCCCGAAGCATCTTGCGATGGAATTTGGTATAGAAATTCAACTTATCTTTATTACTGTCAAAGGTTGCCAGAATTACCTCTTTCATATCGGTTATACCGTTTTGCTTTAGCTGGCTATGAACCCATTGATCATTCTTTCCGGTACTTTTCAGATTATCCTTCAGAATCTTGCCATCGATTATGACATTAGCCATAGGCAGGTTCTGGGCAGGATTAAGATTATGGTCGGAAGGAGTAGCAGGCCGATGCTTCGCCATGGGAAGAACACTGACGGTTCCATTGGTTTCCAGATAAATTGTATGAACCTCTTCCAGGTCGAAATATCCGTCAATGCGGCATACCGATAAGAGTTCATCGATATCAAGCTTCGCTTTTAGCAGGTTTTTCTCAAAAATCTGGCCATTTTGGTAGAGCAGTATTGCCTGTCCTTCAAAAAATCTTCTTAAAAAGATTGATTTACATGTCATAAACGAGATAGCAATCGTACAAAATGAGAAAATAAGCATGGATACCAGCGGCTCGAGAAGGCTGTCAGTGGACATCACAGCCATTTCACCGGCTATGGAGCCTAAAGCGATACTGCTGACGTAGTCGAACATACTTAATTGGGACATTTCCCGGTTACCCATTAGTTTTGTAAAAATGAATAGGGATCCTAAGGCTGCAAAGGATGAAAATACTATTTTAAGAATATGCATAATTAACCTCCTGAAAACTTACTTAATGATGATAGGATTTGCAGATTTGAGTAAAATATGAATCTTTCGAGCTATCAAGATTTGCCATGATTTTATAAATTATTAATATTTGATTTCTTGTAAGTTATGGAAAATAAGTTTAAAATAGTGAAAAATAATATGAGATTCTGGATGAGAATATAGTTATGCTGCTATTGCGGCAATATGGAGGCAGGTATGACGGAGTTTATCAAATTAGAAAATGTAAGAAAAACCTATCGTATGGGAGAGGTGCAGATTCATGCCCTGGATGGTATAGAATTCGAGATAAATGAAGGAGAATTTGTCGTGGTTGTCGGACCAAGCGGAGCTGGAAAGACAACAGTATTGAATATTCTGGGAGGCATGGATACTGCATCGGAAGGCCTCGTTAATGTGGCGGGTAATGATATTGCTAAATATAACGAAAAGCAGCTTACTAGGTACCGCAGGGATGAGATTGGTTTTGTGTTCCAGTTTTATAATCTGGTGCAGAATCTTACCGCTAAGGAAAATGTGGAGCTCGCTTCCCAGATCTGCAAGGATCCGTTGGATGCGGAATCGGTATTAAAAGAAGTTGGATTGGAGGAGCGGATCTATAATTTTCCGGCTCAGCTATCCGGTGGCGAGCAGCAGCGTGTGGCAATTGCCAGGGCTCTGGCTAAGAACCCAAAGCTTCTGTTATGCGATGAACCGACCGGCGCACTTGATTACCTTACCGGTAAATCTATTCTGAAGCTTCTGCAGGATACCTGTCGGGAAAAGAATATGACGGTTATTGTCATAACACATAATACGGCACTTACCCCGATGGCGGACCGCGTGATTAAAATTAAAAATGGCAAGGTGTCAAAGGTTATCCTGAATGAAAATCCGGTATCGGTTGAAACGATAGAATGGTAGGCATTGTGAAAAGAATTTTGAAAAATCCAAAATTCTTGGAAAGAACTCCAAAATGAAATCCATTGGAATTTCATTTTGAACTTCTTTCAGCTACTGATTATGATGCCGAAAAGCGGCAGCGTGGAGGTTTGTATGAGAAGAAGGGCTTTATGGAAAGATTTCTTTATGGAAATCAAGAAAACCTTGAACCGGTTTTTGTCCATCTTTATGATCGTGGCTTTGGGAGTTGCCTTTTTTGCCGGATTACGGGCAACGGACCCGGATATGAGACTTACTGCAGATTATTATTATGATTACAGTAATATGATGGATATCAGGGTATTAAGTACGATGGGGCTGACAGAGGATGATGTAACGGCAATTTCCAAGGTGGAAGGGGTAACAGCGGTAGAACCGGCTTATTCCACCCATGTGGTATGCAACACGAGCAATAACCAGCTCGTATTGGAGGTTATGTCCTTAACAAAAAAATTGAATCTTTTCACTGTGACGGAAGGAAGATTGCCTGAGAAACCGGACGAGGTCCTGGTAGATACCCGCTTCATCACTTCCACAGGATACAAAATCGGAGATAAGATTAAGCTGACCTCCGGTACGGATAAGGATCTGTCGGAAACCTTGAAGCAAGATGAATTTACGATTGTTGGCATCGGAAAGACTCCATATTATCTTTCCTTCCAGAGGGGCAATTCCGATATCGGTAACGGCGAGGTAAACAGCTTTATTGTGACACTTCCGCAGGTTTTTGCTCTTGACGTGTATACAACGGTCTATGTCGGTGTTCAAGGAGCTAAGGAAATGACCGTATATACGGATGAATATGATAATACCGTCCAGACGGTTCTAGACCGGATTAAAGCGATAGCAGATGCAAGATGTCAGCTCCGTTATAATGATCTGTATCATACGGCAAATGATGGCATTCAAAAAGCCCAGAAGGATCTGGATGCGGGAAAAGCAGAAGCGCAAAAGAAATTTGATGAGGCACAGGCAAAAATAGCTGATGCGAAGGCAGAGCTTTCAAAGCTTGAGGTACCGAAGTGGTATGTACTCGACCGGGGAAGTGTAGATGCTTACGTGGAATTTGAGCAGAATGCCGATCGTATCGGTGCAATCGGCAAAGTATTTCCGGCAATCTTCTTCCTGGTAGCGGCTTTAATCAGTCTGACAACGATGACCAGAATGGTGGAAGAGGAACGAATTCAGATCGGTACTTTAAAGGCACTGGGGTATTCCAAGAAATCCATTGCCATGAAGTACATGCTATATGCATTGCTGGCAACCCTGGGTGGAAGTCTGTTTGGTGCAGCAGTTGGACTGAAGGTGCTTCCTACAGTCATCATTACGGCATATAAGATTATGTATCAGGGTATTCCAAAGGTTGTTACACCCTTCAATACCTACTATTCCATGCTTGCAACTGCACTTGCAGTTTTCACTGTGGGAATAGCAACCTTTCTGGCCTGCTATAAGGAACTTCTGGCAAAGCCTGCAGAGCTCATGCGTCCTGAGGCTCCGAAGATTGGCAAACGCGTATTGCTGGAGCGAGTACCATTTATCTGGAAACGTTTGAATTTTACCTGGAAAGCAACCGTAAGAAACCTGCTAAGATATAAGAAGCGCTTCTTTATGACGATCTTTGGTATCGGCGGCTGCATGGCTTTGCTATTGGTTGGCTTCGGGTTGAAAGATTCCATTTTTGTTATATATACCAGGCAGTTCAGTGAAATCATGCTTTATGATGCTTCGATTTCAGTAGATAACAAGGCGACGGACAGCCAGGTGGAAGAATTGGAGAATGAAATAGCCGCAGCACCGGAGATAACCTCCTCGATAAAAGTCCACGACAGTACCGTAGAAATAAGCAAGGACGGTGTAACGAAGAGTCTGACCATGTTTGTACCGGAGGATGAGAAAAAAATTGATGAATTTATCGTATTTCGCAAAAGGGTAGGTCATACGAAATATTCCCTAACGGATGACGGAGTCATTTTAACCGAGCATATTGCTAAGATGTTAGGCGTTAAGGCTGGTGATATGCTGACAATCAAGGAGGGTAACACGGAGGTCAAAGCGAAAATATCCGCAATTACAGAAAATTATCTGACCCATTATATTTATATGACACCGACCCTGTATCAGAAGCTCTTTGGTAAGGAAGTAAAATATAATGAATTCTTCCTGAATATGCCGAAGGCAGGGAATGACACCCAGCTGGAGGTAGTGAATAACCTGCTGAAATTACCGGCTGCTTCCGGTGTATTCTATACGAGTTATTTTGAGAACCTGCTTTCCAATGTCCTGGTGAGCTTAAACATCGTTGTATGGGTACTTATCATAGCAGCAGGAGCTTTGGCTTTTGTCGTTCTCTATAACCTGAATAATATCAATATCAACGAGCGCAGAAGAGAGCTTGCAACAATAAAAGTTCTGGGATTTTATAGTAATGAAATGGCGGCCTATGTATACCGGGAGAATATCATATTGACGATCATCGGAATCCTGTTTGGCATCGTCTTCGGCATCCTGCTGCACCGATTTGTCATCGTTACCGTAGAGATAGAACAGGTTATGTTCGGCCGCAACATCAACCCGAGCAGCTTTGTCTACAGCATCCTGCTGACCTTCCTGTTCTCCGCCATCGTTAACCTCTTCATGTACTACAAATTAAAGAAAATTAACATGGTTGAATCCTTAAAGAGTGTGGAATAAACGATACTTTCAAATGAAAAATGTCCGCTTCGGGTAGCACATGATTTCTCATGTCTGCCCTGAAGCGGACAATAATTTTTCTAAGCCCTACCGGTAATTTCTTACCACCACATCCGAACATTCCGGATGCTCTTCGAACCATTTTACCGCGTAGCTGCAGGAAAGCTTTGCTTTCTGGTTATTCTGCCTAAGCTGGGATACGGTTTCCTCCATCAGCTTGCCTGCGATTCCCTGACCTCGGAGGGAGCTGTCCACATAGGTGTGGTCAATGTTAACAATATTTTCTTCTTCCTTCGGGAAGGTTACGACGGCAACCATATGGTTATCCGAATCATTCATGTATATTTTATTACTCTCATGGATAAACATCATATTATCACTCCTGTTCATTCTGTAATCTGCAGTCATTGCTGCATTATCCTGGCTTCTTCCTTCCTGCAGCAAATACTGTTATACATTATAGTAATAGAGACCATTTCGTTTTGCAACGTATGGTCTCAAAATATTTTATTTTATTCGCTGAGATCAATGACACTGACGGGACAGCCATCCCGTGCTTCCTCTGCACGTTCAAGTGCGTCTTTCGGAATATCACCTTCAATTGCCTGTGAAACATCATTGTCATTGTAGCTAAAAACCTCGGGGCAGACATCGATGCATAGTCCGCAGCTGATGCAGCCGTCCTGGTCAACAGATGCTTTCATGTTATTTCTCCTTTCCGGTTAATATACAATTCTTAAATAGTATGGCATGATAGGAAAAGAATTATACTAACTTGTACCATTTCGGGAAATCAGGGTATCTGGCGGCTTATTGAGTACTAAACTTTAATTTCATTCTTTGATACTCCAGATAAGTTAAGATGATCATGGCGATATCAAAGATGGTAAGTAGAATCATAAGCGGTGAGGCTGATATCGTATACCGGTAGATCTGATAAGCAATAAAGAGTACCAGTGAAGCAATTGAAACCGGATATGCCCATAATTTTTTACGCCAGAGCAGGAGTATAATGATAATTTTAATAATGCCATGACTCATTAAATAGAATACGCCGAAGCTTTGCGCATCCAGCGAGAAGCTGCTGCCGAACCGAAGCAAGGCATTCGCTACAACGTCCCTGGGATCTTCCGATAATTCGCCCTGTGTTACCAACTGTATGATTTTATTGAGTCTGGCTTGATTTAAAAAGATGAGTGAAATACCTCCGATGACCTCCAGGAGGCCATCAATACCTTTGAACAGTAATCCGATTTGAAAACCGACATGGATTGCCTTGATTTGTTTTGAATTCATTTTTTCAATCATTTGATTATACCCTTATTGATTTATTTTAATTGGTTTTATTCAATTACTGATAGTATAACATCTTAACATTCATTTTATCTTATATTTTTAAAATGTAAACTAATTTATCATCGGTATAGATGGCAATAGAACGATCGAGTCCATTGACAGATGTATTCCCAGCAGATAAAATGGACTTGGAATTTCACCATATAATACCGTAAGGAGATAACATTTTATGATAGAGAAGGAATATTGGAAGCCCGGTAATATGCTTTATCCGATACCGGCCGTAATGGTCAGCTGCGGGAGTATGGAAAAGCCGAATATAATAACCGTCGCCTGGACGGGAACCGTTTGCAGCAGTCCGGCCATGGTATCGGTATCCATCCGTAAAGAGCGTTATTCATATGATTTAATCAAAGACAGCAGAGAGTTTGTAATCAATCTGGTTACCAGGGAACTGGTTAAGAAAGCAGATTACTGCGGAATCAGGTCTGGCAGGGAGGAAGATAAGTTTCAGTCAATGAAATTAACACCGATCAAGGGTAAATGTGTTGCAACACCCTTAATCATGGAATGCCCTGTAAATATTGAATGTATCGTAAAGGATATTATCCCTCTTGGCTCCCATGATATGTTCCTGGCAGAGGTGGTAAGCGTTGCGGTGGACAAACGCTTTATGGATGAGAAGGGACGTTTTCACCTGAACCAATCAGGGCTGATCGTTTATTCCCATGGTGAGTACTACGGACTGGGTGAATTACTTGGAAAGTTTGGATATTCAGTAAAAAAGAAGAAGTAGCTTTTGATAAACACGAAGGAAAATGGGTATGATAATGCTGACTTATAACAGCATAATCATACCCATTCATAGATGATATAAGAAGATTGAGATTACATTGGAACAGCATGACGGGTGCTAATGATTAATAGATGCTTCTCCCATTGATCGCATCAAAATAATCAATCAGTCTGACCGGACCTTCCAGAACCTCACGCCCTACATAGAGCGTACGATCCGGCTTTGTCATAACAGCCCACTTGATAAGCGAAATAGTTCCATTGCGTATTTCTATTCCAGTGATACATCTTGGATGGACACAGCTTCCGTCATTAAAATAAGGGATTTCTCCCACGTTAGGAAATACGGGACGATGGGTATGCCCGCAAATCAGAATCTGATTGTTCTCCTTCGCCCATTCAACTAATTTCTTCTCCACGGCGTTCTTCTTATGATGGTTTTTGGAAGCACTGGTTGGATCCTTTACCCCAACCAGTTCCAAAGGTCTCCAGATATAGCGGACCAGGAAGCGGGAGAGCTTCCAAAACTGATCATTTAGCCAGTCTCCCTGGTGACCATGTGTCAAAAAGATACTGTCTTCTGTATTGCGATAGCTAAGAATGAGGCCTTCCATTATCTTAATTCCGGGGAATAGTGTCATTTGGGAATTGACGCTGTCACAGTAGAAGGAGCGACATTTTGACTGAGTATATTTTGGATCCCTTTTCATAATATCGTGGTTACCATAAAGCATGAGCAGCCGATTATCCTTATACAGCAAAGACATCAGCCAGTAGACATCACTGTGGGCATAAATAATATCCTCAATCCTCCGGTTTTCCCATAGCTCATCACCGTCCCCGAGCTCGATATAGGTATAGCCATTTTCATAGTAGTAATTGAGTGCTGCAAAGTATAAATTCTGATTGCTGGAAAAATTATCTCCCCAGCTGCCATTACCCCTATGGCAGTCACTCATAATAATAATCCGTGAGGTTTCATCAAATGGTATTACCTTGGAGGCCGCAAAAACCCGGGATAAATGTGTTGAAGCTGGCAATGAATTCACTCCCCTTCGAAGCTTTCTTAACTGAGATGCCCTCTGATGTTATTGTAAGAATCGAATACTTCCTTCGGCTTTCCGATTAACATTGCCCGATTATAAAGACTCGGTGATTCGTTGCGTACGATTTCTAATTTATCCAAAGTATCCGTATATTCGGCCGTTAACTGGTTATAGGAGTCACAGAAGGACTCATTGTTACGCTGCATGATAAAATCAGTAAATGCCGTCCTGGTAAATGGCTGTTTTGTATGCGGCTTGTCAAACCGCACCATTACCCTTGCCCCTTGAACCCGGAATTCCTCTTCCGTATATCCTGCATTCTGCAAAGCAGCTGCAAATGCGCCTGCCATCTTCCTGTCAAAAAGATCAAGAACAATATCCATCGTAAGGTCGGAGGGTTTTGAATATTCTCCTAATTTAAAACCGGTAAGCCACCAGTGATATCCGCTTCTTGTAAATAGCAGATTGCCCTTTTTCCGGAAAGCGAAGGACATATTGATACAGTCCTCATCTTTTGGACAGAAGTAGAAGGTTCCATTGAATACACCGGGTATATTAAGACTAGGGCCGGTAGTATAATAGATACCTACCTCCCCTCCGGTATTCATGCCATATTGGCCTTTCCAGAATTCGATGAGCCATTTACGCCCACCATACTCAAAGGGTATCGGTTCACAATCTATAATCATACTCATTGCAGCACTTGCTTCGTCATACAGCCTGCAATAGCCAAGTTCCCGCTGCCATGGGTTCATAAGCGAGTAAAAGATATCCTGATATGGCTCATAAGCAAAACCAAAGGGTTTGATTTCCTGATTAAGCTCTGCAACACGTTCCGGTACAGTTCCGATAATGTCAGTAACAGGGTGGATTACCTCGTGTTGATGCTTCTTGTTTTTCCGTAAATGAAAACCTACTGCCAGGATTAGCAGCAAAATAGCTCCGAAGATTGTCAAAAATAAAATGTTATCGGATAAAAAAGCCATAAAAGTAACTGATACAATAAAGTCAGGACTTATTGTATTTAACATAAGCATATCATCAGCTCCTTTCATTATGTTATATATCATAATATTCGTGATGGTGTGCGGTTGTTCAAGGAGAAAAGGGGATTTGAAATTAATATTGACATATGATTCGAAACGGGTATAATGACGATTGATGAAAGAAAGATATTAAGAAATTCTATGGATTAAGACATGATTGTCAGAAAGGATGATTAAAATGAGTGATTGTAATAGCAATTGTGAAAGCTGCAGTTCGAACTGCTCAGATAGAAAATCGAAGCCTGATTTTAAAGTGCAGCCTCATGAATTAAGCAGCATTAAGAAAGTGATCGGAGTTGTCAGCGGTAAGGGTGGTGTAGGTAAATCACTGGTTACCTCCCTCATGGCAATAACGATGAATAGAAGAGGATACCATTCAGCAATTCTGGATTCGGACATTACAGGTCCTTCCATTCCGAAAGCATTTGGAATAAAGGAAAAGGCTCAGGGCAATGAGATGGGCTTATTCCCGGTAAAGAGTAATTCCGGTATTGATATCATGTCCATCAACCTGCTGCTAGACAATGAAACGGATCCGGTTGTCTGGAGAGGACCTGTCATTGCAGCTACGGTGAAGCAGTTCTGGTCCGATGTTATCTGGAGTGATGTGGATTTCATGTATGTGGATATGCCTCCGGGAACCGGGGACGTTCCCCTTACCGTATTCCAGTCCCTGCCGGTGGATGGAATTATTATTGTTACATCACCGCAGGAATTGGTGTCCATGATTGTCGGAAAGGCTGTGAAGATGGCTAAGATGATGAATATACCGATTCTTGGACTCGTTGAGAATATGTCTTATTTTGTCTGCCCGGACTGTAACAAGGAGTATCAGATCTTCGGAGAAAGCAAAATTGAAGAAATAGCAGAAAAATATGAAATACCTATGATTGCAAAGCTTCCGATCAACCCGAAGCTTGCTGCTGCCTGTGATAAGGGTATGATCGAGCTTTTTGAAGGTGATTGGCTGGATCGCATTGCTGATAAGTTAGAGAAGCTGTAAAGGTTATGTAAGCTTATTCACGGATGATAGAAGAATACCCCTGCCCTGAAGATCTTCCTGTTATTGTGATACAGGAAGTCTCCAAGGCAGGGGTATTCGTTTTACGGTATGAATTTTGATATAATATAAGTATTATGCGGTGCTGATTATTGCTCCGTTATTTTAATTGCGTCTTTAAAGCCTTTGGAATAGTATATCTTGTAATCGGAGGTTATAAAAACTGCATAGGTATCAGGAAGGCTTGCAATCAGATCAAGACCCTTTTCCAGTCCCAAGGCAAAGCAGGTAGTACTTAATCCGTCCCCATCCGTCGACTTCTTAGATATTATGGTTACGGATATTAATTCGTTGTCATAGGGGTAACCGGTTTTCGGATTGAGTATATGGTGGTATAATTTACCGTTTGCTTCGAAGTACCGTTCATATACCCCTGACGAGACGACGGAAAGATCGCTGATATCCATAACAGCAACTGTCTCATTACGGTCGGCAAAAGGCTTCTGGATACCGACATGGAAGGGTGAGCCGTCCGGTTTTTCACCGACACTCAATACATTGCCTCCCAGGTTGATCATGGCACTTTTGACTCCATTGGCAAGCAGGTAGTCCTTGATACGGTCTGCTATATATCCCTTTGCGATTGCGCCAAGATCAATGCCGACACGATCCTTATCAAAGGTAATGGAATTACCCTTCAGATGGATGTATTTATAATTAATGTACGGAAGTGCTGCTGTAATATCCGTATCGCTTGGTACTGTCGGTGTAGATGAAGTAAACTCCCATAAAGAGGAAGCAGGCTCAATTGAGATATCAAAGGCTCCTTCGGATAATTCACAATAATATAATCCATATTTTAAGATATCAGCAAGCTCATCTGATATCTGGTAAGCGCCATCCTTTATCGGTGCAGTTCTGTGATTCAATGCATATAATTCACTGGTTTCCTTGGTGCGGGAATAAATATTTTCGTATTTTTTAATCAGATCAAAGCATCCGTTTAAAATCGTTTCATCCTGCTTGTCATAAAGATTGATTGTTACGTTTGTATCCAGCAGAAAGTCAGAAGCGGTGATATATTCCTGCTTTTTTGAATCCGTGGTTTCCTGGGAGGTATTTTTGCTGCAGCCTGTGAATAATGTGGCAGTCAGTATCAGGACTGCGGTGAATATAATTTTTTTATTTCTTGCTGTAATATGTCTCATTCTATCCTTCTTTAACTCCTGTTTTTTAATATCTTAATCATTGACACAATTTCCAAGTTCATGCGTTTCCAAGCATATTTTGTGTGCATCGGTTCGTAAGAACCGCTGTGATTGAATAGTCATATATATTTTATGTATTATACGGATATCTGTCAAGAAGGATATGGAAATGCTATATGCAAAATGCTGGTACTAGCTGCTTTTCCTTGACATTTGCGGATGATAATATTAAGATTTACCTATTGATTATTGATCAGCAGGAGGTCACAATGATTAGAAAGAACGATATCATATTAATCGCAGCTATTTTATTGATTAGTGCCGGTATCTTTGCGTATATATTCCTATCGAAGAAGGAAGGAAGCGAACTGGTGATAACTGTTGACGGTAAAGTTTATGATACCTTGGATTTGAATAAAGATACGACCTATACCGTGAAAGGAAAAGACGGTTCCTATAATACCTTCCAGATTAAGAACGGTTATGCCGATATGATAGATGCCAGCTGTCCAGATCTACTCTGTGTAAAGCAGAAGGATATCCATTACAACCATGAAACCATTGTCTGTCTTCCCAATAAGGTTGTTTTGGAAGTGATTAACGGGGATAAGAATGAAGTTGATATGATTGCAAATTAAAAGCACTAATGGAGATTACTATGAAATCAAAGAAAATCGCAACCTATGGATTACTTGTCGCTTTGGCATTTATCTTAAGTTATATTGAATCACTGTTTCCGCTTGCGGTAGCGATACCGGGAATTAAAATGGGTTTAGCCAATCTGGTTGTCATAACAGCCTTATATTCCATGGGTGTCAGAGACGCATTTGTATTGTCCATTATTCGTATCATTCTGGTCGGTTTCACCTTTGGCAGCCCATCCACGATGATATTCAGTATCGCCGGTGGTTTACTAAGCTGGCTTCTCATGACGATATTTATGAAAAGTAAATTTTTCAGCTTTGTGGGAGTCAGTATCATAGGTGGTATCTCGCATAACATCGGTCAGATCATTATGGCGATATTTGTTGTAGAAAACCTAAATCTGGTTTATTATCTGCCTTTTCTGCTGATATCCGGTATTTTGACCGGCGCTGTCATTGGTATATTGGGAGCTATGATTGTGAAACGGCTGAAGAAATTTGATAATCTGAATTCTTGAACAAAGGATTTATCTATGGTATCATTGGAATAATGGATATTTTCCTTACGGATTTACGCTCCGGGGAATCGGAGACTTCATAAGACAAAGGAATTGGGATTATGGCAAAACTTTATTTTAAGTACGGGGTTATGGGGAGCTCAAAGACAGCTCAGGCATTAATTACGAAGTTTAATTATGAAGAGCGGGGGATGAAGGTTTGGCTTATTAAACCCCAGACTGACAATAGAGATGGAGAGGGGCTTGTAATCTCCCGGGCAGGGCTTTTGGCACCGGCATATGTTTTACCAAACAATGAAAATGTATACGACAGTTTTGAAAAGCTGCCAGACCCGGTAGATGTCATTATTGTTGACGAAAGCCAGTTCCTGGCGGAGGAACAGGTAGATCAGCTTTCCATGATTGTAATTGATTATAATATTCCTGTACTTTGCTTTGGTCTTAGAGCAGATTTCAGGACGAAGATGTTCCCGGGAAGCAAGCGGCTTATGGAGATAGCGGACTCAATTACGGAGATTAAGACCATCTGCTCCTGTGGCAGAAAAGCCACAGTGAATGTAAGGCTTGACGAACATGGCAAGATCATTACGGAAGGCGAGCAGATCCTAATCGGTGGAAATGATAAATATACAGCGATGTGTTATCAATGTTATATCCAGGGACAGAAGGAGCAGAAAAAAGAAGAGAAATGATATTAAAAGGTCGATTCTCGGAATGAACCAGATTAAGAGCATCACAGTAATTCGTATGGAAGTTCCCTGCTGCGGCGGTATCGTTCATGCGGTGAAGACTGCCATGGTAAACAGCGGACAGATTATCCCCTGGAAGGTCATCACCATCGGCACCGACGGAACTATTTTAGAAGAGAATTAAATATAAATGCAGTAGCACTTTACCCCCTGATACATACTTTATAGTGAAGAATGTATCAGGGGGTTTTTATGGAAGAGTATAGAGATACTAAGATTCCAATGCTCGGGGATATAGCTCCGGAATTTCATACGGTTACAACTCGGGGTGAACTCCATTTTCCACAGAATTATCATGGGAGCTGGGTGGTTTTATTTAGTTATTATGCAGATTTTACACCGGTTTGTACGACGGAACTTATGACCTTTGCTTCCATGGTCAATGAATTTAAAACAATCGGAACAGAGCTTATCGGATTATCGAATGATTCTATCTATTCTCACATTGCCTGGCTGAGAAAAATGAAAGAATTTTCCTGGAAGGATCTGAAGCATCTGGAAATTTCCTTTCCGGTGATTTCCGATGTTACGATGGATATTGCGAAAAGATACGGAATGCTTCAAAACAGCAGCTCGAAGTTACAGCTGGTCAGAGCTGTGTTTATCATTGATCCGGAGGGAAGAATTAGAGCAATTACATTTTATCCGGCTGCGATTGGGCGAAATATCAGTGAAATTAAACGTACGGTGATGGCTCTTCAAAGAGCAGACACGGAAAAGGTTTCCACACCTGCAAATTGGCAACCGGAGGAAGATGTGATATTGCTGCCGCCGAGTACCTGCAATGCAGCATCAGAGAGAACCGAGAAAGTCAGCGATAATATGTATAGTCTTGACTGGTTTATGAGTTTCCAGCAGTCGAGTGGCGAAGTACCTGCAAAACAAAAGGAGCCAGAAATAAATGCGTACCCGTCCGTTTACCAGAACCGCGGTAGATACCGATACCGTACATGAAACGTGCAGCAATATCGTTCATGAAATCGGAATGAGGCAATCTATATCACGATGTAAAAAGTCATATATGAAATTTACAAATTTGATTGAAGTATAAGAAAGAGTATGCTAGAATGAGCAGGGTCAATAATCCTTGTTGGAGGATTTCAGATAGATAAATTGTAATCTTACATGCAACAGGTAATCAGATTGCAATACGGTATCGCGGAGGTAAAATGAATAAATCAACCAGAAACTTAGGAGCAAAAATAGCATTATTCGGAGCTGCGCTGATCTGGGGCGGCTCTTTTCTTATAGTAAAGAATTCCATGGATGTCATGCAGCCTCATATGCTGCTGGCATTTCGTTTTACCGTTGGATGTGTCCTGCTTGGCATCATCTTTCACAAAAGACTGAGGCTGCTTAATAAGGATTATTTGATCAAGGGCGGGATAATCGGTGTTTTTCTTTTTCTTGGTTATAGTCTGCAGACCATCGGAATAACGGATACCACACCAGGTAAGAATGCATTTTTAACCTCGGTTTATTGTGTCCTGGTGCCTTTTATATTCTGGGCTGTAGATAAGAAGAAACCAGATATATATAACATTTTAGCTGCCTTTGTAACAATAATTGGTATTGGGCTGGTATCGCTGAATGGTGGTTTTTCAATCCGTATGGGCGACTCATTAACCCTTGTTTCAGGATTTGTTTATGCATTTCACGTAGTTGCCGTGGCGAAATTCGGCAAGGACAAGGATCCCATCCTGCTGACCATCCTGCAATTTGCCTATGCAGCTGTTTTCTCCTGGATTGTAGCCTTATTGTATGAGGATTTTCCTACGCAATGGAGCCCCCAGACCATCAGTGGATTAATTTATCTTGCGGTCTTTGCAACTGCGGTAGCCCTGCTATTACAGAATGTTGGACAGAAATATACTAATCCGGCACCCGCAGCGATATTATTAAGTCTCGAGTCTGTTTTTGGAGTATTTTTCTCAGTGATTTTCTACCACGAAAAGATTACAATGAAATTATTCATAGGGTTTTTATTTATATTCCTTGCGGTAATCATTTCAGAAACAAAGCTAAGTTTTCTTTCGAAGAATAATAAAACAGAGATAATTTTACAGGACTCCTGCGAACCCATTGAATAATTGATTGTATTCCTATTAATCCTATGCTAATATAGTATAAATCAAGGAAATGGGGATAACTAAGGAGGATATATCATGAAAATCTCGACAAAGGGAAGATATGCCTTACGTCTTATGCTGGATTTAGCGCTGAATAACACGGGCGAATATATCACGATAAAAAGTATAGCTGCAAGGCAGGATATATCGGAAAAGTATCTGGAACAGATTATATCGCTGCTGAACAGAGCCGGATATGTGAAAAGTGTACGCGGCGCCCAGGGCGGTTACAGATTAGCGAAAGAACCGTCTGATTATACCGTTGGTATGATTCTCAGACTTACGGAAGGAAGCCTGGTTCCCGTTGACTGCCTGGAGGAGAATAATGCAGAGTGTACCAGAGCAGGCGGATGCGTAACCAGAACTGTATGGGCTGAATTATATTCAGCAATCACCTCCGTAGTGGATCGGATTACACTTCAGGATCTGGTAGACAAGCAAAACAATATGGTTCCCTTTGATTATATGATATAGATTAATACCGTATTTAAGAATAAATGCCTGTTTAGCGCAGTATAAGCTTGAGCAGGCATTTTTTATATATTTATATAAAATGATTTGGGAGTCAAAGGTCTGATTAGGCAATAGAGATGAATATGTATGCACACATATTCATCGTTAAGATATCACGAAAACTTTGTCGAGTAGACTTGCTCCTTACGGAACAAGCCCCTCACAGATCCGGACATGCCCAATTAAGGCATCCGGCTCTTCATACTACATTATCACGTAA
>Ga0207834_1000231_pt1 | contig 20121 bp, 15 predicted proteins | sample LuqExpMetagenom5_FD_187763 | JGI IMG/M metagenome (GOLD analysis project Ga0207834, IMG submission 187763) | Tropical forest soil microbial communities from Luquillo Experimental Forest, Puerto Rico - Sample 5 (SPAdes) | ecosystem: Environmental > Terrestrial > Soil > Tropical forest ...
AAGTTCTTGCTGGAAGAACGCAAGGCGCAGAATGTGGAGTTCCCCATCACCATCAAGCCCACCATCACGGCGCGCAACTTCCGTTTGTTGCCGGCGCTGGTGGATTGGGCGCAGGAGATGGGCGATCTGTTGGTAAGTCCGCAGCCCTTGAGCCGCTGGTCACCGGAAACCTACAACGAACTCTGGATTGAAGAAGCTGACATGGCTGAGTTTCAAGAGGTGATTGAGACGCTGGTGGCCATGCAGAAGGCCGGTGCGCCGATTCTCACGCCGGAGCATGTGTTGCGCCTGATGCCGGGCAGTTATCGAGAAGAGAAGGCGCCGCGCTCCACCATGCCGTGCCGCGTGGGTATGCGCAATTTCTTCATCCGCACCAACGGCGATATTGAAGTATGCGTTTTGGGCTTTCCTACCATTGGCAACATCAAGCAGAAGTCAGCGCGCGAAATTTGGTATAGCCCCGAGGCCCGTAAGGTGCGCGAGCAGACCACCAAGTGTGAAAAGCTCTGCCTGATCACCTGCGTAAGCCAGAAGACGCTGGGCAACAAAGTGGGCATGGCGTTGCGCATGCTCAAGGGAACGCGCTAAACGGAGGCAGGAAATAGCTGCATGGGGTTGATCGTTTTATTGCCGGCGGTGTTTGCCTGGGCCTATATGGCTTGGGGATCGGTGCGTCGTGCGCTAATTACCGTCTATCTGCCCTGTGTTCTGTTGCTGCCTGATTACTACATTGTTCGGTTGAAGCATCTGCCCGCCATCACCTTTGCCGACGCCGCGCTGTTGCCGATTGCGCTGGCGCTGGTACTGACCGAAATGCGTTTTTGGCGCTGGCAGTGGATGGATCTATGGGTCTTCATCTACACCTTTTCCGTGGTGCTTTCGCAGGGCATGGGAACGGAGATGGCCAACGGCGAGTGGGTCAACTTCTTTACTGCGCAACTGACCTTCGATCGCCGCTTTGGCACGAATTTGGCTGACTCCGGCATGATGGCTTTTGCGCGCATGATGGAGATGATGCTGCCTTACATGGTGGGCAAGATGCTGATTGAGCGGGCAGGCCGCGATGGCGTGTTGATCCGCCGTCCACTGGTGGCCCGGATTTCCATTCTGCTGGCCATAGTCGGGTTTCTTTCGATTGGCGATTTTCTGCGGGGCGGCAGTACCTGGCAGATGGTGGGCAGCAAGATATTTCCCAATCAGTGGGTGGATTGGCCATCGCAGATGCGCTGGGGCTTTGGCCGCATTGCCGGGCCTTTTGGCCATGCGATTCTGGCCGGCATGATCTTCCTGATGGGACTCACCTACTGTCTGTGGTTGCGCCGCGTGGATCCGGAGTGGGGCCAGCGTCGGTTGATTGCCGGCATTCCGGTCAACATCCGCACCATCGTGCTTGTGGGGCTGGTGCTGGGACTGCTGATGACGCAGTCGCGCGGGCCATGGCTGGGTGTGTTGCTGGCGCTGGGTTTTGCTGCGCTTACCCGTGTGATGTCGGTAGGCAGAGCAGCGATTACCTTTCTTCTTCTGCTGACCTGCTTTGGCGGAGCGCTCTACTATGTGGGCCAGAAGTACACGGCAATGGATATGGATCAGGCGGTCACAGAGGATCAGCGCAGCGCCGTGTACCGCCGCGAACTGCTGGTTGCCTATGCGCCTATTGTGGCGCAGCGCAAGGCCTTTGGCTGGGGCATCACCACGTATCCCACAGTGCCCGGGCAGCGCTCCATCGATAATGAATATCTACTGCTGGCGGTGACGCAAGGCTTCTTCGGCCTGGCCTTGTTTCTCATCATCGCGGCTGGCAACAGCATCCGGCTCTTGCGGTTCGTGGCCATGCCTCTGGCCCAGGAGGACAAACTCCTGGTCTTTGCGCATCTGTCGATTCTGATCGGGTTGCTGACTACGGTAGCGACGGTCTACATGGGTGAGCAGGTTACACCGATGTATTTTCTTGTTACCGGTTGGATCAACGGCATGCATCCCCGGCCCGTGGCGGGAGAACATGGCGGGTTTCCTGCTTTGATGGGCGTTCACGGATTCCGTAAGGTGATTACATAACATTCGGCGGTGCAACTGGCCGTGGTTTTGAAAGACGCAAGCAAGCATGATTTTGTACTGGACAATTCGATTGCTGGCGGTGGTGGCAGTGGTGCTGGTTGCGCCGCTGTTTTGCGATATTGCCATTGCATTGGTCGGCAATTTGCGCCGTAAACGGAGCCGGCGTGCGTCGCTGCGGGCCATCCGGCTGGCCGTGGTGGTGCCCGCTCACAATGAAGAGTTGCAGATTGCTCACACCGTGCAATCGTTGCTGGCCGCCGGTTGCGTGCCGGCCAACCAGCCAGAGGCGCCAGGGCAGTATGACTCGCGGATTTTTGTGGTGGCGCATAACTGTTCCGACCGCACCGCGGAGCGCGCGGCCCAGGCTGGCGCCGTGCTGCTGGAGTTGAACGATCAGGCGCAACGCGGTAAGGGCGCGGCACTGCGGGCGGGCTTCCGCCTGGCCGCGGCCAATGGAGCGGACGCGTTTTTGGTGATCGATGCCGACTCCGTGGTGACAGCCGATCTGCTGGGAGCCGTGAAAAAGGTGCTGGCTGCCGGAGCAGAGGCGCTGCAGTGCAGGAATGAACTTGAACTTCCCGCCGGCGCGGGCAGGTTTTCTCTACGCCGCTTGCGGGCTTTGGCGTTCCGTGGTGTGAATGTGGTGCGGGCGCGTGGCCGGGCCGGAATGGGCTGCTCTGCAGGTATCTTCGGCAATGGCTTTGCGTTGACGGCAGCCACGCTGGAGAGAGTGCCTTTCACGGTAGACAGCATCTGCGAAGACATGGAATATCACGGCAAATTGATTGCCGCCGGCATCTGCGTGGAATGGCAGGAGCAGGGATGCGTGTGGGCGCAGATGGCGCGTGCCGGCTCCGTGCAGGCTCGCCAGGAGGCGCGTTGGGAGGGCGGCAGACTCCGCGTGGCCGCCATGTCCACACTGCCGTTGCTGGCCTCTGCCGCGTGTGGACCTGTGCGCGCGTTCAGCGTGCTGGCGGAGTTCTGGAGCTTGCCCATGGCGCGTGCAGTCCTGGTGCTGTTGTTGGCCTTGTTGCTGCCCGTGCCCTGGCTGCATGGTTTTGTGGCGGTATGCGCAGTGCTCGCGCTGCTCTATGTGCTGGTGGCGGCCCTGCTAGGCCAGTCGCCGGTCAGCGATCTGTTGGCGCTCTGCCTGGCGCCGGTGCACTTGCTTTGGAAACTGATGACAACTCCCATGGTGCTTTGGCATACCCGTCGTTCCACCGAGTGGGCCCGTACAGAACGGGAGATGCGGCAACCATGAAGCAGAATCCCGTCACAGCTCTACCTGAAGAACCAGTTGCCGGTGCAACCGCAGAAGCCAGTTCCGCCAACTCCCTGGCGGAAGTGCATCGCCGCTTTGGCCGCAACGTGGGCGCAACCATCTTTACCCGGGTGGTGAATATGGCGCGGGGTGTGCTGGTGGTGCCGTTTCTGTTGCGGCATCTGGGGCTTGAGGCCTACGGCATCTGGACCACCATCTTTATTCTGGTTTCTTACGTGGGGCTGACCACGCTGGGGTTGTCCAACGTCTACATCAAGTACGTGGCCGAGTTCCATGCGCGGCGCGAGTATGAACGCGCTAACGCTCTGCTGTCCACGGGGCTGTGCATCACCGTGCCGCTGTGCGCCAGCTTGTTTGCAGCTTGCTATTTTTGCTGGGACTGGTATGCGCCGTGGCTGCATCTGCCGCCGCAACACGCCGCCGATGGCAAAGAGGCCGTTCTGATCGTGCTGGGCGTTTTCCTTTCCTCCATTGCGCTGAATGCTTTTGGCGACATTTTGGCCGGCGTGCAACAGATTGCCGCCACTCAGATGTTTCTCTCTTTCAGCATTGTGGTGGAGTTTGGGCTGATTGTTTGGCTGGTGGGTTCAGGACGCGGCATTCGCGGCTTGGCCGAGGCGTATATGGCGCGCGTGGTGCTCAACGATGTGCTCACGATCTGGTGGAGCTGGCGGCAACTGAAGTGGATGCGCATTTCGCCCCGGCTAGTGCGTCGTGAGGCCATCGGCTATGTGGTGCACTTTGGCGGCGTGGTGCAGGTGCAGACCATTCTCGATATCTTTCTCTCTTCGGTGGAGCGGCTGATCGGGCTCACGTTGGTGGGAGCGTCTGCCGCAGGTCTGATGGATGTGGCCAAAAAGTGGCCCAGCGCCTACTCCACGGTGCCCATGGCCTTCTTTGGCGCCATGCTGCCGGCCACCGCGCATGTGGATGCGGCCAGCCATGCGTCAGAGCGGATGGATAATCTGCGCGGCCTTTATCTGAGCAGTGCGCGGTTTTCCAATCTTTGTACGTCTGCATTTGTGGCGCTTACGGTCTTTTGGTCACATGCCATCCTGTTCGTATGGCTAGGACCGGAGTTACCGATGCGCCAGACCCTCACCACCCTGTTCGTGGTATTTAGTTTGGCGTTGCAATTTCATATGCTGACAGGACCGGGCACTTCGCTCCTTCGTGGTATGGGCCGTGTATATGAAGAATTCACCTACACGATCCCCAACCTTCTGTTGCTCGGCGTAACGTTACCGGTTGCATGGTGGATCCAGAAAAGCTGGACGGCTTTGGGTATTGGTTCTGCGGTTGCGGTGGCCACGGCTATTGCGGCCTGCGGTCTGCTGGTTCGGGTCCATTACGTGATTGAGCTTCCGATGAAAAGCTTCTTCAGTCTCGTCCTTGCTCCCAGCCTGGTGCCTTTTGCGATGGCTGCGGTACTGGCTTGGCCGGTGGCTTGGGCGGTGCCCCTTCTGGGGCGCTGGATGGGGGCTTTTGCCTTGCTGGTGGCTGGCCTGCTCTATCTGGCGGGCAGCGCAACCATTCTCTACGGATGGGTTTTTAGCCCCGCGGAGCGCGAGAAGTCCAAGGCCATGGTGACGAAGTTGACGGCAACGATCTTGAACCGGGAGGTGGCGGCATGAGGAAGGGGCTGATATTTTCAGTCGTTTTGGCCGCCGTCTGGTGCGGTTGCGCAGGCGTTGCGCAGCAGCTTCCGGTTTCAGCGGACTTTCAGGATCAGCAGCCCAGCACGCGTCCGGTCCATGAGCCGTTGCCTGTACCTGCGCAAGCTGGCGTCTCCGTGCCCCAACCTTCCGCGACCCAGCAACCACTTGTTCTTTCCGCGCAGCCCTCGGCCCAGGGAGCGGACCCTTCTTCCGCCGATGGGCTGGCTGACCCGCAGCTCAAGCAGAATCCGCTTACGGCTTTGCGCGAGTTTCAGCCCGAGGCCGATGAAGAGTATCTCCTGGGCCGAGGCGATGAAATTACCGTCGACTTTGCTGGCCGACCCGACCTGCAGGCCAAGCTGATTATCGGTCCTGATGGGCGCATCACCTTGCCGCTGGCGGGCGAAATTGTACTCAATGGTCGGACCCGCAGCGATGCGGCGCGCCGCATTGAAGCGGCTTTGGGAACCTACTACCAGAATCTGACTGCCCAGGTGACCGTGACCAAGTACACGGCCAACCACGTGCTGGTGCTGGGCGCGGTTGATAAGCCTGGTCTGGTGACCTTCGAAGGCCAGCCCACCTTGCTGGAGGCGCTCACCCGTGCCGGCATGACGCCTGGACCTCCTCCGCATAACAACGCCTTCATTCCCGAGCGTTGCGCCATCTATCGCGGGCAGGACAAGGTGGTGTGGGTGGAGCTGAAGAAGCTGATCGACTCCGGCAATGCTCTGGCCGGTATGCGCCTTCGCCGCGACGACGTGATCTACGTGCCCAGTGCGGCAGAGAGTTTTGTTTCCCTTCTCGGAGAGGTGGGGCGTCCCGGCGCGGTGCCGCTCACCAGTTCCTCGACGCTGGCCAGTGTGCTGGCGCAATCGGGTGGTCTTACGGCCAAGGCCGGCAGCAACCCTCGCATTCAAGTCATCGATCCCACCAACGGAGCTTCTCGCACGATCGCATTCAACGACGTGCTGAATCCCGTAAAGGCTCGCGAATTTACGTTGAAGCCTGGTGAGATTATTTACGTCCCGCAATCTGGATTTGCGCGTGCAACTTACATCCTGGAAAGGTTGAATCCTTTGGTGACCGCAGGAACTTTTGTGGCAATCGCAGGGGGTGTATTTTGAGGCAAATCAGCGGAGAACATCCCCAGGCCGGAGGGCATCGCTCACCGGCCGCCTTACTGTCTTCAGGCAGTACCGGCTTGAGTACGCCGCCGGAACAGGCATTGTTTCAGCCGGAGCTGCGGCGCTCCCTGCAGATGCATTTCCGTTTGGCCCTGCTGGCCAGTCTGGTGGGGCTGGCGATTACGTGTGCCTATTTCTTCCGGCTGTGGCCCATCTACGAGGCCAAGAGTTTGCTGTATGTGGCTCCGGCATCCGGTTCGCTGATGAACCAGAACAACACCAGTCGCTGGCCGATCGATGGTGGAACGTACGAGTCTTATCTGCAGCAGAAGATGGGCGACGTGACCCGGCCCGATGTGCTGGCTGCGGCTCTGCGCAAGATGCCGTCCGGACTGTGGCAGAAGAGCAACGAGAGCGATCAGGCGGCAGCCGAGCGGCTGGGGCGTGCCATCCAGGTGGATCGCAGCGGCTCCTACCAGATGAGTATCGGCGTACGCGCGCCCAAGCCGGAGAATGCCGCGGCGCTGGCGAATGCCGTTACCGCGGCGTATCTGGAGACCACGGCGCACGATGCTAAACGCGGCGATACCCAACGGCTTGCCATCCTGAAGGAAGAGCATGATCGCGTGCAGGCCGAACTGAATGCCGACCGTGCCGAGCAGTCTGCGTTGGGCCGCCAACTGGGTATGGCCAGCACCGCCCCCAATGCGCCGGATTTGTACGATGCGCAGATTGGCCGCACGCGGGATGAGCTGATTCGCGTGCGTACAGAGCATGATGAAGCGGCTGCACGGTTTGCCGCCATGAACGCCAGTTCGGGTGAGTCGAGCAGCGCCATCGATGCGCAAGCTGAAGAGGTTGCCGCCGCCGATCCCGGGCTGGTGAGCATAAAAACCGCGCTCAACCAGCGCAAGGCCACGCTGGTGTCGCAGATGGCCAATCTGACTCCCAATCATCCTCTCTATAAGCAGGATGCGGCGGAGTTGGAGAAGATCAATGCGGAACTCGATTCGGCCTCGCGCAAGCTGCACACCCAGGCCGTGGGGCGCATTCAGCAGAAGCTACGCAGCGATATGGAGCGCACCGCGCAGGTGGAGGCACAACTGAACGGTCAGTTGCGCTCCGCCGTGGGAGCGGCCGCCGGCGCCAGCGTCAAGATTCAACGCGCCAACGATCTGTCCGCCGACGTTACGCGCCTGCAGAATCGCTACGCAGCCGTCGATGAGCAGTTGCACAACCTCATGCTGGATGCCGGGGCGCCAGGTGCGGTTACCTTGATCTCGGCCGCGGTGCCTCCGCTGCATCCGATTCGCTCCGGCGTCTTCCGCAACACCATTGTGCTGGCGGGAGCCTCCATTGTCTTCGGTCTGTTCCTGGCGGTGCTGGCGCACAAGCTGGATCCAAAGGTTTACATCGCCTCCGATGTGGAGAATGTGCTCGGTTTTGCTCCCATGGCGCAGTTGCCGCGTTTTGCCCAGGTTTCAGAAGGTGTGGCGGCTGAACATCTGATCCGCCTGGCTGGTGATATTGAGCATGTGGCTTTGCAGGATGGCATTCACACCGTGGTGTTGACCGGCGCGGCTGAAGGAGCAGGGGTGAGCGCGCTGGCCAGCCAACTGCGTCCCGTGTTATCTCCTGCTAACCCGGCAGACGGTTCTACGTCCACGGGCGTCACCCTGGTGGAGGCTCCGCCGGTGCTGCTTTCCGCCGAGGCCGAGTTTCAGGTGCGCCGGGCGGGATGGACCCTTGCCGTGATCGAATCTGGCGTGACCACACGTGCGGAGGTGCGCAATCTGGCGGCTGCACTCAAACGCCTGGATGCGCCCGCGGTCGGTTTCATCCTGTATCAGATTGATCTGAGCAAAGCCGATCCTGCTTTCCGCCGTTCCATTCGGGAAGCGGAACGCCATGTGCAGCAGAATGGCGGCTCCAGTGTGCTGAGGGTTCGTGAGCAGCGTCAGCAGAAGAGCGGAATGACGCCCGCTCCGGCCGCGCAGGATCAGCTACCTGCTCCGACCATGCCCTTTGCCGGCGTCGCTCCGGTTGCAGCGGCCCAGATGCCGCCCGCTGCTGTGCCAGCTCTGCCCACAGTTCCATCTGCAGGGGTTGAATCCTGGTGGTCGCATCTTGCTCCGGTTCAAGATGGGTCGCCGCAACCTGTACCCATGCAGAGCGTGGTGCCTCCGCCGGCTCCCGCGTATCCACCCGCGACCAGCTTTGCAGCCATGAACTTTGACCTGCCTGTGCCGCCTCCTGCTCCGGCTGCCGCACCACCTGCTCCGGCACCCGTGACGTCGCCCGCTCCAGCCTCGCGACTGAACGGCCTGCGCGGAGCTGCTTTCCACCGGGGCCTGATGCATCTGGGGCGTGGCAGTGAATCTGCCGCGGAAGCGAATAGCCCGCAAGCCGAATGGCCGGTTGTTCCGCCTGTATCCGATGAGGCTCCGACATCCTATGCGGCGCCAGCTTCTTCCGCAGCCTATCCGCTCCGGAGTGAGTTGCCCGCAGCGCCTGTGCCCAATCTCCGCCCCGTTCCGCCGGTGAGCCGGCACACGGAGGTGGCCTTTGCGCCTTCTTCCCGTGGAGTGATGGCGCAGCCGGAGATTCTGCCGCCGCCCAAGGAGTTTATCCCCATCCGCGACGGGGATGCGGAGGATGATGACGGCACGGCGCAGCGTGATCGTCGCGACCCCTATGACGAGTTGGACATTCTTCCCTCGTGGCGTGGCCAGTACCGCAAACGGAGCTGAATTCCTCCGGACAACAGAAAAGGCGCACTCGCTGGAGTGCGCCTTTTCTGTTGATTCTGTTTGAGCCGGAGAAGTTAGTTGCCCAGAACGGCCCGGTACCGGACCTTGTTCTTCTTGACCTTTTCAATGGCTTCGTTGGCCTTGCTCATCGGGAACAGTTCGGTGGTGGCCTTCACCCCATGCCGTGCTGCTACGTCCAACATCTCGCGCAGGCGGTAAGGGCTGCCGATGGGGCTGCCGGTGATGGTCCGCAGACCGGAGATCAGCGGGAACGCATGGACGCTGAGGGGCGAGGGCGGAACGCCCACAAAGCAGAGCGTGCCGGTGGGGCGCAGCGCCGCAATGTAGGTTCCCCAATCCTGGTCGGCATTGGCGGCATTCAGGATAAAGTCCTGGGTGCCGGCAGCTTCCTTCAGGGCCTTGGACTCGCGGCTGTTCACAAAGTGATGCGCGCCGAGCGCCCGTGCCTCGTCTTCCTTGGCTGCGGAGGTGGAGAAGGCCGTGACTTCAGCACCGAAGGCCTTGGCAAACTGAATAGCCAAGTGGCCCAGGCCGCCAATACCCACCACGCCCACGCGGGAGCTGGGATTGACGCCGTGATCGCGCAACGGGTTGTAGACGGTGATTCCGCCGCACAGCAGGGGGGCAGCGTGCTCGCTTGCCAGAGCGTCGGGAATCGGCACCACAAAGCGCTCGTTGGCCCGCACCTTATCGGCATAGCCGCCATTCCGGTGAACGCAGGTTGCCTCGGCTTCCGGGCACAGGTTCTCCATGCCGCGCAGGCACCACTCGCACAGGCCGCAGGAGTTGGACTGCCAACCCAGGCCCACGCGACGGCCCACCTCAAGCGAACGCACTTCACTGCCTACCGCCGCAACTGTGCCCACCACTTCGTGCCCGGGAATAAATGGGTATTGGCTGATGCCCCAGTCATTGGCGATCAGGTGAAGGTCACTGTGGCAAATACCGCAGTGTGTGATCGCGATTTCGACCTCGTGACTTCCCAGCTTACCGGGGTCGTAATGATACGGCAGCAATTCTGCTCCCGCTGCGTGTGCTGCAAGTCCCTGAATTTGAGCCATGTTCGATCTGAAATCCTCGTGAGAAGCGAAACAATACAACCTATCCATCTAGTAATAGGTCCTGCCGTTGGGCCCGACCACGTGTAGCCCCGTACTTGGGGTGATGCCTCTTGAGGACTTTACCCAAAACCAGGCAAAACCACAAGACGCTTCCGAACAGTTTGGGCGGTCGAAAACTGCTCCAGAAAACCCCGTATCTTTCACCGGTTCGGTACGAAGGCTGCGCGAGTCAACGAACAGGAGGAATAGCGTTTCTTCTACTAGTTTACCCCTGCTCCTGGCAGGATGTGCAGCGTCAACAGTTCAAAACCTGTTATCAGTTCACCCGTCGGGATTTCGGCCACCGGTTCAGCGGACTCGCCATGGAGACTGGCATCTTGCCGCGCGCGCAACGGCTCCAACGTATTGGCTAGTGAAAGCGGCACATTGTAAATGGTTTGTCCCTCCACGGCGGCCTGGGTTTCCGGGAGCAGCAGGGTGAGATAAATGTGGTCAGCCGCATGGCGCGCTTGGAATTCCGTAGCTACGGCTTTCAATGCCGCGGTGTGCCCAACAGTTGGAGGCTGGTTCAATGTGCGATCCAGCGTGGCGGCATCGGAGAGCAGAAGCCGCACGGGACCGGGAGCGAGCCGCGCCGGAACCACAAAATGCATTCTCACCCGGCGCTCCTCCTGCTGGAAGGGGCGGAGTGTGGCTTCGACTTCGACCGTTTCGCCCGGGAGCACCGCGGTTGGGCCCAACAGGCGGGCACTGCGAATTTCCGTGAGAGCTTTACGCGGCAGCTCTTGCACCTCCAGTTCGATCTCTTCCAGGGCTGCGGTTCGCGTGCTGTTGGAGTAGATTCTGCCCACGCGTTCACCCAATTGCACGGCAGCGGCAATGGGAGCGGGCATGGCGTCCGTGGGCACGGCCCACTGGTCTACCGGGATGGGCTCCAGCCCAGCCACACGGATGTGGCCTTGTATGTGGTAGCTGGCAATGGCTGTGTTGGAGAGTGCGGAGGTCAGCATCTGCACCATGACCACCATGGCGGCCTGGGGCGTCAGAGCGGGCTGGTCGAGGATCTCCACTTGCATGCTGCGCCGTTCACTCTCCGGTGTGAGGAAGGTGAGCCGCATGGGAATCATATGCGCCTGGCGTCCGAACTCTCCGCGTATGGCGGCATCACGATCCTCGGTGAATGTGCCGATGACCGCGCCGGTGTTCACAATCTTGAAGGCGTTTAAGGGAGATGCCAGTGTGGCCACCACTTCCGAAGCCGTCATGGGCAATTGAATCGAGCCAAGCTGAAAGAGCGGATGTCCGCAGGCTAGCAGGTGTTTGGCGTCGGTGTAGGTGACGGTGCAGGTGGCGGCAATCTCCATGTCGCCGCGCACCAGTTGGGCGCTGACGGCGGAGCCGGGACCCACGGCCGGGCTGGACGGAACAGAGGCGGATTGGCCATTGCCCCCGGCAGCCACCATCTCCAGTCCTGTGCCTGCCATATGCTGCTGCCAGAAGCGTATGGCTTCCGGGCCAAAGCCGCTCATGGTCAACGGAGTTTCCATGGGCTGAAGATTCATGTTGCCCGTGACGGCAGGTGGCGCGGGGCTTGCCGGACTTACAGGCAGATCGCGCACCTGCAGCATTTGCTCGATGGGAGTAATTCCGGCAATCGGATCGCGGGAGAACTGCCCGATGCGGTAGGCCAGCGCGCCCATCAGCTTGCCGTCGACGTATACCGGGCTGCCGCTCATGCCGGCCACCACGCCGGTGTATTCGGGCTTGGCGCCATGCAACTGGACCAGGATCATGTCCTGGTTGGGGCCACGGCCGCCATGCAGAATGCCCAGCACTTCCACGTCCATGGGCTCGGGTACGGTTCCGCGAAAGACGGTCCAGGCCGTGGCATGCAGTCCGGCATGGACCTGACGGAGAGGAAAGATCGCGCCACTGGCGGGCGGCCCAGCGACTGTAGCCGTTTGTCCAACGCCAGGGAGAGAAAAAATCGTCCATACGCCGGCTAGCAGCAGGCTACGTAATTCCAACCTGTACATTCTCACGTCTATTAGACTAAAGCCCCGGCGCGGTGAAAGCCGGAGGGGATCGTGCGGATCTGCCTGCGTGGCGGCAACTCCGCCAACAGGAAGGCCGCAAGGCGCATCTGCAGGGGTTGGTGGCGGAAGCGATTGTCCTGGCCCCCGTCCCATCCCGTATGCTGTTCAGCACAGAGGTTGCCATGAATCCGTTCACGTTCTATCGTTCCGGTCGGTGGGTTGGGGCTTTGACCCTGACGGTGCTGACCGCCGTGTTGTTGGCCGGTGCCTCGGGGGCAGCGGCGCAATCGGGCAGCCAGCAGCCGAACGATCAGGCTGGTCCTGAAGCCGGCGGCCCGGGCTCGGACAACGGCGTGATTGTGGTGCCGAAGAAGAAGGAGCCGGCCGAGGCGCCGCCGCCGGCAGCTCCCGCCGAACCCAAATTCAAGAACCCGGAAGGCATGCCCACGTACTCGCTGCGGGTGGAAGTGCCCGAAGTGACGGTGGATGTGGGCGTGCTGCTCGAAAAGAATCGCCAGTTCGTGGGTGGTTTGAAGCCCACCAACTTCAAGGTGTATGAAGATGGCGCGGAACAGAAGGTGATTGGCTTCAAGCGGGTGGAAGCACCGATTACCGCGTTGCTGCTCTGCGAGTTTGCGGCCAACAGCTACTACTTCATCTACGACATGAAGAATGCAGCCTGGAGCTTTGCGCAACAACTGCGGCCGCAGGACTATGTGGCGCTGGTGACCTACGACATGCGCACCCAGATTGTGACCGACTTTACCCAGGACAAGCGGCAACTGATGGAAGGCATCAACATGCTGCAGATTCCCGGCTTCAGCGAAACCAATCTGTTCGACGCGCTGTACGAGTCGCTGGACCGCTTGGACCGGGTGCAGGGGCGCAAGTATATTGTGCTGATCTCCAGCGGTCGCGATACATTTTCCAAGCTCACCTACGACAAGATCCTGAAGCGGGTGAAGGCCTCGCGCGATGTGACCGTCTTCACCGTGTCCACCGGCGGCGCCATTCGTGCCATGACGGAGGGTCGCGGCGGCATGATGGGCGCGATGCGCGATATGGATTATCTGCAGGCCGACAACGAGATGCGCACCTTCTCCTCGCTGACCGGCGGAAGAAGCTTTTTCCCTCGCTTTAGTGGCGAGATGCCGGACATCTTCCAGGAGATCAACCAGTCGATCCGCTCCAAGTATCAGCTCGTCTACCGGCCGACCAATACCAAGCAGGATGGCGCCTATCGCAAACTGCGGGTGACGGTAGTGGACGACGAAGGCAAGCCGCTTACCATCGTCGACTCCAGCGATAAGAAGCACAGGCCGCTGAAGTACGACATTATTGCGCGCGATGGCTATAACGCCCGCCAGCAGGTGGAGTAGGCGGAGAGACCCAGCAGACAGACGCTTCAGGCGTAGAACGCCGGGGGAAGTGGAAAAGAAAAGGGGCTGCCGTTGAGCAGCCCCTTTTCTTTGTGCGCTATGCCGCCAGTCAGGGCAGAGCTCGAGCGGTTTCAGGATTGCTGCACCCACGAAGTGAAGCTGCCCAGTCGACCCGACCCAAAGGAGGAGCGACATTGGAAGCTATCGCATTGGGTCTATCTATCCTGAAACCGTTCTAGATCAGGTGCAGTTGTACGAAGATGGTTTGCCAGATGTAGTAGGCAATGACGCCCACCGTGGCTGCTCCCACCAGCCAATGGGAGATTTGCACAATCGGCTCAACTCTGCCGACCTTGGTTGCGATCACAGCCTGTGCATTCTTTTCCTGTTCAAAGGAATCGTCGAGGAACAGTTGATCCTCTTCGTCGCGCGTTAAGGTTGAGCGATAGACATGGAGCGCCGCCATGAGTACCACCAGTCCTCCCCAAACCGACCACAACATAACCGGAACCAACGTCATACTCCACCCCCGTTTGCTGCATTCGGGTCCCAGCGGCCGGCGGGTCCGTTGAAGGAACGCGGGCTCGTGAGCTGTGGGGCCTTTCGGCTCAACATAATAGCCCAGTTGATGGACCGCGTGCAGTGAAAAATGCACAGCGACGTAACGAACGTGTCGGGCGTCACGTCCTGAATGGCGAAACCCGCAGGGAGGGTGCGCGCATCCTTTTCCGCCGAGGTGCATCCAAAATCTGTAACCGCTGTGCGCAGCTTTGGCTGGGTTCAGCTTGTCGGCGGCATTGCCGAACCGCTAAAGTAGCAGTAGGGTACGCATTTACCCACCCAGGAGGTCCCATGGCCACACCCACCGCACCCGTTCAGGAAGCCGCGACGCAGGCTCCCCTCATTCTGACTCCACAGGCCATCGCCAAGGTGCGCGAAATCATGGCCTCACAGGATCCCCTGCCCGCCGGACTTCGCATTGGCGTGGTCGGTGGCGGCTGCTCCGGCTTCCAGTACTCCATGGCCTTTGAGAACCAGGCCGGCATGATGGACAAGGTGTTCAGCTTCGACGACTTGAAGGTCTTCGTGGATGCCACCTCGTTGATGTACCTGAAGGGCTGCACGGTGGACTACGTTGAAACCCTGGAAGCAGCAGGCTTCAAGTTCGAGAATCCTCAGGTGAAGTCCACCTGTGGCTGCGGTTCTTCCTTCAGCGTCTAAGACCAGACCTGGTTCTACGGTTCCGAGCGCGTTCAGCGGAGTTCCTCTCCGGCCGCATATTCGTGCGATCTGATATCTGCGTGATTTTGTGAGGGAACCCTCGCGGCGCTCAAGGGCAGTGCATTCGACTCAAAAAAGGCAGGGGCTTACGCCTCTGCCTTTGCTCTTTTGTACGGAAAGTTTTTCTGCTTACTTCGAGGAAGAAGAACTAGAGGACGAAGAGCTGCTCGACGAGGAACTGGACGAGGAACTGCTGGAGGACGAGGAGCTAGAGGACGAGCTACTGGAGCTGCTTGAGGAAGAGGCTCCGGAGGTGCCGATATTGCTGGAACTGCCGGCGATCATCTTCTGATCGCTGAGCGGATCGTAGACAAACTCCCACTCGTTATAGTGGTTCTTTTTCTTGTAGAGCAGAATGGATTGCTGCGTTCCACGCGGCGAGTAGCCGATGATGCCCGCGCCGCCAAAGGTCTGGCTGCCACCAAAGGCGCTGGACGAGCTGGATGTGCTGCTGGTGGAAGATGTGGTGCTAGCGGTGCTGCTCGTTGTGCTGCCGAAGGCGGAACTGCTGCTGGTTCCGGTCAGGCCGCTGGTGGTGTTGGTATTGCCGCCGCTCGGACCGGTGCCGGCCAGGGTCGATCCGGCTAATGCCTGGCCAAAGAATCCCATGGCTGCGGGTGCCTTGTTCTGCCCGAACAGGACAGGCTTCCACTCGTCCTTTTTGGTGGTGGGATCAACATATTTTTTGCGCAAGAAACGTATGTTGTTGGTCTTGACCAGCGCTTCCAGGTTGGGCGGATAGGCGTGAAACTTGCGGTAGTAAAGCTGGATGGCGCGCCGGTATTGCAACCCGCGGCGCATGGTTTCGCGTTCGCGGTCTACCTGGATGGACTTGGCCATGTGAGGTACGGCGACGGAGAGCGAGAGCGTGAACAGGAAGAGCAGAAAAATAACCGCTACCAGGGTATAGCCAGCTTCCTGCGGCTTGCCCACCGGGCGGCGCGTCGTTGCGCAAGCACGGATGCCGGGCTGTTTGCGGGTTGTCTCTGCTGGCCTCATCGGAGGTATCCGTTCTGCTGGTTTGATGCGATGCCTACTGCTGGCGGCAGGATTTCTTCTGCCTAGTTCGCCATCAACGCCAGGACCTGTTTGTTGTTGTACGCCATGTCAGTCACTTCGACGGAGTTGGCGCGGATGATGCCGATCCGGTAGCGGTGATTGACGATCTCGCCGGTTTTGGCCATGAAGATGTCGTCGCCGTGGGAGAGAAAGGCCTGATAGCTTTTGTCTGCCGCCACGGTGTAGCCAAAATACTTCAGATCGATGGCTGGTGGCTTGGGGGCGGGCGGAGGCATGGGCGGTCCAGCCTGTACGGGAGCAGCCGGAGTGTTGGCGCGCGGGCTTTTGACCGGCGCTTCCAGACGCATGGCCGGAGCCGAGTCTGCGCTGAAGATATTGCGCCCCGTGCCGCTATAGGCCACAGCTTCGCTGGCCGCCAGCTTCTCCACGTGCAGAGTGGGATCGATGCCGTCGTTGGTGAGCCGCTGGGCCTGCGCGCCGGCTGCCGGTTTGGGTGCGGCAGAGGCAGGCTTCTGGGGGACCGCCGCCGGTGCCGGCGCGGAGGGTGTGGCCAGGAAGTTGGTATACACCACGTAGCCGCCCAGGGGCAGAATCACAGCCAGCAAAATGGCCAGCATCCGCACCTGTTTTTTGTTTTCGAGTCCCAGTTCAAGGCCCATGGTTACTGGTTCTCCTTTTCAGCGGGTTCGGGAGTTGGCGGCAGGCCGCTGGCCAGCGCGTCGGCGGGCCGGAGCCAGGTGGAGATCTGGATGCGCAGGTTGACCTGTCCAGCCTGCTGGCCGGAGAAGTTCATGCCGCGGATCAGAAAGAACTCGGGATCGCGCTCCACGCTATTCACAAAACGCATGATGGCCGGGTAGTCGCCGCTGATGCCGGCATCCATGGCAATTTCAGTGAGCACGGAGCCGGGCTTGCCCTGGGTATACATGACGCGCGTGAGGCGAACGCCGGATTTGATGCCGATTTCGCCGATGCGCATGGAAATGGCGGAGTAGTTGGGCGGCACGCGCTTGGCGTAGAAGCCGGCCAACTGCTTGTGCGCTTCGTCGACGCGTTTGTCCAGGCCGCGCAAGGGCGCGGTTTGCGTATCGATGACTCTGAGTTGTACCTGTTTGCTTTCGAGCGCCTCGGCCGAGCTGCCGTTGGTGGCCTTCCAGTCCAGCCCGAGGCGGATGCCGAGGCCGATGGTGAGCACCGCCAAAGCGGCAAAGGCAACAGCATGCCAGCCTAGAGGCGAGAGCAGCTTTTCACGCAGCGCGGCAAAGTTGATGTCGATTTTCATCGCGCACCTCCCGTGGCCGGGCCATTGGCTGCGCCGGACTTGATGCGGGCTTTCGTTTCGTCCTCGGAGGGCGGGTTGTAATCGGCCATGATGTCGAAGTTGAAGCGGCTTTGCGCGGTGACAGGTTCAAAGCGCTGCTGTTGCCCGTAGCTGCTGTTCTGCTCGGCCGTTTCGCCCTTGATGTAAGGATTGCGGAAGCGGGCGGAGTGCTCCAGACCGCGCACCAGTTCTTCCACTTTCTCGCGAGGACCACCCACCAGCAGATGCACGCTGATGTGACCATCCTTTTCGCGTTGCGGTTCGAGGGTGAGCACTTGCACGCCGGCCGGCAACACGGTCTCCAGATTCTGCATGGCCAGCGTCCAACTGAAGGCCTTCAGCTCGATCAGCTCGTTCAGCGCGCCGGTTTCCGCCACCAGCCGTTGATTGTCGTTCTGGCGCATCAGGGTTTGATAACCCTGACGCTCGGTGGCAATGCGGGAGATCTTTCCATCCAACTCTGCGGTGCGACGGCGGGCCTGCTCGGCCGAGCCGTGCAGCAGATGGAGTCCAAGCGCGAACAGCACCACCAGCGCAGCCAAGACGGCGATGCCCAGCCGCAACTGGCGCAGGATCGGGCCCTGATCGATGAAAGGCCGCGTGGCCAGATTCAGCGTAACCTTCATTGGCCGGCTCCTTTCATGGCTCCCGTGGCCGCGGCCAGTGAGGCTGTGCCGAGTGCGGTGGCGGCTCCGGTGGAGGGATGTTCCACCAGCTCTGCGATCTCAAGTTCGGGCAGGGCCAGCATCTGCGCAAACTCCTCCGCGCTCGCGCTGCCGGTTACATGGATCCGTGTGGCAGGGGCGCCGATCTTGTCTTCAAAATAGGCCATGGCCACGGCCACACCGCGCTGAATCTCCAGCGTGCGTGTCTCCATGCCGGCAGGCAGTTCCAGCGTGCGGTAGAGCAGCAGATCGTTGCCGGAGGCGATGGCGGTGGTGAGCCCCTCGGGACTGAGATGGGCCACCAGAGCAGGAGAAGTTTCAGGTACATTTTCCAGCGCTGCCAGCGTGGCGGGCAGCACGGCTCCAGGCTCATAGCCCGCGGCGCGCACTGCCGATTCGTACTCGGCCAGCACCGTGCCGGGGGTTACGGCCGCCAGCACGCGGGATTCATTGCGGCTGACTGAGAGCAACTGATAGCCAATGCTGGCGTGCTCCACCTCGAAGGGCACCATCTTGCGCAGCCGGAAGCGGAGAATGGAGAGCGCTTCGGCAGGCTTGGCTGGCAGGGCGTCAAAGTCCAGCACAAAGACGCGCACCGCATGGTCCGGCACAATCAGCGTGATGGCGCGCTTGGGCGGATGCACGGCATCGAGCGCCTGACGCAGCGCCGCTGCCACGGCGTCCATCCCTTTGATGTTGCTTTCGGCCACGCCGGGCACCAGGGCTCCGGCCGCCAGAGCAGCATGCCCGTAGGTGAGCGGCAGGCCGGCGGCGGCCACCGCGCCCAGGCTAGTAAGCTCCACCGCCGCGGGCGGCCGCGCACCGTTGCGCTGCAGGGCGCTGGCTGCCGATTTGTTGATCGCCTTGCTTAAGATCGGTATCACTAGCGGCTTGCCTCAATGAAGGTGACCTTGTTGATTTCCTTGAGCGTCGTCAGGCCACGGCGTACGCGCTCAATTGCGGATTCACGCAGGAACTTCATACCTTCGCGCTGCGCCTGGCGGCGCACTTCCGAAGAGGGCTTCTTGTCCAGGATCAGTTCGCGGATGGTGTCGGTCAGGTCCAGCAGCTCATGGATGGCGGTACGGCCGCGATAGCCGGTGCCGCCGCATTCCATGCAACCCTGGCCTTCGCGGAAGTGGAAGCCCTGCCATTCGGCGGGGTCGAGTCCGGAGGTGCGCAGCAGTTCGTCGGGATAGCTGACTTCATGCGCGCAATGTTCGCAGATGGTGCGCACCAGGCGCTGCGCCAGAATGCAGTTGAGGGCCGACACAAAGTTGTAGGCCTCGACGCCCATGTTCAAAAAGCGTCCCAGCACATCGACCACGTTGTTGGCGTGCACGGTGGTGAAGACCAGGTGGCCGGTGAGGGCGGAGTTGATGGCAATCTGCGCAGTTTCCTGGTCGCGGATTTCGCCCACCAGGATCTTGTCCGGATCGTGACGCAAAATCGAACGCAGGCCGCGTGCGAAGGTGAGGCCCTTTTTCTCGTTGACCGGAATCTGGGTGATGCCGCGGATCTGGTATTCGACCGGGTCCTCGATGGTGATGATCTTGTCTTCGTCGCTCTTGATCTCATTCAGCGCGGCATAGAGAGTGGTGGTTTTGCCGGATCCGGTGGGACCGGTGACCAGCACCATGCCATAGGGCTCGCGGATGTAGCGGCGGAAGCGGCGCAGATCTTCTTCGGCAAAGCCCACCACGTCGAGCGTGAGGTTGCTGAACTTTTCACTCATCGACTCTTTGTCGAGCACGCGCAGCACGGCGTTTTCGCCATGAATGGTGGGCATGATGGAGACGCGGAAGTCGATGAGGCGGGTCTTGTAGCGGACCCGGAAGCGGCCGTCCTGAGGAACGCGGCGCTCGGCAATGTCGAGCTCGCTCATGATCTTGATGCGACTCAGGATGGTGGAGTGGTGCTCGCGCGCGATGGGGGCCATGGCCTCCTGCAGCACACCGTCGATGCGGTACTTGACGTGCACCGAGTCGTCGTAGGTTTCAATGTGAATATCGGAGCAGCGGCGCTCCAGCGCGGTGAAGATGGTGGTGTCCACCAGGCGGATGATCGGGCTCAGATCTTCTTCGCTGGTGAGCTTCTCAATGGAGATGTTCTCGTCCTGGTTTTCTTCGCCCAGCAGCACGTCGAAGGTGAGCCCTTCGCTGGCTTCGTCGAGCACGCGCTGCGACTGCTCGGTCTTCTTCAGCAGATCGGTGATCTGCGAGAGCGTGGCCACACGGGGCTCAATGCGCTGGCCCAGCAGGCCGGCAATCTCGTCGAGCACCATGAGCTGCGAGGGATCGCTGACGGCAATCACCAGCGCCTGCTCGCCCTGCTCCAGGGGCACGAAGTTGTAGCGGAACATGAGCTCCACCGGAACCGTGCGCAGCAGCTCATGCTGGATGCGGAAGTTCTTCAGATCAACGAACTCAGCGCGGTAACGCCGTGCACGCGCTTCAGCCAACGCC
>Ga0207834_1000234_pt1 | contig 20006 bp, 11 predicted proteins | sample LuqExpMetagenom5_FD_187763 | JGI IMG/M metagenome (GOLD analysis project Ga0207834, IMG submission 187763) | Tropical forest soil microbial communities from Luquillo Experimental Forest, Puerto Rico - Sample 5 (SPAdes) | ecosystem: Environmental > Terrestrial > Soil > Tropical forest ...
GGTGCGTGGCGGCGCAACCTATCGCGAGGCGCACCTGGCCATGGAGATGGTGGCCGACCACGGAGGATTGACCTCCTTTGAAATCGTCGAAGTGAATCCGGTGATCGACGAGCGCAACCGCACGGCAGATCTGGCTGTGGAACTGGCCTGCTCGGTCTTCGGTAAGAAGATTCTCTAGTTCGCGCGCAGGCGCCGAGGATCGGCAGTTGCACCGCAGTTGCAATTGCCGCCGGTTGCTATTTGGCTTCGGTTTTGCCTGTGTCAGTCTTGCCTGTGTAGGAAACGCGCCAGATTGCCCCCGAGCCATCGTCCGTCACCAGCAGCGAGCCATCTGTTGCCACCGTGACGCCTACGGGTCTGCCCCACACGTTGCCGTTGGGCAGCACAAAGCCGGTCAGAAAGTCTTCGTGTTCGCCACTGGCATGCCCGGTTTGATGCAGAGGCACGCGAATCACTTCGTAGCCCACGCGAATGGTGCGGTTCCAGGAGCCGTGCTCGGCGGCAAAGATATCGTTCGCATACTCGGCGGGGAATTGCTGGCCGGTGTAGAAGGTCATGCCCAGCGAGGCGTTGTGCGGATGCACCAGCACATCGGGAATGATCGTCTTGTCCTTGAGTTCCGGATGCGTGTTGGGCAGGCGCGGGTCTTGATGCGGCCCAATATACCACCATGGCCAACCGTAAAAACCACCGGGCTCCACGTGGGTGATGTAGTCCGGCACCAGGTTGTCGCCCAGCGCATCGCGCTCATTGGTGGAGCACCAGAGCTCGCCGGTGGTGGGATGGACGGCGATGCTCACCGCATTGCGAATGCCGGAGGCATAGAGTCTCTGGTTGCCGCCGTCGGGATCGAAGGCCAGGATGGCGGCTCGATTCTTCTCCGCCGGATGGGTGTCAGGATCGTCCACGTTCGATCCTGATCCAACCGAGGCATAGAGGGTTTTGCCATCCGCCGAAAAGGCCAGATCGCGAGTCCAGTGACCCCTTCCATTGCTGGGCAGGCTGGCGATCTGTTCCGGCGCCGCGCGGGCCGTAATCTCGCCGCTGGTGTAAGGGATACGGACGATGGCATCGGTATCGCCCAGGTAAATCCACTTGGGATCGGGACCGAGCGGATAAAACGCAATGCCAAAGGGCTGCTTGAGCCCGGTGGCGAAAACGCTCATCAACTTGGGCGTGCCATCGGGCTCGATGCCGCGAAACAGCAGAATTCTGCCCGGCATGCTCTCGGCTACAAAGATGTCTCCGTTGGGCGCGGTGCGGATCTGTCGTGGGTTATGCAGGTTGGCCGCGTAGAGTTCCACCTTGAAGCCCGGTTTGGCTTGGGGCCACGCGCCATCGGGGCGCGCCACCAATTGCGGACCGTTGCCCGCTGACTCGCTTTCGAAGGGCTTGGGCATGTCGGCCGGGGTGATCTTGCGCGTAACGCCAGGCGCCTCGAAACGAAAGTCGGTGTAGGGCGGCTTGGGAGCAGGCGCATTCTGGAGAGCGTCTGTTGCGGTCTGGGGTGCAGGCGAGGGCGGCTGCGGGGGCTGGGCGGCATCAGCGGCCTTCATGGCGCGCAGATACAGAACGATCTTCCAACGGCTCTCGTCGGACATGCCCGCCCAACTGGGCATGCCGTTGGCCTTGTCGCCACGGGTGATGTACCAGAACAGTTCTCCCGGTTTGGCGGTTTGCGTGGGGCCGGTGGCTACGCCGGGAATATTGCCCGTGCCTTGGCCGCGTGCACCATGGCACACCGCGCAGGCTTTGGAGTAGAGCACTTGTCCGGCTTGCAGGTTTTCAGCGCCCGATAGAGGATTCTGCTGCGCGGCGGTGCTGGCCGGAGCATTGTGGAAGCTGGCTTGCGCCGCCAGCGGAGCAACAAAGGCAATCCAGGCCGGCGCGAGCAGGCAAAGGGAACGAACAAGAAGCAGCAGACAGGATGGTTTCAAAGAGCGATCTCCCGCGTTGAGAGAGCAGGTGAGAACGGAGGCATGCAATCGCGGCAACACGAGGGGAAGGCCGTGACCCAGGCCCAGAGGGGAAACGTGGTGCGAAAATCAGCGATGTTCGATCAGCGTACGAAGTTCGGCAGCGTGCGCCGTAAGTTGGGGACCGAGCTCCCTACCAGGTACGTCACCGACAGAGTACAGCAGTTCCAGTTCGCGGGCCAAGACCGTACCGTGCGTCAGGTTGAAGCTGCCCAGTGAGCCAGCCAGTTTATGCGCGGCCGCATGCGCGGCCTCGGTTTCCGTCGCATTCAGCCGGCCCTCTGCGCAGGCTGCCGCCGCTGCTTCCAATACAGCAACCCGCTCGCGCATCTGGGGCAGAAAGCGCGCCCAGAGCTGGTCCAGGGCAGCGGAGAGAGCGGAATGGGATTCGGCATCCATGGAACGCGGTTTTAGCTCCAGCCCAGCACGAAGGCGATTTTAGAGGCCAGTTGCATGGGGTCGAAAGGCTTCGACAGGACAGCGCGCACCCCCAGGTCGGCAAAGGCGCGTTGATCGCTGGCCTGCACCTTGGCGGTGAGCAGCAGAACCGGAATAGTCGCCAACTCCGGATTGGCCTGCATCTGCCGGAAGGTGGTGGGCCCATCCATGACCGGCATCATGACATCCAGCAGGATGGCGTCGGGCTTTTCTTCCTGCGCTCTGCGGATGGCCTCGGCTCCACTGCTGGCCGTAACCACCTGCCAGCCGGCAACGCTTTCCAGGCTCAGTGCCGCTACCTCGCGGATATCGTCTTCGTCGTCAACAATGAGAACTTTTCGTGACACGGCGGATAGAGCCTCCAGTCATATTGTCTGCGCTTGGCGCGGGGTTGTCGATGGAAATGAGGGTAGGCGGTTGAATACCTGGAAACCGGGCGATGGAGGAAGGAGGAGCCGCTTCGAGCTACTGTCTTGGCAAGATAAAAATACAGGTTTAGGGGATGCGTTTACCCGGCGAAAATCCTCAAAAACAGAAGAAAGAATTCTGCGCTTGCAGAGATTAGTGTATACGGTTACAGTCGTTAGCGGAGGAATTCTGCGTGACTTCTGCGCTCCGAAATTTTTGCCTTCGTTCTCTTGTGCTTACCTTTTTCCTGGTAGCGTTTTTCGCGGCATCGCACCCGGCTCGGGCCGAGCAGGCTCCGCGTGTGGTGCAAAAGGATGGCCGCTTCGCACTGATGGTGGATGGACGCCCCTTTTTGGCCCTGGGCGGTCAGATTCATAACTCATCAGCCTGGCCGAGCGAGCTCCCCCAGGTGTGGGAGTCCATGGTCGCGCTGCATGCCAACACCGTGGAAGCTCCGGTGTATTGGGAGCAGTTTGAGGCCACGGAAGGCCACTTTGACACCACTAATGTGGATGCCGTCGTGGAAGGCGCGCGTGCTCATGGCCTGCGGGTCGTGCTGCTCTGGTTCGGTACCTGGAAGAACGGCAACATGCATTATGTTCCGGCCTGGGTGAAGAACGACACGAAGCGCTTTCCTCTCACCATCCGCCCCGACGGTGAGCCGATCGATGTGCTCTCACCACTGGGACGGCCCACGCTGGAGGCCGACAAGAAGGCCTTTGTGACGTTGATGAAGCACCTGAAGGAGATCGACGGTGAAAAGCACACCGTGATTGCCGTGCAGGTAGAGAACGAGTCGGGTAACGTGGGCAGCATCCGCGACAATTCGCCGGAAGCCAACCGCCTGTTTGCCGGCGCGGTTCCCGCCGATCTTCTGGCTGCAGCCAAGAAGCACGCTGGCAACTGGCGCGAGGTGTTTGCCGGTGAGGCCGACGAGATCTTCCAGGTCTATCATCAGGCCAAATACATCAACGAAATCGCGGCTGCCGGCAAGAAGGAATTTGAGATTCCGCTTTACATCAATGTTTGGATCGACTACCCCGCGGCACAGTTGCCGCAGCGGCAAATCGATGAGCCCGGCATTGGATATCCCAGCGGCGGCGCGGTGCAGAAGGTGGTTGGCTTGTGGCGTGCGCTGGCTCCCGCTCTCGACATGATCGGGCCTGACATCTACACGTCGCACTCAGCTACTGTGCAGCAGGTGTTCGATACCTACAATCGTCCGGATAATCCGCTCTGGGTGCCGGAGACCGGGCGCAGCGACGAGTACGGCAAGTTCTTCTTTTATGCGCTTGGAAAAGGCGCGCTGGGTTTTGCGCCCTTTGGCGTGGACCGCAGCGGCTGGAACATTACCGGCGATGAACCGTGGAAGCGCCATGCCGCCAACTTTGCACTAATTGGGCCGATGAGCCGCGAGATTGCGCAGTTGGAGTTTGAGGGCAAGGTGAAGACCGCCGTCGAAGAGCCGGGACAGACCAGCCAGGAGATCGACTTCGGGCCCTGGCAGGCAACTGTTTCCTACGGGTACCCGCAGCCCGACGGTCGTCCGGCGCCGGGGACCAGGGACGCACATGGCGCGGCTTTGGTGGCGCAGATCGGCCCCGATCAGTTCCTGGTGACGGGCGTGGATGCCAGCGTGGTCTTTCATCTGAAGGGCAAACCGGCATGGATACATAGCCAGGTAGTTACCGCCGAAGAGGGCGTGTTTGAGAACGGCGTTTGGAAGCCGATCAAGCTCTGGAATGGCGATGAGACCGACCGCGGCCTGTGCTTCTACCAGAAGCCGGAAGCGGTGAAGCTCACCATGGGCCGCTTCTAGGCACCTGCAGTGCGGCAAGCACCTGCGGTGCGGCAGACCGCTTCGCGTTCTTCGTGAGGAGGTTTACCGCGTCACTCCGCGGCATCTGAGTTACAGAAAAAGGCGATGAGCTGGGCAGTTGACAGGAAGGGCCTCCGGATTTCTCCGGGGGCCCTTTGCTTCTAGTGCGGATGCACTAATTTGTGGAATTGTTTCTCCCTTGAGTTGGCCGGCGCAGACAATTCCGGCAATCCGGCAATACAATGGGACGGAACATGCGGAGGCCGCTGGGGAAAACGGCTACCGCAGCCATGCACGCGTGTGGCGATCAATCCGAATTGGGGATCACAAGAACATGAAGGCAATGGTGCTGACCGCCTACGGCCGGCTGGAGCTGGCTGAGATGCCCGCTCCTGAGGCAGGCCCGGGTGAAGTGCTGGTGCGCGTGGAGGCCTGCGGAATTTGCGGTAGCGACGTGCATGGATTCGATGGCTCAACCGGGCGCAGAATTCCGCCCATCATCATGGGGCACGAGGCCGCGGGTACGGTGGCGGCGGTGGGCGCGGGCGTTACGGCCTATGCTGTGGGCGACCGCGTTACCTTCGACTCCACCATCTACTGCGGCGCATGCGAGTTTTGCCGGCGGGGAGAGATCAACCTGTGTAGCAACCGCCAGGTGATCGGCGTAAGTTGCGACGAGTTCCGCCGCCACGGCGCGTTTGCGGAATTTGTTGCCTTGCCGGAACGCATCCTCTACAAGCTGCCGGCGGATTTTTCTTTCTCCGATGCCGCTATGCTGGAAGCCGTTTCGGTTGGTTTGCATGGCGTGAAGGTGTTGGAACTGGCGGGCTCTGAGAGCGTGCTGGTGATTGGTGCGGGCATGATCGGGCTGCTTGCGCTGCAGGCGGCCAAAGCTCTGGGGGCGGGGCGCGTGCTTTGTGCCGATGTAGATGCAACGCGGCTCGCGCTCGCGCGGCAGATCGGCGCGGATGAGGTGATCTGCGCGTCGGGTGACGAGCTTGTGGCGGCGATTCACAAGCTTACGGATGGCCGGGGCGTGGATGCGGTGATTGAGGCCGTGGGCCGCAAGGAGACGGTGGCGGCTGCAATCGATGCGGTGCGCAAGGGTGGGCGCGTTGCACTGGTGGGCAATCTGGCGCCTGAAGTGGTGCTGCCTTTGCAGAAGGTGGTAACGCGGCAGATCCGGTTGCAGGGTTCGTGCGCATCCGCCGGCGAGTACCCGCTGGCGATTGAGTTGATTGCCGCGGGCAAGATTCAAGTGCGGCCGTTGATTACCGCTGTTGCGCCGCTGGAAGAAGGGCCGCGCTGGTTTGAGCGGCTCTACAATCGCGAACCGAATTTGATGAAGGTGATTCTGAGCCCGGCCGCAGGAGTGCAGGAATAATGAGTGAGAACTTTTTTGATTTGGCGGGCCAGGTGGCCCTGGTGACCGGCGCCAGCCGTGGACTGGGCCAGTACTTTGCACGCGCATTGGCGCGGGCCGGAGCCGATCTGGTGTTGACGGCGCGGGATGCCGCCACGATTGCGCCGTTTGCCCGGGAGATGGAAGCGTTGGGCCGTCGCGTGGTGTGTTTGCCGCTCGATGTGCGTAACCACGAGAGCATTCAGCAGATGGCGGAAGCCGCGCAGAAAGCCTGCGGGCAGATCCACATTCTGGTGAACAACGCTGGCTGCAACATCCGCAAGCCCGCGCTCGATGTGACCTGGGACGATTGGAATACGGTGCTCGACACCAATCTGCGTGGCACCTTCTTTGTGGCGCAGGCGGTGGCGCGCGGCATGATCCAGCATGGCTACGGACGCATCATCAATATCGGTTCGGTGACGTGTGTGGCGGGGTATGCAGGGCTTGCTGCTTATGGCGCGAGCCGGGGCGGCGTCAAGCAGCTCACCATGAGCCTGGCGGACGATTGGGGGCAGCATGGCGTGACGGTGAATTGCCTGGCTCCGGGATGGTTCAAGACCAATCAGAACAAGGTGCTGTACGAGAACCAGGAGTGGGTGGATTATCTTGTCGATCGCATTCCGGTGAAGCGTCCTGGTGCGCCCAACGATCTGGATGGCGCGGTGGTGTTTCTGGCCTCGGAGGCCAGTCGCTATATCACCGGACAAACGCTCTTGATCGATGGGGGAATCTCAACAGGCGCTACACGGGCCACGGTGGCCAAGTAGAGCTTAGCGGTGCATGCATAGAGGCTGTTGTTACAGATTGGTGCCGCTGGACAAATGGACAAGCGGGAAAGAAAGGATACCAACGATGAAGTTCACATTGAATTTGTGTGCCGTGGTTTGTCTTGGTGGAGTTTTGCTGGCGGCGCCTGCGCGGAGCCAGACGCAGGCCGCGAAGGTGCAGGTTGCACCTTCTGGCGAGGCGCTGCTGGAAGGCTTCCAGACGCCGCCGAATGGCGCGCGGCCGCGCGTGTGGTGGCACTGGATGAATGGCAACATTAGCGAAGAGGGCATCCAGCTCGATCTGGAGTGGATGCATCGCGTGGGCGTGGGTGGTGTGACCATCTTTGAAGGCGCCATCAACACGCCGCAGGTGGTTCCGCAAAGACTCATCTACATGACTCCGGAATGGAAGCATGCCTTCAAGTATGCCGTGGAGACGGCGCATCGTCTGGGAATGGAAGTGGCCATTGCCAGCTCGCCCGGATGGAGCGAGACGGGCGGTCCCTGGGTGCCCGCGGCGCAGGGCATCAAGAAGTTGGTGTGGAGTGAGACGCGTGTGGAAGGCGGAAAGCCTTTTGCTGGCGTACTGGCGCATCCGCCTACTACCGATGGCACCTTCCAGAATTACGCCACGCTGGGACGCAGAATGCTGGATGGCACTGAGCTCAAGCGGCCCGAGTTTTATGCCGAGACGGCGGTGATTGCCTATCGCATTCCCGATGCTGACAAGCCGCAATCCGTGTTGGCGCCGAAGGTGACGGTGAGCAGCGGTACTGCGCATGTGGGCGCGCTCTCCGATGGCGATGTGAACACAGTTGCACTCACGCTCAATCACGCTGCGGGCGAGGCCAATTCATGGGTGCTGTTTGACTACGGCAAGCCGCAGACCATTCAGGCCATGACGCTGGCTACGCTGGACGATCTCTTCAGTGTCTTTGGTCACGACTATCGTGGCACGCTAGCGGAAGTGGAGTGGAGCAACGACGGAGTGCAGTTTACCCGCGTAGCCAAGCAGAGGCCTTCCAGCGTTATCCAGCGCACCACCGCGTTTGATGCGGTTACGGCGCGGTACTGGCGCGTGGTGTTTCCGCCGCCTGCTGGTAAGGCTGCCATGCCTGCCGAACATATTACCGAGTTGGTGCTTTCCGCCGGCGCGCGCGTGAATGAGTTTGAAAAGCGTGCAGGCTTTGCCAACGAGCCCAACTTCTACTCTATTGCCGATCCCAAATTGAAGCCTGAAGACGTGGTGAAGAAGCAGGACATCATCGACCTGACCGCAAAGATGAAGGCCGATGGAACACTGGAGTGGAATGCGCCGGCAGGCAACTGGATGGTGCTACGCTTCGGTTATTCGCTGACCGGGCATGAGAATGGACCGGCGCCGGCCGAGGCCACTGGGCTGGAAGTAGACAAGCTTGATCGCGGCTTTGTGACCAACTACATCGAAGGCTATCTGAAGATGTATGCCGATACCGTGGGCGCAGAGCAGATGGGCGAAAAGGGCATCTCGCACGTGCTCACCGACAGCATTGAAGTGGGTCCGCAAAACTGGACCGACAAGATGCTCGACGAGTTCAAGACGCGGCGTGGTTACGATGCGCGTCCGTGGCTGCCGGCTATGACCGGCATTGTTATCGGCAGCGCGACGGAGACGGATCGCTTCCTGTGGGACGTGCGCCGCACCATCTCAGAGTTGATGGCCGAGAGCCACTACGGCGCGATTGCCGATGTACTGCACAAGCACGGTATGAAGTACTACGGCGAAGCGCTGGAATCGCATCGCCCCTCGCTTGGTGACGACATGGAGATGCGCAGTCGTACCGATATTCCCATGGGCGCCATGTGGACCTGGACAGATAACTCCGGGCCGCAGTCGTCTTACGTTGCCGATTTGCGCGGAGCCGCGTCTGTGGCGCACATCTACGGGCAGAACATCGTGGGTGCGGAGTCGATGACCTCACGCGGTCCGGCCTGGGGTTGGTCGCCGAATTCAGTGAAGAAGGTTGCCGATCTCGAATTTGCATTGGGCGTGAATCGCTTCCAGATTCACGAGTCTTCGCATCAGCCGGTGCCGGATCTGGCTCCTGGCCTGACGCTTGGACCGTACGGTCTGTGGTTCAATCGCGCTGATACATGGGCCGAGCAGGCCGCGCCGTGGGTGGACTATCTGGCGCGCTGCTCCTACATGCTGCAGCAGGGCCGGTTTGTGGCTGACGTGGCTTACTTCTACGGCGAAGAGGGGCCGCTCACCGGTCTGTATGGTTGGGAAAGTCCCAAGGATCTGCCCACAGGGTATGGCTTCGATTACATGAATGCCGACATCCTTCTGCATAAGCTGAGCGTGAAGGACGGCCGCATTGCGACTCCTGCTGGGGGCAGCTACCGGTTGCTCTATCTGGGCGGGCGCAGCGAGCGCATGACGCTGGCTGTGGCCACGAAACTGGCGGAACTGGTGAAGCAGGGTGCGGTGGTAGTGGGCAATCGCCCGGTGGATTCCCCCACGCTCCGTGACGATCCGAAGCAGTGGACGGCTGCGGTGGATGCGTTGTTTGGCAAAGGCACGCCGAAGTCCGGTACTGTGCACAAGCTGGGCAAGGGGAAGGTGCTTGCCGGCCTGAGCATCAATGACGCCATGAAGCTGCTGGGCGAGATGCATGACTTTGAACCGGCGGCCGCTGATGCCGATCTGATGTTTGTGCATCGCAAACTGGATGCGGGCGAGGTCTACTTTGTGGACAATCGCAAGGCGAAGGCCGAGCAGGTGAAGGTGACCTTCCGCGTTGCCGGCAAGGTGCCGGAACTGTGGGATGCGGCCACGGGCAAAACCCGCGCCGTGAGCTACAAGACGGAAGGCGGCCGCACCACTGTGCCGCTCGCTCTCGATCCGGATGGCACACTCTTTGTCGTCTTTCAGAAGCCTGCAGCGGTTGTCGAGGCTACGGTTGCCCTGCCGCAGCCCAAGCCCATCGAGAGTCTGCATCAGGCGCTCAATTCAGACTGGGCAGTAAGTTTTGAAGCTGGGCGCGGAGCACCGGAAAAGCTGCAACTGGACAAGCTGGGCAGTTGGAGTGCGGATGCGCGCAACAGCGTCAAGTACTTCTCCGGAACCGCCACGTACACCAAGACGATCGATGTTCCGGCGGATGCACTGCAGCCTGGCGCGAGCATCTATCTCCAACTAGGAGAGGTTGCCGAACTGGCGGAAGTGACTATCAATGGCCAGTCTCTGGGCGTAGCCTGGAAGACGCCGTATTGCATGGATGTGACCGGCGCGCTCAAACCGGGTGCGAACACACTGGCGATTGCCGTCACCAATCTGTGGGTGAATCGGCTCATCGGCGATCAGCAGAGCTGGGCCGCTCGTAAGTACGCCTTCACGGATATCGCACCCTATCGTGCCGATTCGCCGCTGGTGAAGTCGGGCCTGATCGGTCCGGTGGATCTAGTGGTGGAGTAGTCACGCAGAGCGGGCTCAGGCAGTTTGCTGAGCAAGAAAATCCTCCAGGGGAGAGGGCCTAAAGCGGTTTCAGGATAGAGATACCCAATGCGATTGCTTCCGCTGCCGCCCCTCCTTTGGGTCGGGTCGACTGGGAAGCTTCACTTTGTGGGTACAGCAATCCTGAAACCGCTTAGACCCTCTCCCCTGAGCTTTTCGAGCCGTCAATCGGCACGGCTGCGTGATCTTCGACTCCACTTAAAGCTTGCCGGGCATGTAGACTGCTAGAAAGCCGGAAATGCGATAACTCTTGCGCTGACGCTGATGGCTTTGCATCGCAGTACGGGATAGAACGATGGACATACAGCAGGTAGCCAAACGGGCCAACGTGTCGACGGCAACCGTCTCACGGGTTTTGAACGGATTTCCCGGAGTGCGTGAGAAAACGGTTGCGCGTGTGCGGCGGGCCATTGCCGAAATGAATTATGTGCCGAACCCTAACGCGCGCAGTTTGCGCGTGGGCCGTTCGCGCATGTTCGGATTGATCGTTTCCGATGTCAACAATCCATTTTTCCCAGAGTTGATCGATGCATTCGAAGCGCTGGCGTCGGCGCAGGGTATTGAGGTGATCTTTACCCACACCAATTACGATCCGCAGCGGCTGCATAGTTGCGTGCGGCGCATGGTGGAGCGCAGCGTGGACGCCATCGCGGTGATGACCTCCGAAGTGGAAGAGGAAGCTCTGGCCCAGGCAACACATGCCGGAGTGCCCCTGGTGCTGATGAATCAGCGCAAGCTGGCCAGCCAGTATCCCAACATCGGTGTCGAGTATGCCACGGGATTCAACGAGGCGCTGGAGCATCTGCTTTCGCTGGGGCATCGCGACATTGGCTTTATTGCCGGCCCGCAGAGTTTGAACTCGGCTGTGGCGCGCAAAGATGCCTTCAAGTCCGCGCTGCGTGCGCGCAAGTTGACGGTGCGGAGTGAGTGGATTGCCGCAGGCGATATGCGCGTGGAAGGCGGCCGCACCGCCATGGCCAGTCTGTTGGCGCTCGATGAACGGCCGACGGCCGTGTTGACCACCAACGATCTGATGGCAGTAGGTGCGTTGCAGGCCGCGCACGAAGCTCGCGTACGCGTGCCCAAGGATCTGTCGATTGTGGGATTCGACGATCTACCCATTTCCGAGATGGTGCATCCGCCGCTCAGTACCATCCGCCATCCTCGCCGCGAGGTGGCTGCGCGCGCCTTCGATTGCCTGTGGAAGCAGGTGCAAGGTGAGGCGTCGGTCCAACAGGATCCGCTGCATCCGCATCTGGTGGTGCGCCATTCCACGGCTCCGGTGAGTGAGGCGCGGCGCCGGCGGTAGACCGCGCGAGCGCCTGGTGGAACCCTGCTGTTGGCTACACAGGATGGTTAAGCGGGGGCGTGACGTAATCGATTGCAGCATGCTAGTATTCGATTACATGAACGCGAGCATCTCCATTCGCCGCTCTTGTTGTCGCCTGTCGAACAACTTCGACGGGTGCGCCAACTAGTCTTCAAATTCCATCAGCACAATTGATTGGAACAACGCACCTGAAGCCATGGGCTGGGTGTGTCTGCCTGTTTTTCTGGCTTCAGGAAACCAGCCTGGAAAGGGCATGATGCAGAGCGATCAGTGGGTTAACGGGTGGATTGGGGCGTGCCGCGCTGCAACGGGCAGCGCAGAGGCATGCGCGGCTATCAACAGAAAAGATCTTGACAACGGTTCTGGGGCGGGCATAAGCTTCCTCTCGCAATGTAAACCATTACATTGCGCCGCCCGGGATTCCGTTCATGGGCGGCGAAAACGTTGCACCCGGGGAAGTGGTTCGGATGAAATTGCAATCGATTTCATCACGCAGACCAATGGAAATAGCCTGGAACCGGACTGGGGTAGTACGGTTGATCACCGGTTCTCTGGAAGGAAGTTGCAAAAGGGCCGACAGAGCCCTTGCAGCACTTCTCCAAGTTGCGAAAAAGTGGGAGTGGCAGAACTGAACACCGAGGCAAGTATCGGATCAGACAGGCCGGCCCCACAGGGTTTCAATGGGAGGATCCGAATGAAGAACAGAATTCGCTTATTTGCTGCCCTCTTTGCTCTTCTGCTCCTGCTGGGTGCCGGACAGAGTCTGTGGGCGCAGAGCGTGAACTCCTCGGTCCAGGGCGCAGTACTGGACTCGTCGGGCGCCAAGGTGGCCGATGCGGAGGTCAAGCTGGCCAACGTGAGCACCGGTGTTACGCAGCGCACCCAAACCGATGAGCAGGGAAGTTACTCGTTTCCGGCTCTGCAGCCAGGTTTGTATTCGCTGACGGTGACCAAGGAAGGCTTTGCCACCTACAAGCTGTCGCGGTTCAACCTGACGGTGGGCCAGCGCGCCACGGATAACGTGGTGTTGACCGTGGCTGCTGCCCAGTCGCAGACGGTTACGGTTGAAGCCAACGGACTGGCCAATCAGTTGGAGACGGAATCGAACGATCTGGGCAGTGTGATTGGTCCCCAGAGCGTGTCGCAGTTGCCATTGAATGGCCGCAACTTCCTGCAACTCGGTTTGCTGTCGGGCGCAACCCAGACGACCTCGGGTGCCGCCAACGCTTCTGTTGGCCAGACTGGCCATTCCGGCATGTCGATCAACATTGGCGGCCACGAGCCGGACTTCACCATGTATCTGGTGAACGGTATTCAGACCATCGGCACACGCGCCGGCAACACCTCGCTGAACCTTTCGGTTTCGGCCATCGATCAGTTCGAAGTGCACTACGGCTTTTTCATGCCGGACATGGGATCGAACGCGGGCATTGTGGACGTGGTGACCAAGGGCGGTACGAACAACTTCCACGGTGAGGCCTACGAGTTTGTGCGCACCAACCAGATGGCGGCGCGCAATTATTTCGACATTACTTCGGCGGGTGTGCCGATTGCATTGCCGCCCTATCATCAGAACCAGTTTGGCGCTTCGCTGGGCGGGCCGATTCTGAAGAACAAGCTGTTCTTCTTCGGCAACTACGAGGGCTACCGTCAGTACAAGACCTCCTACGTGACGGGCTTTACGCCTACGCAGGCCATGTTCGATGGCGACTTCTCCGGCTATGCCAACCCCATCTACGACCCGGCCACCTACAATTCCACCACTGGCCTGCGTCAGCAGTTCGCCAACAACAAGATTCCGTCCAGCCGCATCAGCGCTGCCTCCAAGGGGCTGCTGGCATACTATCTGCCGGGTGCGGCCGGTTCAACCAGCAACAACGTAGGCGGCAATGTGGCCAACTCGGTATTGTCTGACCAGACCACCACGCGCCTGGACTACTCGCCGCGTGAGAATCACCAGATCTTTGCTGAAGGCAACTGGCTGAACTCGCCGGTCACCGCGCCGGGCCTGTTCCCCCAGCAGGGCCTTTCTTATCCGTTGGACACGGAACTGGTTTCGCTGGGATGGACCTGGACGCTGAGTCCGAGCAAGGTGAATGCGTTGCGCATGGGCATGATTCGCGACTCGGTGTACGATCAGGGCCGCTCGGTGGCAGGCATTCAGAACAAGCTGAATATTACCGGCACATCGGATCCTGATGGCGTTCCCGGCATCAGCATTGCGGGCTACACCGGTTTTGGTACCTCGACCGGTTTGCTGGGCAACATCGATAACGTCTATCAGATTCACGACACGTTCAACTGGCTCCGTGGCAATCACCAGATCAAGTTGGGTGAATCCCTGGCCTACACGCGCACCGTGCAGTCCAGCGCTAACGCTAATGCTCGCGGCATCTTCAACTTCAACAATGTATTCACTGCGCAGACCAAGCTGAACGCCAATGGCACGGTTTCGCAGGTGGCCAGCACCGGCAATGCTTTTGCCGACTTCCTGCTGGGCGATCTGACCAGCGCGCAGTCCATCGGCATGCCCAAGGTGCACTATCGCTGGACAACCTTCGAGCCCTACATTCAGGACACCTGGAAGCTGAGCAAGAGCCTGACCGCGAACCTGGGCTTTGCCTACTATCTGGCCACGGCTCCGAATCCTTCCGATGAAACCAATCGCAATCTGGTGCATGGTTTTGACTTCAAGACCGGCCTGATGACCTTTGCCAAGCTGGGCACGGCCAATCCGCAGGTATGGGAGGCCAAGCTTACCAACTTCATGCCGCGCATCGGCCTGAGCTGGCAGCCCGGCTTTGTGAAGAACACCGTGGTCCGCGCGGGCTGGGGTATGTACTACACCACCCAGATGGACATCACGGCACAGTATTCGATTGTGTCGCAGTACATCACCACCAACAATTCGGTGAGCAATGCGACTTCAGCTCCGCAGCCCACGTATGTTCTGGGCACCAACGCCATGCCGGCGGTGGCTGTGGGCGGCATTACGTCGGCTCTGGTTCCAACCATCACGGGCGCGATTCAGTATCTGGCCGACAACATGAAGCCGCCGCAAATCTCGCAGTGGAACCTGGATATTCAGCGCAGCTTCGGCAGGGCGTACACCCTGGATGTGGCCTACATTGGCAGCCAGTCGCATCACCTGCAGAAGAACTGGAATCCGTGGGATGGTTCCATGCCAGGAAGCTATGGCTACGATCTGACCAAGAATCCCTGGTATCCGAAGTACAGCTACATGCAGGAAGTGAACTCGATTGGCAATGGCAACTACAACGCCATGGTGGTCAAGTTCATCCGCCAGTTTTCCGGCGGTCTGCATCTAATGGCCAACTACACATGGTCCAAGGGCATGTCGGATGCAACCGAAGGCAGCAACGGCACGCTGAATCAGAACAAGAGCTGCTTCCGTTGCGACTGGGGCATGACCACCTCCAACATTCCGCACTCGCTGGTGATCAGCGCGGTGGCTGAGGTGCCTGTGGGCCGTGGCAAGAAGATCGGCGCCAACATGAACAAGGCTCTGGACACGGTGATCGGCAATTGGAATGTGAACGTGATTACCATGATGCAGAAGGGCAATCCGTTCTGGGTGTCGGCTCCGAACAACACCAACTGGTCGCCGGCCAACATCAAGGCCATGCGCTATTGCAACGGCCGCAATGAACTGGCCAACAAGGATATTCGCAACAACGGCCTCTACTACCTCTACACCGGTACGGTGTCCAGCATCAATTCTCCTTGCTTTGTGAACCCGGCCACGGACCCGCACAACACTAGCGGCCAGACCTGGTATTACGGCAACTCGGGCTTCGACATTCTGACCGGCCCGGGCGTCAATAACTGGGATATGGGCATCCACAAGACGATCCCGATCCACGACTCTATCAAGTTCACCGTGCGTGGCGAGTTCTTCAACGTATGGAACCATGCGCAGTTTGCCAACCCGAATAGCGGTGTGACCAGCACCACCTTCGGCAAGATCAGCAGCACGCAACACGATCCGCGTCAGATTCAGGTGGGCGGAACTCTGAGGTTTTAGTCAGACGTATCGACTCGGCGCCGCAGTCAGTCTGCTGGATGGCTGCGGCAATTTTTTCGGCAGGTGCTGATGGCGTTGGCCGAAGAATGCAAGCCAAGGATGGGACTACTATTCTTGCGGATAAAGGCACGAAGATTCTCGTAACTGCCCAGAGCTTTGTGACACAGTATCTTTCAAGGGCAGCAGGCAACATTTGCAGTGATCTGGAGGAGTGCAATGAGGAAGCATTGGATGGTGCGCGGCATGCTGACAGCAGCAGGGGCCGCGGTTGGAGTTGCCCTGGCAGCAGCGCAGATTACCCCGGCCAGGCCCATGCCTGAGGTGGTTACGGTGAAGGTGGGCGCAAAGCCGCTGCACACCATTCCGGCAGAGATCTTTGGCAGCTTTTTGGAGCCCATTGGTAACTCAATCAATGGCGGCATCAGTGCGGAGTTGCTTACCAATGGCAGCCTGGAGGCGGGTTTGTGGAATCACACCAACCTGGAAGAGATGTTCCGCGAGCAACCGGAGCTGATCGATTCCACCAACCAGACCGGCATTCCCATGCCGTGGATGCCGCTGCATCACGCCACTGGCAATCGCTATGAACTGCATGTGGGCCAGGCCGCCAATAGCTGGCAGTCGCTGGCGATTCTTGGAACGTCTACGGGCGAAGCCGGTATTCAGCAGAAAATCTATCTGCCTGTGCAGCGCGAGCTTACTTACAACGCTTCCATCTATGCGCGTCATATAGCCGGTCCTTCAGGGCTCGTGCTCTCCCTGCGCAGCCGCGAAACCGGTAAGGTGCTGGCCGAAGCCAAGATCGAAGCCAAGGCTGGGGAGTGGACAAAGTATACGGCTGTGCTCAAGCTGATGCCGGGTGCAGTGCAGCGGCTGGAAGCGGTCAACTTTGCGATTGCCGTGGAAGGAGTGGGGCGCGCAGAGATTGACGAGGTGTCGCTGCTGCCGGCCGATGCCGTTGACGGGCTTGATCCCGACGAGCTGGCCATGACCAAGGCCATGAATCTGACCGAACTGCGCTTGGGCGGCAACTTCAGCTCCTACTATCACTGGAAGGATGGCGTTGGCGAGGCGCTGAAGCGCCCCGTGATGGAGAACATCGCTTGGGGCATTCCGGAGTACAACAAGTTTGGCACCGATGAATTCCTGGCCATGTGCAAACACATTGGCGCGGTTCCGCAGTTCGATCTGAACATGGGCTCGGGAACGCCGGAAGAGGCCGTCGAGTGGGTCAAGTACATTCAGGCGCACTGGAAGGGCCGGGTGATCTATGAGCTGGGGAACGAGCTCTGGGGGCACTGGCAGGTGGGCTGGAAGACAGACGAGGAGATTGGCCCCTCGACACTTGAATTCGCCAAGGCGGTGCGCGCGGCAGCTCCCGACGCAACCCTTATCGTCACCGGGCTTGGTCCCGTCAATGGCCAGAAGTGGAACGAAGGCCTGTTGAAGAGCGCGGGTGGCAACTTCGATCTGCTTTCTCTGCACTTCATTCTCGGCACCAATCGTGACGCGCAGCAGAATGCGACGCCCGATTTCATGGCCGCCGCTGCGTATGCGATTCCGTACGCCGTGGGGCCGCACTTCGACAAGGTGGCGGCGCAGATTGACGAACATGGCGTACACGGCAAAGTGCATCAGGCCATCACCGAATGGTTATTTAACAGCAAGGGGTTTGGCGAGCGGAACTTTACCAACGAGAGCCCGAGCTGGCGCAACGAAGGCGGCGCGGTGATGGCTGCTGGTTTTCTGAATACCGTCCTGCGTCACGCCGACCAGATCGGGCTGACCAATATGACCGGCAGCCAGGAATTTGCAGGCATCTGGAAGAGCCGTGAGCAGGTGTACGCCGTGCCCGCTTATTACGCCTTCAAGCTCTACTCAGCGGTGAAGGGCGATGCGGTTTTGCCGGTTGAATCGGACTCGGGCACCTACGACGTGACTGGTGGCGTGCGGCCACTCGATAACGAGAAGGGCATTCCGTATATTGATGTTGTCGCCACACGCTCCGCTGATGGCGCAACCCTCACTCTGCTCTGCATTAATCGCAGCCTGGAACGCGATGCGCCGGTGCGCTTTGATCTGGGCGCGCTGAAGATTGCCGGACCTGCAAAGGCGGAGCAGATTGCCGCCGCCAGCCGCTATGAGAAGAACGACGAGGTGGAGCCTCAGCATGTGGTTCCGCAGCCGCTGACCGTGCCTGCATCCGCCTCCACACCTCTGGCGCTCACTCTGCCGCATGAGAGTGTGACGGTGATTCGCGTGAAGGTGAACTAGATAACGGCAGCAGGAAAGAAAACCGCCCGCAGAAGTCTTCTTCTGCGGGCGGTTTTATGATTGCTTGCCGAGAGTTACTTCTTGGCCTTGGCGCCCTTGTAATCCACTTCACCCGGCAGCCAGTCGGAGAGCATCTTGTCGTGAATCTCCTGACTGCTGGCCGAGCGGTTGAGCGAGGAGCGGGTGAGCGCTACGCTGTACTTCACCTTGCCAGTGACCTTGTACATGTCGAGCATCTGCGCCAGGCTCTTGCTGGCCATCTCCATGTAGTCGGCAGGCACGGAGCCTTCGGTGCCGGTAAGGTCGGTGGGCGGCAGGATGGCCTGATCGATGATCAGCTTGTCGGTCTTCACATTCGAGGAGTCGAAACGCACAACCATGATGGCGCGCTTTTCCACCATGTCGGGGTTGGCGGTGAACTTCACGGTGGGCATCAGGACACCGGCTTTAGGCGCGGCGGTGTCAAAAACAATGTGGTAGGGGGCGCCCTTCCACGCGGGTGGAACGGTGTTGGCAGCCTTGTTGCCGGAATCCTTACAGCCAGCCAGAAGTGCAAGCGAGGCAAATGCCAGTACGAGAAGCTTTCTCACGAGTTTCCTCCTTGTGTGAGTGAGACGCGCACCAGAATATCATTCTCGCCATAGCCAGGAACAGCGCAGAAAACACGGGCTATGCGCGCTCGTGATAGGTTGGTCGATGAAGGATGCAGGCAAAGCCGATGGCTGAACGGAGTGCGGAGCAAGGTGAGTGCTGGCGGCGGTTGGCGGCGGCTTTCGTCTGCTCGCTCGGAGGGCTCACCTTTGGTTACGATCTGGGGGCTCTGGCGGGGGCTACGCGCGGACTTGCTGCGGAGTTCGCCCTCTCGCCGGTGTGGTTTGGCCTGACCGTCTCTGCCTCGCTCTGGGGCGCGGTGCTGGCTTCTCCTGTTGCCGGCCGGCTGGCGGATCGCTGGGGACGGCGAACGTTGCTGGCGCTCTGCGCGGCCATGTATGCAGTGGCTGCTCTGCTGCTGGCCGTGCCATCGCGTCTGCCCTGGGAAATGGTGCTGGCCATGCGTCTGACCTCCGGCGTGGCTCTGGCAGGTTTGGTGGTGGTTTGTCCGCTGTATCTTGCCGAGATTGCACCGCGGCTCCGGCGTGGCCGTTATGTGGGCCTGTTCCAGTTGATGACCGGCACCGGAGTGGTGGCTTCGCTGGCACTGAGCGCCGGACTCAACGGCTGGCTGACCGACACTACGGAGTGGAAATGGTATTTTGGCCTGGGTGCCTGCGCGCCGGTTCTGGTTCTGGTGCTGCTCGGCTGGGTGCCGGAAGAACCGCACTGGCTGCTGCGGCATGGACGCGTAACCCAGGCCAACCACTCGGCCTCCCGGCTGGGCTTGACGGCAGAGGAATGGCCGCCTGTGCGGATTCCCGCCGCGCAGCATGAGCCGCTTTTTCAGAAGCGCTACCGCCGGGCGATTGTGCTTGCCACTCTGACCGCCATCTTCAATCAGTTGTGTGGCGTCACCATCTTGCGGGTGTACCTGCTGGATCTGCTGGCCAGCACTGGCCTCGAGCATCAGTTGACGCACAATCTGGGGCTGCTGGTGGCTTTGTTGAATGTGGCGGCGCTGGCGGGCAGCCTGGCGCTGGTGGATCGCGTGGGGCGTAAGCCTCTTCTGGCCGGTGGTTCCGCAGCCATGGCGGTCACATTGTTGCTGTTGGTGGCGGCGCTTCGGAGTCATCCCCATGCCGCGTTCTACGTGGCGCTTCTGGCGGTTTACAACCTCGCCTTTGCCGCATCGCAGGGTGCGGTCGGGTGGGTATACATCTCCGAGCTCTTTCCCTATGCCGTGCGCGGCCAGGGGCAGGGATTTGCAGCGTGGATTCACTGGGTGGTGAATGCCGGCCTTATCTGGCTCTATCCCGTGCTGGAGGCCTGGCACCCGCGCTCCAGCTTCCTGCTCTTTGCCGCAGCCACGGCTGTGCAGGTGCTTGTCGTGGTGATCTGGTTCCCGGAAACAAAGGGCAGAAGGCTGGGAGAGTTGGTGGACGAAGGGACTAGGG
>Ga0207834_1000235_pt1 | contig 19989 bp, 18 predicted proteins | sample LuqExpMetagenom5_FD_187763 | JGI IMG/M metagenome (GOLD analysis project Ga0207834, IMG submission 187763) | Tropical forest soil microbial communities from Luquillo Experimental Forest, Puerto Rico - Sample 5 (SPAdes) | ecosystem: Environmental > Terrestrial > Soil > Tropical forest ...
TCCCACTGTGCTTCGCTCAACTCATATCGACTCGCCACATATCCAGTGCAACAAATCAATTGAACGGCGCAAAGTCTATATGTGGATACCGCCTAGGGCAGACGCAGCAACGTTTCGCCGTAGCTGTGCAAACGCAACAGGAACCATAGATGCAAAATGGCCCGGGACCGTTGTCTGCCAGGCAGACGGGGTTCCGGGCCATTCGGCGTTCAGCGCGAGGCGTCTTAGCGCTTCTTCTTGAACTTGTACTCCACACCGACGGAGATCGCGAAGTTCACATCGAACTTCTGCACCGTGGGCGCATAGTTGGTGGACATATGGTTCATCACGGCATCGGGCGTGATGCGGAAGACCCAGCGATCGGAGCGGTTCAGATCGATGTGGCCGCCCGCGATGATGGAAGGCGCAAGCTGGTTGTTGTAGAAAGCAACCGTGCTCGGGCTCTGCCCCTGCAGATCATGCTCAAAGTTGCCGTACATGCCGCCCGCCAGCACGTGTGCGATGAGGGCAGCGTGCTTGTTGTGCGGACCCAGCCATTCAGGACCGGCAACAAAGTAGTACTCGCTGACCAGCGGTCCCTTGATGTTCTTCTGTGCATTGCCGCCGCTGGTGCCATTGCTGGTACCGGCGCCGCTGGTGCCCACAAAGCCACGGACGCTGGATTCAACCGCCCAGTGCTTGGTCAGCCAGTAGGAGCCGGACAGGTCCAGACCACCCAGGTGCGCGCCCACCAACAGCGCGGGACCTGCCTTGATGTGGTTGTAGGCCATGCTCAGCGACACATCGTACTTGTTGTCGTAGGTCACCTTCGCCAGCGGATCGACGGCGATGTAGGTTCCGTTAGTCGAGGTGGCCGGAGCAGAGCTCTGGGCCACAACGCGGCATCCGGCGCCCATCGCGAGCGCGGACAAGAAGGCAAAACAGGTCGTGATTCTTACGGAAAGACGCATCACTCCACAGCTTACAGGACCGGCCCAGCGCGGGACAACGCACAAGACGGGTGTTTTTACTTACGGTTGACACCGTTCGTTTAGACGCGCCCAAAGCAGAAAGCGCACCGTCTTGATCTGTTCCATGGTTTCCGCCAGACGATAACGGGTGGCCGAAGGCGGCGTAAGAGGAGGCGCGGCATGGGTGCTCCAGGCCAGCGGATACCCCTGCGCGATCATGGCGGCACGAGGCAAATGAGTAGACGAAGAGATGATTTCCGCTGAATTCCAGCCATGCTCACGCAGGATCCGGGTGGAGTAGCAGAGGTTTTGAATGGTATCTAACGCCTTGTCTTCTAGGATGATAGAGCTCTGAGGCACGCCCTCGGCCCGGGCTACGCGGGCCATCACCTCTGCCTCCACCGCGGGGCTATGGGCAGCGCCGCCGGTCAGGATGATGTGCGGAGCCACGCCTCTCTCATACTCCCGCACTGCCTCCTGCACACGAGCCAGCAGGACAGGGGTGGGGTTGCCATCCGCATCGGCCTTATCGCCCAGAACAACCAGCGCATCATAGTGGCTTTGATCCGTGTTGGAGACGGGCGCCCATTTTCTGGCCAGAACCGCCCAGCCAAAAACAGCCGCCACAAACACCAGCACGGCCACGCAGATCCGCAGGCCCCACCTTGGCGCACGTCGCTTCCGGCCTGCCACTTTTTTCCGCCGGGGAGCCGGAACAGCCGCCGCACTAGACCTTTTCCGGACGCGGCTGTTCCCGGACAACTTCTTTTCTCCTCGGATCGCACTCATGGACGCTAGCCTCCTGCCTCCACTCTATCGTGCATCCGGAAGCTGCGCTTATCCCAGGTGAGCGGGCTGACCCCAATGAGAAAAAACCATTTCATCCAACGACTTGCGGCTTCTGGGAGTGGTTTCAAGCTGGACCAGCCGTTCGTTGGCCAGTGTGGAGGGATCGTCCTGATACCCCAAAGCCACGGTGACGCCCATCAGGTATTCCTCTGGAATGGCCAGCAACTGGCGCGCTTTATCGCGATCAAAGCCGGCCATCTGGTGCGAGGTCATGCCAAGCTCGGCCGCCTGCAGGGTAAGATGGGCCACGGAAGCGCCCAGGTCATAGAGCGCGTGGGCATTCGGCGTTCCATTGTGCGCGAACTTTGCCTGGGCAACCGCCAGAATCAGGACCGGCGCTTTCGGGGCCCATTCCTGATTGAAACCCATCAGGGATGCGGCAATGGCGGCATGCGTGGCGTCTCCCTTGCGGCCCACGATGAAGCGCCAGGGCTGCTCATTGAAAGAGGAGGCTGCCCAACGAGCCGCCTCGAAGATGCGGTGCAGATCGCCGTCCGTTACATCGCGCGCGGAAAACGCACGGGAGCTCCAGCGATGATGGATAACGGGGAGAACGCCCTCGACGTCGGGCGCTACCTTTAGAGCATGAACTTCAGGAGCAGACAAAGACATTGCACAACCTCACATTGAAACTGGGGAAGATCCCTGCAGTTGTTCGATTCGACGGACCGGGAAGGAGATTCGCCGCTCTCCGTCAATTTGTGGCAACAGATACCCTATAAGCGTTTGGAAACAGACCGCGCTCCCACAGGTGCCAACCTGCAAGGCACGTCCGGCATTGCTGCCCGGAAAGCGTAGGCAAAGCACAGGGGCAGACCGAAGCCTGCCCCTGTTGGTGATCGATTGTTCAGTCCCTTTAAGTCCCAAGTCCCTTAGTCCCTCGGTCCCTGGTTTTCTGTCTCCGCCTTACGGATAGATCCGGTGCAGAGTACGGGCGAAGGGAATGGTCTCGCGGACGTGGTCCAAACCACAGATCCAGGCCACGGCGCGTTCAATACCCATACCGAAGCCGGAGTGCGGCACGGAACCATAGCGGCGCAGATCCAGATACCACTGGAAGGCTTCAACCGGCAGATTATGGGCATGAATGCGGCTCATCAGCAGGTCGTAGCTGGAAACACGCTGCGATCCGCCAATCACCTCGCCGTAGCCCTCCGGAGCCAGCACGTCCACACAGAGCGCGTACTTGGAATCCTTCGGATCCGGCTCCATGTAGAAGGCCTTCACATCAGCCGGATAGCGATGGACCATGACCGGTCGATCGAACTGGTTGCTCAGGTAGGTCTCGTCGGGCGAGCCAAAGTCATTGCCATACTCAAAGGGGTTCTCGAGCTTGCCATCCTTGAACGCCTGATTCAGCATGTCGGCAGCTTCGTCGTAGCGGAGACGCGGGAAGGGCGGAACAATGGCTTCCAGCTTGGCCACATCGCGGCCAATCGTCTCCAACTCTGGGCGGCGGTTCTTCACCACGTTCTGGACAATGTGCGAGATGAAGTTCTCGGCAAGCTCAAGCAGGCCGTCCAAATCGAGATAGGCCACCTCCGGCTCAATCATCCAGAACTCCGTCAGATGGCGGCGGGTTTTGGACTTTTCGGCGCGGAAGGTGGGGCCAAAGCTGTAAACCTTGCCCAGCGCCAGGGCCGTGGACTCGATATAGAGCTGACCGGACTGGGTGAGGAAGGCCGGATCGCCGAAGTAATCCACCGGAAAGAGCGTGGAAGTTCCTTCGCAGGCAGCGGGCGTCAGAATAGGCGGATCGGTGCGGATAAAGCCATTGGAGTCAAAGAACTCGGCCGCCGAGCGCATGATCTCCGCGCGAATGCGCAGAATAGCAGACTGGCGCGGCGAGCGAATCCACAAATGGCGGCGCTCCATCAGGAAGTCGACACCATGTTCCTTGAGGGTGATCGGATAGGGATCGCTTTCCGGAACACGCTGGACCACCTCGACATTCTCAACATCGAGCTCATAACCGCCCGGGGCGCGCTGATCAGCGCGGACCTTGCCGGTGACAATGACCGAGGATTCCTGGGTGAGTCCCTTCAGTGTCTCAAAAACTTCAGCGGGCACACTCTTGACGTGCGCCACGCCCTGCACGGTTCCAGTGCCGTCGCGGAAGATGGGAAAGATCAGCTTCCCGCTCTCGCGCGAGTTGTAGAGCCACCCCTTGAGGGTGACGGATTGGCCTTCGTAGCGGCCAAGCGTGGCGATAGTGGCAACGGGAGCAGCGTTGCTACAACATGGAGTGGTTTCTTCAGGCATGCACATGTCCCCATAAAAGGTCGACGGGAAAAACGCGACCGATGGTTCCTTTCAGGATAACGCGCTCTTCGCTTGTGGAACGGGACGCAGTGCCGATTCGAGTGCTTGGAATGCATTTTTATACCGAAATCGAAAACCGGCGTTGTTCAAAACTGCCGGATTTCCACGCTGACTGGCCAACAAAGTCTCCTCCGCCATTTGCCCCAGCGCCAGTTTGAGCACACTCGCAGGTGCGCGGAACAGGGCCGGGCGATGAAGCAGGCCTGCCAGCAGGCGCGTAAATTCAGCGTTGGTCAGAGGTTCGGGAGCCACGCAATTCACCGGACCACGCAGGGATGGCGTAGCGGCAACAAACTGCAGAGCCTGTACGACATCTTCCAGCGCAATCCAACTCATCCATTGCTTTCCGCTTCCCAGAGGACCTCCCAGGCCCAGCCGGAAGGCAGGCAGCATTTTGCCCAAAGCTCCTCCCTGATGGGCCAGAATCACTCCCAGACGCGCATGCACCACGCGGATACCAGCCGCGCGCGCCGGTTCGGCGGCTGCCTCCCAAGCCTGGCAAAGACCAGCCAGAAAGCCAGCGCCGGGCTCCGAAGCCTCTGTGAGAACTTCATCGCCCCGGCTGCCATAGATGCCCACGGCCGAAGCCACCACCAGCACTTCAGGCGGTGTACGCAAGCCAGCCAGCACACGGGCCAAGGCATGCGTGGAGTCTACCCGGCTGCTGATCAGCTCGCGCGTGTAGGCCTCCGTCCAGCGATGCGCGCCAACATTCGCACCGCTCAGATGCACGGCCACGCGCAGGCCTTCCAATAGACCGGCATCGGACACAGGGTTCTCGGCCGCGGGATTCCACATCACGCTGGCGCTGCCACCCGCGGACATCTCCCGGGACGCATGCCGCACCAGCCGCACCACCGTCTCGTTCTGCACGGCAAGCGTCTGCTGCAGCGCGGTTCCCAACAATCCCGACGCACCGGAAAGCAACCAGCCTCTGGTCTCGCTCTGCGCCATCGTCCAAGCCTCCTGCGGATGTGATTCGAAGGCAACTGCGGAGATTCGAAGTTTTATCCCAGTTTAATGAATTTTGATATGGACAAAATAATCAAAACAAACGATCCTACTCCCAGAAAGAAGGCAGGAGAATCCCCCCAAAAGATGACGCTTCCAGCCGACCCGACCAACGAGCAGATACAGAAAACCCAGGCGGACCCGGAAACCGCCGAGCGGTTCATTGAAGAGAAGCACATTGGCGACCGGATTCGCAGACTCAGGCTGAAAAAGTCCATGGGATTGGTCGAGTTGGGCAGGCATACGGGCCTTTCAGCCAGCTTTCTTTCGCAACTGGAAACCGGACGCGTCGTCCCCACGCTGAGGAATCTGGCGCGTATTGCAATGGTCTTCTCCAAGGACCTGTCGTACTTCTTTGAGCCGGAACCGACGGCCATCTTCCGTGTGCACCGGCAAAAAGAACGTGTGCGGCTGCCGCAAACCGGCGTAGAGCCGCCTACCTATTTTTTTGAGAGCCTCGCCTACATGGTTCCGGACCGGCACATGGATCCGTACTTTGCGGAGTTTGTGCCCCAGGAAGAAGGCGTGGAGCCACGCTCGCACCTGCACATCGGCTTTGAATTTCTCTACATCCTGGATGGAGAGTTGGAGCTGCGCCACGGGGAGCAGAAGACCATGCTCGAGACCGGCGACTCCGTGTACTTTGAAGCTGGCACGCCGCATTCGTACCGCTGCGCCGGCAGCAAACCCTGCTCAGCCCTGATTGTGACCATGAGCCAGCCGCTGCCGCAGACCAATTCGCGGCCGCCCTTGATGCCGCGTCCGCACGGAGCCTGAGCCAGGCCAGCCAGCATCAAATGCGCGCAAAGTACGCCGCGACATCCTGCCAGTTGTTCACGCGTGTGTACGTCGTGTTGGTCAGGTTGTGCGGCGCGGAGTAGAGCAGGCCTGTGCCATCAAAGCGCGCCAGGTTATAAACCTGATCGTCGATCAGGTAATCGGCTTTGAGAATGCTCTTGTCGCCGCAGAAAACATAGTGGGTGGGCGGGATAAACGGAAAATGGCGCTGCAGCCAGCGGTACTTGGGACCAAGCGAGTTGGGTACGACCATGGCCTGAGTGGCAATGAAGATCTCAAAGCGGGGCGCAAGCGCGCGCAGAACCTCCTGCGCGTCGGGCATCAGAGCTAGATCCTCGAAAAAATCCTCGGCATCGAGAAAGGCGCGGAGCTGTTGCTGGCGATCCAGCGGACAGACCTCCCACAGGCCCTTGCCATACAGATCTTCGGGAGCAATGTCCTCGTCGAAGTGCTGGTTATAACGGCGGAGGAACTCGGCCAGAGTATCGGCCATGACCTCGTCCATGTCGACGCAGATGCGCTTCAATCCCGAAGGGTATTTTTCAGCATTCACATTGAAAAGAGTAGCAGGGATGGCGGTCTATTCCCTCGCGCTTCACACCTTGGGCTTTTACAGGAGGCGCGAACGGGAGCCGGTCTGCCCCGCTCATTCCGATCAAGCTGCGATGAACGGAGCACCGCAGTTTAATGGCAAGTAGCGTTCTTCAGGTCTGTGGATGGGCTCCTGTCGCGTGCGGAGCCCGATCCACCAGCCCATCGGTTAACGCGCCATAAGATCTTCCGGATTGATCTGGCGCATGTTCTTCGGTGCTCCGGCACGCAGGGCCATCTCAGAAAAAGCTGCGGAGAAATGCTGATTTGCACGGGTGTGTACGGCGAAACCAACCCGAAGTCCCGGCGCAAAATCCATGGAGAAATGCCGCGCCAGACGCCACTGTTTGCCGTCGCGTGAAAAATGCATGGAGAACTCGTTGCCTTTGCGGGCCAGCGCGAGATAGACAAAGGGCGAGGCAATGGTTTCACTGTTCGCGTCATCGGAGCGGCCGTGAGTGATGACGGTAACGATGGTGGCCTCTTTGTGCGCCGAGTTCTCGAAGCAGAGCTTGGCCCAGCGATTATCGTCCTCGTAGAGCACCAGAGCCGCTACGTCGAACATCTCCACCAATTGCGCTGAAACTTTAGCCGTCAGAAGAAAGTCGCCTTCCGGCACGGCATAGACAATGGGCGCATTGGTGACGTCGTAATTCAGCGAGGGCGAGTGAAAAAGATTGGTTCCGGCATCTGGCGCAATGCGCAGCAAGTCAGCCGTAGCTTCAACCTTGCCTTTTTCTGCATGGAGAATACGCCACCCAGAAGCAACCTGGGGCAGGCTAGCACCGGCAACAGTTTTTTCCGCGGCGGCCTGCGCCTGTGCGGAGATTCCGAACCATGAAACGGCTGAAGCAAGCAGGAGAACCGGCAGGAGAGTCTTACCTTTGCAAGCAAACATTCAAAATAGCTCCATTCATGCGGGATTCCTTCAAACGGCAAAAGGGCAGAGAAGGAAGCATAGCTGCTCCTTTTCTGCCCTGGAATCTTACTGCTTCAAGCCGCCTATTGACCGCTCTTTTCCGGATCGCCTGTCTGAATCATCTTGGCGAGCAACACGTTGATCAAGCCGTTCTGATCCGTGCCGCCGCCAGCAACAATATCCGGCACCAGCTTCACATGGTTCTGCGCCAGCGCCTGCGCAATTTGCACGGCAGCGTAGTTACCCGACTCCATTGAAGCGATCTTCATCTTGATCACGTCGGCTTCGGCGGTACCTACGGCGCGTGCCTTCTCCGCATCGGCGTTGCCTACGGTGATAACCACCTTGGCGTCAGCATCGGCATTGATGTTTTTCGCCTTGGCTTCAGCCTCCGCGCTGATGGTGCGCACGCGCGCCTCAGCCTCGGCATTGATGGTCTTCACGCGAGCATCGGCTTCCGCGTTGATGGTCTTGGATTGTCCAGCGCCGGTGGCCTGTTTCACCTGTGCCTGCGCGGCGAAGTCGGCAATGGAGACGCTCCGCTCGGCATCGACCACACGGGCTTGCGTGTCAGCCATGGCACGAGCCTGCTGCAAGTCCTTGCGAGTTTCTTCAGCCAGTTGCTGCGTCTTGTAGGTCACCTGTTCCTGCTCGGCAATCTTGCGGTCGGTGAGCGTCTTCATCAACGCTTCCGGCGGTGCAATGTCGCCGATGAGCGTATCGATGGCGTTGACGTTGTATTCCACCAGCGCTGCCTGGATAGACTCCTTAGCTTCCTTCTGGCGCTGGGTACGGCCCTTCAAAAACTCGATCACATCAGAGGTCTGCGCCGCGTTGCGGAAGTAGTTGCCGATGGTGGGTTCAAGCACCTGGGTAACAAGATTGGCCATGGTGCCAAAACGCGCGATGACCTTGGGAGCATCGTTGCGCGGCACATGGATAATCTGGCTCACATCGAGGTTGAAGGTAAAGCCGTCACTGGAGCGCACCGTGATGGTGGACAGGCGCTCATCGAGCTTGTGCGCCTCCGTCTTGCCGGTAGCCCAGTTGAGCACGATGTTCGCCGTAGGCACGAGCTCGACTTTGTGGGTATAGGGATTGATGGGATACTTGCCGGGATCAAGCGGCTCCACCCACACACCCTTTTGACCACGCTTGACCAGGTTGCCGTGCTTGAAGGCGTCGCCGGTCTGGTCCTGTCCCTCTTCGCCCACATAAGCGATGACCACGCCCACGTTGGCAATAGGCACATCGGTCATGGGTTTGACTTCAACGGTGGCAAAGCGCGGATTGATGAAGTAGCGCCCAGCCAGCATCACCTGCTCCTGCAGGCCCTTGTGGCCGCCATGAGTGATGAAGGTTTCACCATCCTGGAACAGGTTATGGCCTTCGACTTCCTTGCCGGCAATTTCACCGGTCGGCAGAGGAGCGCCTTCCTTGGTGGTGACAATGCCCACTTGATTGTCCGGGATCTCCAGAACCTCCGCCGCCTGCACAGCAAACATGGCCAGATTGATGCGGTAAGTGCCAGGAGGAATGATGGTGATCTGCGGACCACGTTCGCCGCCACTGGCCAAGAACTGGCGGGTGTCCTGATAGGAATTACATTCCACGGCCTTGGCCAACACGCGACCCTTTGAAAGGGGCTTGCCGTCGCGCGCTTCCACAATGCCGATCTGATTCTTGTCGATGGTGGTGAAGGGGGCCAGAGTCACCGCGTACTGCCATGGCCAGAGAGCAAAGTGAATACCAGGAGCAAGCGTGTCGGCCTGCACGCCGGCTTCGCCATGGAGAGCAATAATGGCGCCATCGGGCAGGGTGCGATTACTGCCCAGCAACACCCACTTCTTGTTCACGATGCCGATCTCGTCCTTGGCCACGATGACCATGCCAAAAACCAAGCGCAGAATCACTTTGTAGAGCAGCAGCATAACCACCAGCGCAACAATCCAGCCGTAGCGCACCAGTAAAACGTCCATGACGGGTACGTCCCCTTTCGTCCTGCGGAAGACAAGCATACTACGAATCGAGTTACAAACATTCCTACGTACCACGAGCAGGAACGATAACTCAGCGAAAGTAATGCGGGACAAAGCTACTGGTGTTATTGGTAATCAATCCGGATGACTCGCGCACCCCCATGCCGGCGGGTTCGCCGTCCACCAGCCAGGAACCGAAGACGGCGGTCTTGCCACCGCTGTTGGCCATGGAAGCCAGCTCCTGGTAGACATATTTCTCCGCACTCGCTCCCGTGAGACTGCCTTCCACAGCAACGCCATCCCTTACCACCGCGACGCCCGAGCCTTCACGGCCAAGCAGCGGCTTGCGGACGTAGTTGCGCAGATCACGCGGGCCGTCGAGATAGGCGGGCAAAAGCAATTCGTGGCCTGGATACATCTCCCACAGAATGGCCAGCAAAGCTTTGTTGGACCACATCATCTTCCAGATGGGTTCCAGCCAGAGCATTGGTCCCCATGTACGGCGATCGTTGCGCGGACCGTACTCCACAAGCGGCGCGGAGGGCGGCAGCGTGGCAAGCGCCTGCATGCCGAAAGGCTCGGCCAGCAGCCACTCCCACGGATAGAGTTTGAAGAGCGTCTTGATCTCACGCTCATCAAGATCGACGAAGCATTGGCGGCGCGCGTGCCAGCCGATCTCATGCATGGCGAGGACGCGCGTCTTCAAGCCGGCTTGCTCCGCCGTATCGCGCAAATACTCCGTGGTCATGCGGTCTTCTTCGCTGCCGGCATCGGCAAAGTACAGCGGAGTGGAGATGTAGTTCTTCAGGTCCTTCCACTTGGCAATGAGTTTTTCATGCAGCGAATTGAATTGATCAGCGCCTGGGAAGCACTCTTCCAGCCAGTACCACTGGGCAACGGCAGCTTCAACAAGACCCGTTGGGGTGTCGGCGTTGTATTCGAGAAGCTTGATTGTGCTGCCGTCGTATGCCAGGTCGAGTCGGCCGTAGAGGGCAGGCGGTTCGCTATTCCATGCGGCACGAATGGCATCGGCAGCGGTGGCTGGAATCCCCATCTCCGCAAGGCGATCTTGCTCCAGGATGAAATCGCCGGCAGCCAGCGCGAGTTTCTGCAGTTCGGCGGTAGCGGCTTCAAGCCGGTCGATCTCGCGGGCAGAAAACTCCCAGCAGACGCTCTCGTCCCAGTAGGGAGTTCCATCGGCAAGGGTGTGGAAGGTAACACCTACGCGCTCCACTTTTTGCTGCCATTCATTACGCGGGGTCAGATGAACGCGGCGCATTTACTCACCTCCGCCAAAGCCGTGTGAACCACCGAAGCCGCCAAAACCGCCGCGCGAAACACTGCCGCCTACAACGGCGTCTCCCACGCGTCCGCCACTGGAACCGCCATAAATGTAATGCCCGCCACCACCGTAGTAGCCGGAACGCGGAGCCTGGCAGGCAGAGTCAGGCAACAGGCGGTTCTGGGAGTCGACGCAGTTGCGGCGCTGATCGCGGCAACCGGTAACAGACAAAGCAAGGGCGGCAAGGAGAGTGAGCTGGACTTCTCTGGATCGGCGCATTTTCTTTCTTGTGCTACGCGCGCAAGAAGGCTGGAGACTTCTCCCATTCTTTCGTACGTACGCAGGTTTGTGAGTTACCCGATGGAGTTTTCGACTTACATAAAACTATTTGGGCCGGCGCAGAGCCTGACCAGCTCCCGGAGCAAGCTCGGGCCGTGGCGCGGCTGCAGCAGGAGTGAGGGCCGAATCCCAATAGAGCATGCGGCCACAACTATCGCAGGTGAGCAGTTCTCCCTCGCGTAGCTGGTTCCACACCTGCGGGCGAACTCCCATGCGGCAACTGGTGCATTGCTGGTTCTCAGCCTTTGCCAACCCACTGCCACGCGCGGCGGCAATGCGGTCAAAGCGCGCCAGAACAGTTTCCTCAATCAGAGGACGTAGAGCAACACGCCGGGTTTCGAGTTCCACCAGTCCCTCTTTGTATTCGTCGGCGCGGCTGGCCACGCTGGCCTTGATGGTGGTGAGGTTGGCCTGGCGCTCGGCCACCGCGGCATTGGCTTTGGCCAGCGCCGCATCCTGCGCCTCGGTGCGCTCCAGACTCTCAAAGGCTTCGGTTTCCAGACGATCCGCCTCGTGGGTGGAGAACTCGATCTCGTGTTCCACGGCCGCTGCCTGTGCAGCGTTCGTCACCACGTCCAGTTGGGCTTTGAACTTTGCCGCCTTCTTGCGATGGGCGTCGATCTCCGCTTCCAGCTTTGCACGCAGCTTTTCTTCCCGTTCCAGCGCCGCGGTAGCCTCGGCGGCCTGTTTTTCAGCCGCAGCCAGCGCCGCCTCCGCCGTGGCAACTTCCACGGGTAGTTTCTTCAGCTCGGCGTTCAACCGTGAGCGTTCCAGTTCCACGGCCTGCAGTTTGACAAGGTGCGCAATGGTCTCTTGCATGGGTGGATCAAAGTCTAGCCGATCAGGCCTGCATTCCAAAAACTCCACGAGCTTCGGCTTGGGCAACAAAAGCTGCGAGAATGGGTTGGAGTTGACTGTGGAGCACATTCACCCTCTGCCAATCCGTCCCCTGCATCACTCGCACTGGAAACGCTGGACAGCGCTCGGCCTGCTCACAGCCCTGGTGGTGGCTGGTTGCGCCGCATGGCTGGCTGCGCGACGGATGGAGCCGTGGCTGCGCGCACGCATTGTGGACGAGCTGGGCCAGCGCTTTCAAGCGCGGGTAGAACTGGACGGCTTCCATATATGGCTGGCCAAAGGAGTGTGGGCAGAAGGGAACGGACTACGCATCTGGCCTCCAGCCGGCACCAATGGTCAGGCGGCAGCCCAGCCGATGATCCGGCTGGAAAAGTTCCGGTTCCACGCGCCTCTGGTGTACAAGCCCGGCAAGCCTCTCCATATCAGCAAGGTAGAGCTGGAAGGGTTGACCATTGAGATGCCGCCCAAAGAAGCCTTTGCGGAGGTGCGCGCCAAACAGCAGCCCCGCCCTCCCTCCATGTTTGCCTCGTACCTGCACTTCCAGGTGGACGCAATGGAATGCAAAGGGGCCATGTTGACGCTTGAAACCAGCAAGCCGGGCAAGCTGCCGCTCACAATTCCCATCGCCTTCTTGCGCCTTATGCGGGTGCAGGAGAACGGAACCATGGGATTCGAAGCGCAATTGACCAATCCGCGCCCAGCCGGGCAGATACGCACCGCAGGGAACCTTGGCCCATGGCAAACAGCCGACCCGGGCGAGACACCGGTAGCAGGAAAGTTCCGACTGGAGCATGCCGATCTGGGTACCATCCATGGCATTCGCGGCCGCCTGGATGGCGTAGGCGAGTATCAGGGCACGCTGCGCGATCTGACGGTTGTGGGCGAAACACGAGTTCCGAATTTCTCTCTCGAACGCTTTGGTGCGGAGGTTCCGCTGGTGGCTCGCTACCACGCCACAGTCGACGGAACCAATGGCGATACCCACCTGAACCCCGTGGAGATGACACTGGGCAACTCTCATTTACGCGCGCAAGGCGACGTGGTCCGTGTGATGGAGAACGGCGGCTCCATCGGGCGGAGCATCCATCTGGAGGTGCATGTGGATCGCGGCCGGATTGAGGATTTTCTACGGCTTACCAGCCGCTCTGGACTACCGTTGCTGACCGGTACGGTGGAGATCCATAACACCTTCGATCTGCAGCCCGGACAGGATTCGATCCATGATCGCATCCGTCTGCAGGGCAAGTTTGTCTTGGCCGACGCGCTGTTTACCAGCCCGAAGATTCAGAGCAAGGTAGACGAGTTGAGCGCACGCGGACTGGGCAACGGCAAAGCGGTGGATGCCCAGACCCGCTCGGAAATGGCGAGCAGCTTTACGATGAACGCCGGCACCGTCAACCTGCCGGATCTTCTCTACGCGGTGCCCGGTGCGACGATTCAACTCAAGGGCAACTACGGTGTAGAGGGCGGCACCCTGGATTTTGCCGGCAGCGCCCGCTTGCAGGCTCCGGTATCCAAGATTGTGGGGGGATGGCAGGGAACGCTGCTCAAGCCATTGGACGGGATCTTCCGAAAGGATGGAGCCGGAACGGTTATGCCTATCCATCTGAAAGGCACGCGCGAGGATCCAGAGTTTGGCGTCAACGTCGGGCCTTTCCACTTTGATTCCTCGCACCACAAACCTTAGCGCGGCTCTAAACTGGTTGGTGCTCTTGAGAGAGCCCGCAAAGTTGTCCTAGTTTTCCGACGGCTTTGTGCAAAAACCAGAGGAGACTGTGTATGTTCTTCCGCCATATGGCTGCCTTTGCAGCAGCCGGTTTTGTTGCCTTGTCCGGGGCCAGCGCAGTTGCTCAAAGCCCCGCCGTCCAACCTTCCCACCAACCGCATGCCACAACTTCCACAACCGAGGAACGCGACTGGTGGAAAAACGCGGTCATCTACCAGATTTATCCACGTAGCTTTCAGGATTCGAATGGCGACGGCATTGGCGATCTGAACGGCATCACCAGCCGCCTGGATTATCTGCAGGCGCTCGGCATCGACGGCATCTGGCTCACCCCCTGCTACCCATCTCCGCAGGTAGACTTCGGCTACGACATCTCCGACTACAAAAACATCGATCCCCAGTACGGAACGCTGGCGGATTTCGACCGTCTGGTGGCGGAGGCAGCCAAGCGCCATATCCGCATCATCATGGACATGGTGATGAACCACAGCTCCGACCAACATGCGTGGTTCCTCCAGTCGCGCTCCGCGAAGAACAATGCTTACCGCGACTGGTACGTGTGGCGCGATGCAAAGGGCTACGACGCCGCAGGCAAGCCGATTCCGCCCAACAACTGGCAATCGATGTTTGGCCATTCCGCATGGGAGTGGGATGAAGGAACCAAGCAGTTTTACTACCACCGGTTCTACATCCAGCAGCCCGATGTGAACTGGGACAATCCCAAGATCCACGAAGCGTTCAAGGATGTGCTGGCCTTCTGGCTGCAACGCGGCGTGGCCGGCTTCCGCTATGACGCCATCACGGCGCTCTATGAAGATCCCTCCATGGCCGACGAAGGCACGGTGAAGGACAAGGACGGCAAGCCGGTGATCAATGCCTACGGCGATCCGCAATTGGACTACTCTTTGACCGACGATCAACCCGGCGTGCATCCGGTCATGCAGGAGATTCGTGCCTTCAACGACAAGCTCAGCACACCCACCTTCCCCGGAACACGCCTGATGATTGGCGAAACCTACGTGCCCAACGTCGAGCGGCTGAAGCTGATGTATGGCACCCGAGAGAAGCCCGAATTCCACCTGCCCATGGATACGCAGATCGGCTTCATCAACAAACTGGACGTGGCCCGCTTCCGCGCCAAGATCGACGACGCGGAAACAAAGCTCGACGGCAATACGCCTCTGCTGGTTTTTGACAATCACGATAACCCGCGGCTCGACCTGCGCTACGGCGATGGCGTACACGACACCGCAATCCAGCGTGTGGTTTCAACCCTGTTGTTTGCAACGCGCGGAGCCGCGCTGTTCTATTACGGCGATGAGATCGGCATGAAGACCACACCGCCCACGCGCAAGGAAGACGTGAAAGATCCCATCGGCATTACTGGCTGGCCCAAGGAGAAGGGCCGCGACGGCGAACGCACCCCCATGCAATGGGACGCCAGCGCACTGGGTGGCTTTACAACCGCGCAGCCGTGGCTGCCGGTTCCGCCTTCCGTGGCCACAATCAACGTCAAGACCGAACAGGCCGATCCCAACTCGCTGCTGGCCTGGTACCGCGGCCTGATCCACCTGAAGAAGCACAACCTCGCCTTCAGCAAGGGCGAAAACACCATGCTCGATACAGACAACACCAAGGTACTGAGCTGGATCCGGAAGGCTCCGGGCGCGCCAGCCGTAGTAGTAGCAACCAACTTCACAGCGGAGAAGCAGACTGTTGACCTGAGCGCCGCAGGCAAGACGGCCAAGCTGCATACGCTGCTGAAAAGCCCCGGTGGCGCGGAGCCCGCATCGCTCACAAAAATCGAGCTGGAGCCGTTCGGCGTCTACATCGGCGAACTACGGTAAATAGCTTCCTGCCGCGACTGAGAGGGTGCAGGGCAATGCCTGTACTCTCCTCCGGTCCCCTGCAAACGTACGCAAACGCAAACTGCCGCCCCGGAGGGCGGCAGCCACAATGAACCTGTGCGCGGAGTTAGATGCCCACGCCGAACTCGCCGAGCTCATTTTCGCCGGCATTCGAGTAGAAATCGTACGGGGTGCGCTTCTTGAACTTCTGGCGGCTGCGCAGCTCCGTGCCAACGTAGATGCCGAGCGCGGCAACTGCCATGCCAACGGAGAACCAGCCGATAACCTGCAGGGCCTTGGAACCCTTGCTACATTCGGGTTGAGCTTCAACTGCGGGATTGGGTGCGAGATCGGCTGCCATGGGAAAGTTGATCCTCCTGAACACACATGATAGCGCAGAATCCAGGCGGGGCTGGTGTGCGCCACCGCACAACTGTGCGGTGCTGTTTACTGGGTTGATTCGATTCGGGACGACCAGAACAGCTTCTCATCTTCCCGTAGAAAACTGGCTCTGAAAGAGTTGGACGCAAGCTGCTTGAGCTCGTCACGGGTAAAGTTTTGCTGGGTGTGCGCCAGCAAAAATTCTCCCGCCAGATCCGAGCCAAAGAAAGCGGGATCGTCGCTATTGAGCGTGACCAGCAGTCCCGCATCGAAGTACTGCCGCAACGGATGTGCTGCAAAGGAGGGGCAAACGCCGGTATGGATATTCGAAGTAGGATTCAGTTCCAGCGGAATCTGCGCGGCGCGGAGTTCCTCCACCAGCGTTGCATCTTGAATGGCGGAAACGGCATGCCCCAGACGTTCCGAGCCAATGGCCAGCGCTTCGCGGATGGCTTCCGGCCCTGTCGTCTCGCCTGCATGGTTGGTAAGGCGCAATCCCGCGGCTTTTGCTGCCGCATAGAGATCGCGGTAGGGAGCTGAGCCGGTGCGGCGCTCGTCGCCTCCCAGCCCGATGCCAATGATGGAAGGAAATTGATGGCGCAGGCGGGCAGCCGTCTCAAAAACCTGCCGCGCCTCTTCCACCTCAAAATGGCGCACAGCGTCGAAGATCCAGAGAATAGTAAGCCCCAACTGGCTGGCAGCCCGCTGGCGGGCACGCTCCAAGCCGTGGAAGATGGGCTCAAACGCTTCATTCCCAGCCGGCCCAGTGGCTCCGGGTCCCCAACGGTAGATAACGCCCACGGAAAGAAACACCTCGGCATGGACCACTCCCTGCGCGGCTAGATGCTCGGCCATGCGCCATGCGGCCAGTTCGTAGTCCTCTGGGGTCACCAGCCGGCCGCAAACCGTCTTGAAAGCCATCAGGAAGCCGGTGAAATCGGTGAAGCGGTAGAGGGCTTCAGCCTCAGCCAGCGTCATGGGGGTGGCATCGTGGCGTGCGCTTAGCTCAACAAGGGTCGAAGGCAGCACGGTGCCTTCCAGGTGCAAATGCAGCTCAGCTTTGGGGAGGCGGCGAATGAAGCTTTCAATCTCAGTCACAGAATAAGTGTATGCAATGCGAAGCTGGGAAAACAAAAGGAAGTGATTCCGCACGGCAAAGATCTTTAGCGTCATTTCGCCGCTAAAAGTTACTCAATACGATCGTGTTTGGCTAAATTATGTTTGCTGCAAAGAATCTGGATGTTCTTGGTATCTTTGGATGTTCCGCCTTTTGAATAGGGAATAATATGATCAAAATGTAGGCTTTGGTTTGACCCACATATCTTGCAGCAACCGTGGTCACGTTTCCATACTTCAAGCTTCACCCTGCTAGGAATGACTCGATCGTCCTCTGTACTTACCTCAACGAGTCGTTCAGAAGAGACATGCAGACGTTCCGCAAAGCGAAGTTTGAATTTAAAAACCATCCGTTTATCAGATTTTTCTTGCCAGCAATCTATAAGCTGAAAATCTCCGTTGTATACCCAAACTCCCGAATGTAGCTTTTCAAAAACGCTCACAATTTCTGCGGGGGTTTCACCTTCCTTATAACGCCTAGCCATAGCCGCAAATAATCCATTTTGAGTGGGTTTTCCATTCGAATTGAACTCCGGCTGGTCTATGGATTTCGGGTCTTTTATCTCAGAAGATTTTTTTGCATCATGTCCCTCATAAATCAAAGTTCCATCTTCTTCATTCACTTGATCGATATACGGTGCATTGGGTCTCCGGCTCATCAAAAATATAGACCGGCCACGCAGGCGAAAATTCATTCCTGCTTGCAATCCGGAAGCTCCAACTTCCTGACACATTTCTAGATAGGAGATCACATCTCCTGCAATAACCGTTTTTGCCATGATGGCAGATTATAAGCCTGACAAAGATGCCCGTCACAATCAGTGACGGGCATGCTATTTAAAGAGATATAACTTACAGCCCGGCAAACTCCGAGCGGTGGCGGCTGTAGAAGAAGTAGATCGCCAGACCAATGACAAGCCAGATGAAGAAGGCTGCCCAAGTCATGATCTCCAGGCCCATCATCAGCACCACGCAGAAGATAACGCTGAGGGCAGGGAAGATGGGGCCGAACGGGGTGCGGAAGGCGCGCGGACGATCCGGCTCGCGGTAGCGCAGGATCACCACCGCAATCGAGACCAGCACAAAGGCAAACAGGGTGCCGATGTTGGAGAGGTTGGCCACGGTGCCGATGTCCAGCAGACCCGCCGGGATGCCCACCACAAAACCAGCCACCCAGGTAGCAATGGCAGGCGTCCGAAACTGGGCGTGAATCTTGCTAAAGACCGCCGGCAGCAGACCGTCACGGCTCATGGCAAACCACACGCGAGCCTGACCAAGCTGGAAGACCAGGATGGAGCTGATCATGCCGGTCATGGCTCCGATCAGCACAAACAGCCGAATCCAGTTGAGCCAGGGAGCCTCGGGAGCCAGCACCTTCAGAGCATTCACCACCGGAGCGGCGTTGCCCTTCACCCAATCCCAGTGAACAATGCCGGACAGGGCCAGCGAGACGCCACCATAGAGCAGGGTGCAGACCACCAGCGTCGCCATGATGCCGATGGGAACATCGCGCTGGGGATTCTTGCACTCCTCGGCCGCGGTGGAAACCGAATCAAAGCCGATGTAGCTGAAAAAGATGATGGAGCCGCCAGTGAGCACGCCCCAGTAGCCGTTGGGCAGGAAGGGGTGCCAGTAGTGAGGCTTCACAAAGCTGGCCGCGGCAAAGATGAAGATCAGAATGGCGGCAATCTTTACGATCACCATGATGTTGTTGGTGCGGGCCGACTCGCGGATGCCACGCACCAGAATCACGGTAAGCACCATCACCACCAGGAAGGCGGGAAGGTTGAAGCCAAAGTGCCAGCCAGTACCGTAGATGTCGTGACCGGAAAAATCCTGCAGACCGGTGGGCAGGTAAGCGGGCGAAATCCATTGCGGCGGCAGGTGAATGCCGAACCAGTCGAGCAGATCCACCAGGTGGGCGGCAAAGCCCACGCTGACGCTCATGTTGGAGAACGCGTACTCCAGAATCAGATCCCAGCCAATCACCCAAGCCACCAGCTCACCCATGGTTGCGTAGGTGTAGGTGTAGGCCGAACCGGCAATGGGAATCATCGAGGAGAGCTCGGCATAGCAGAGCCCGGTAAAGGCGCACACCAGCGCCACCAGCACCATGGAGAGCGCCAAAGCCGGACCAGCGCCTGGGCGGCCGTTCATGGCCACATGGTAGACAAGGTAGTGCAGCAGGGGCGTATTGGAGATGGAAGGGGGATCGATCGTCTGGCCAGCCATCGCCGTGCCAATGACGGTAAAGATTCCCGAGCCGATCACGGCGCCAATGCCGAGCGCGGTAATAGACCAGGGTCCAAGCGTCTTTTTAAGGGAGTTGGTAGGCTCTTCCGACTCGCGGATCAGCTTATCGATCGATTTGCAGGCAACTAATTGGCGAATCAGTGGAGCTCTCCTCAGTCCCCAAGGACGGGGTACAGATTGGTCAGGGGTTGCCTCAATCGGCAGAGAGGGAGGGAGGGGGCTCCTGACAATGCGAACTCATCAGGAACCCCTGGGCAAATCTGGGCGTAGAAGCTAGCGCTTCGACTGGCCGCGTGCCAACTTCTTTACCTTCTTCTTGTTGGAGCCACGGGGCTCAGTGCGCTTGGCCTTTGGGGCAGCCTTCTTGCGGGCGGTCCGCTTCAGCTTCTTCCGTTCCAGTTTGTCTTCAATCTTGGTGGTATCGGCCACGGGTGAAAAACCTCTTTCCGTCAAGTCTCTTGCGGGCGCCCACATACGGGGCTCTAGCAAATTTTATGGTAACAGGGATTCAACAAGGGGAGAAGGGGCGAATCAGCTTGGATTTGCTTATGATTCCGCTCTATTCCCTCCATGCGGTTGCACTGCGTGGAACCCGCTCCACAACCGGAGCAAAGATTTCCGCTGAGAACCGCACCCTGCTCCTCGACGTTCCGGGTTCTCTGCCTCCTCTCTAGAGGCTGTTATTAACTTTATGCATTTAGATGCAGAGGCATAGCGTTTTTCACCGGGCATCTGTCACGATGCCAGAGTGGGCAATCGGGATCGCAC
>Ga0207834_1000239_pt1 | contig 19778 bp, 18 predicted proteins | sample LuqExpMetagenom5_FD_187763 | JGI IMG/M metagenome (GOLD analysis project Ga0207834, IMG submission 187763) | Tropical forest soil microbial communities from Luquillo Experimental Forest, Puerto Rico - Sample 5 (SPAdes) | ecosystem: Environmental > Terrestrial > Soil > Tropical forest ...
CCTAAAAAAATCCCCGGCGGGAAAATTTCTGGACACTTTTAAGCATGGCGGATGGTTTTATTACCCCAAACAGGTTATGGTGAGCCTGAATACCTCTTTCAAGATTGCAAAGTATTATTAAACTATATCTGCCATGCTTAAAAGTGTCCAGAAACTAATTAAAAAGGAGGAAAAACATGAACAGAAATCATAGAGACTATGCCAATACTTTTATTAGAGTAGTGTTATGTGTAATCATCGCATTGCTATTGACAGCTTTAGTGGCAATAATTAGGATTACAATTATAAAACATGCCCTTAATAATTTAGTGGACAAGCCTACTGTCAATGTAGCTTCTCCTATAACAATTAAAACATCAAATTTATTTACTTATAAACTTCCGGACCCAGTGATTCCTAAAGAGGAACTAAAAGTAGCAACTGCCGTCCTCGAATCAGATAAGCAAATACTATCAAGGGGTGGAAGTGGAATACCAACTCCTAAGAAGTTGACTGAAAAGGATCAGATAAAGCAATACGTTCGTGAGATTTGTGCCAAGTACGATAACAAGGTTGCACCTGAGATTATCATGAGTATGATCGAGCATGAATCTAACTATAATCCAAAAGCTAAAGTTGGCTCATGCCTTGGACTAATGCAAGTAAGCAGTCGGTGGCATGCTAATAGAGCTTCACGATTAGGCGTTAGTAATTTTTATGATCCTTATAGTAACATCTTGTTAGGTGTTGATTATCTTAATGAACTACTATCCCAGTATAAAGACATTCGCTTAGTATTAATGCTTTATAACATGAATCACAACGATGCTATAAGTATGTATCATCAGGGAAAGATTAGCACGTATGCTAAATCTGTATTAAATAAAGCTAGCAATTATAAGTAACAGAAAGGAGAGTGAATGGTTGATGCCTACTTCTAAGAAAGATGATAACCAAGTTAGACGCCGACCTCCAGCAACGACTCTTGAAGCCCGTGAAGACCAATTAATATCCGCAGCTGTTGATTTGGCTGAGAAACAAATTCGTGAAGGTACGGCATCATCTCAAGTAATCTCTCACTTTTTAAAACTTGGTTCGACCTACGCTCAACTTGAAAAAGAGAAGCTTAGAAAAGAGAACGAACTGCTAAGAGCAAAGACTGAAAGTATAAAATCACAGAAAGATCAAGATCAATTATATAAGAAAGCTCTAGATGCAATGCGTTCATACAGTGGTAATGGAGGTTCAGATCAAGATGACTATGATTCGGACCTATAGAGAGTTACGAAGACTAAAAACTATTGAGGAGAGATACCAATATCTACGACTAAATGGTTCTATCGGTAAAGAAACATTTGGATATGATCGATATCTAAATCAATTACTCTATACGAGTAGACGATGGCGTAGAACAAGAGATGACATTATTATTAGAGATAATGGATGTGACCTTGGAGTAGAGGATTATGAGATTTCTGGCAACATATATATTCATCATATGAATGCAATAACAATTGAGGATATAGAGTTAGACCGAGATGAGTTATATGATCCGGAATTTCTAATATCTTCTAGTTATAACACTCATTCTGCTATACATTATGGAGATGAGTCACTATTACCTAAACCACTAATTGAGAGACGACGAAATGATACTTGTCCATGGCGTTTAAAACGTTGATAATAAAAAGGGGGAAATGTTAATGAAAACAGATTATACTAAAATGTCTGAAAATGTAAAAGAGGAAGGTGTAGCCCAGGCAGATTCTGAAATTGTCAATAAATTAACCGAAGAATCAAGTGCAGTTGAGGGCGAAAAGTCTACAGAGGTAAATGATACAGAACCAAGTTCCAATGAACCGACAAATGAAGCAACAAACGAGACAATTCAATCACAAGACGAAGCAGCAATAAAGGTTGTTGTAGTTAATTGTATAAGGTTGAATGTTAGATCACGTTATAATTTTAGGTCTAATATTATCCGAATTGTAAGCGTAGATGATATACTTACAGTGTCTGGAAAACAACCTGCAGACTCTAATTGGGTTCATATTAGACTTGATGACGGAACAGAAGGATATGTTATGGGAGACTACATTAAGGAGGTATAATCTATGAATGATATACCGAGTATATTAACATCTATTAAGAAATTACTAGGTCTTGAGGAGGATAATATTCAGTTTGACCCTGATATTACGATTCATATTAACACGGCCTTTATGGTTTTAAATCAATTAGGATTAGGACCTGAAACAGGTTTCTTCATAACTGATAAGACACAAGTTTGGGCCGAATTGGTAGCTGATAGAAAGGATATAGAGGCTGTAAAAAGCTATGTATATCTAAAAGTTAAGATGATATTTGATCCGCCAACAATGTCATTTGTATTAGATGCAATGAAACGCTCAATAGATGAGATGGAGAGCAGATTATTATATCAAATTGAATATGTAGCACCAGTAGAAACAACTGATCCTGCAGGAACTACTACGACTACCACCACTACAGTTACTACTACAGTTACTACAACTACTAAGCCAGTAGTATAGGGGAGGGGAGGATATAAATGTATGACAGAACATACTTAGAACATGTTGGAATACCAGGAATGCGTTGGGGTCATAGAAAATCCAGGACGCCGACAGTTATTAGAACTACTAATAGCGAAGATTATATGAAAAAATTAAATCTTAAAAGTAAAAAGCTTAGCGAGATGACTAATGCTGAACTTAAGACATATAATGAACGTGTTCTTTTAGAAAAACAATATAAAAATCTATCAAAAAATGAAATAAGCCCTGGAAGAAAGTTTGTACAAGATATCATTGCCACTCAAGGTAAGAATATGATCAATCAATATCTATCTGCTCATAGTAAGAAATTAGTTGATGATTTGTTAAAGAAAACCATGAAAGACTAGTACTTGAAGGTAAAATATTATGTCATTATCCAATAGAAAAGTTCCTAAGTATTATGGGCAATTTCGCGATGCGGTCATGAGAGGCGATATACCTGTCTGCGAAGAAATCTCAATGGAGATGAATCGTATAGATGACCTCATAGATAATCCTGGTGTATATTATGATGAGGATGCAGTTGAAGGATTTATAAAGTATTGTGAGAATGAATTAACCCTAACCGATGGATCAGATTTATATCTTCTAGATTCCTTTAAATTGTGGGCAGAACAAATTTTTGGATGGTATTACTTTGAAGAACGAAGTGTATATGAACCTTTTGCTAGTAAAAAGGGCGGTCAATTTGTAAGAAAGACAATAAAGAAGAGACTCATAAGGAAACAATATCTTATAGTAGCTCGTGGCGCAGCAAAATCGATGTACGGTTCTTGTATTCAAAACTTTTTTTTAAATGTTGATACATCAACTACACATCAAATCACAACTGCACCTACGATGAAGCAAGCCGAAGAAGTAATGTCACCGATTAGAACTGCGATTACTCGTGCTAGAGGGCCACTTTACAAATTCTTAACTGACGGATCTCTACAAAACACGACTGGCTCTAAAGCAAACCGCATGAAACTCGCTTCTACAAAGAAAGGTGTTGAAAACTTCCTAACTGGATCCTTACTCGAAATCAGAGTTATGAGTATCGACAAATTACAAGGACTTAGACCTAAGATATCCACTGTTGACGAATGGCTTTCAGGAGATATCCGTGAGGATGTAGTCGGTGCTATTGAACAAGGTGCATCTAAATTAGATGATTATCTAATATTAGCTATGAGTTCAGAAGGTACAGTTAGAAACGGTAGTGGAGACACTATTAAAATGGAATTAATGGATATTCTAAGGGGCGATTACTATGCACCTCATGTATCTATTTGGTGGTATAAACTAGATAATATTGAAGAAGTTAGTGATCCATCAATGTGGTTGAAAGCCAACCCTAATCTTGATAAAACTGTATCTTATGAAACATATCAGTTGGATGTGGATAGAGCTGAGAAGGCTCCTGCAGCTAGAAACGACATACTAGCGAAGAGGTTTGGTATCCCTATGGAAGGATATACCTACTTCTTTACTTATGAAGAAACCTTAACCCACAAAGCTCAATCTTTCTGGAATATGCCATGCGCTTTAGGCGGTGACTTATCTCAAGGCGATGACTTTTGTGCGTTTACGTTTCTATTTCCTCTACGAGGTGGAAAGTTTGGTATAAAGGTTAGGTCTTATATTACGTCATTTACTCTTAAGAAATTGCCAGGCGCTATGCGTATGAAATATGATCAGTTTATCGAAGAAGGAAGCTTAATTGTATTAGATGGTACAGTTCTTGATATGATGGAAGTATATGATGATCTTGATAAACACATAGAAGATACTGGATATGATGTTAGGTGCTTTGGATTTGACCCATATAATGCAAAAGAATTTGTTGAACGTTGGGAAAAAGAAAATGGACCTTTCGGAATTGAGAAGGTAATTCAAGGAGCAAGAACCGAATCAGTACCATTAGGCGAACTTAAGGACTTATCAGAAGTACGTATGTTATTATTTGATGAAGAGTTGATGACATTTGCAATGGGTAATTGTGTCACTCTCGAAGATACAAATGGAAATCGAAAATTAATGAAGAAACGTTATGAAGAAAAGATAGATAACGTATCGGCAATGATGGATGCTTATGTTGCATACAAAGCAAACAAAGATGCTTTTGAATAAAGAGCATTAATAAGGGGAGGTGATGGGATGGGATTAAGGGACGGATTATCACGCGCATGGAATGCGTTTGTAAATAAGGATCCCACGTACTATATGGATTATGGTATGGGATACTCTTATAGGCCTGACAGACCTAGATTAACGCGTGGTAATGAACGATCAATTATAACATCCATATACAATCGTATTGCTCTAGACGTAGCTGCTATATCCATAAATCATGTTAGATTAGATGATAATGGTCGCTTATCGTCTATAATGGACTCAGGTTTAAATAATTGTTTAACCCTAGAGGCTAATAAAGATCAAACAGGGCGTGCGTTTATCCAAGACGTAGTTATGTCTATGTTGGATGAAGGCTCAGTTGCTATTGTACCAATTGATACAACTGGTGACCCATTAATATCAGAGTCTTATGATATATTATCAATGAGAACTGGTAAAATTCTTATCTGGCATGCCGATTATGTTAAAGTGCGAGTCTATAATGATAGAACAGGCATGCAGGAAGACATTGATGTTCCAAAAAGTCAGGTAGGAATTATAGAAAATCCTTTATATGCTGTTATAAATGAGCATAACTCTACAATGCAGAGACTAGTCTCAAAGTTAAACTTATTAGACAGCATAGATCAACAAAGTGGGTCTGGTAAATTGGATTTAATAGTTCAATTGCCATATGTAATAAAGAGTGAAGCTAGAAGACAACAGGCGGATAAGAGAAGGAAGGAAATCGAGGACCAATTATCTGGTTCTAGATATGGTATCGCCTACACTGATGGGACTGAAAAAGTTACTCAGTTGAACCGTCCAGTAGAAAACAATTTAATGGGCCAAATCGAGTTCTTAACGAGCATGCTATATAGCCAGTTAGGAATAACACAAAGCGTATTAGATGGTACTGCTGACGAAAAGACTATGATTAACTATTATAACCGATCAGTTGAACCTTTTGTGTCTGCTATATCAGATGAAGCAAAGAGAAAGTTCTTAACCAAAACTGCTAGGTCTCAAAAACAATCAATTATTTATATAAGAGATCCATTCAGGTTGGTTCCTGTAAGTCAATTAGCAGATATAGCTGATAAATTTACAAGAAATGAGATCTTATCTTCTAATGATATGAGAGGTATAATCGGATATAAACCTTCGAGCGACCCTAAAGCAGATGAATTAAGAAATAAGAATCTAAATGCATCTACTCCAGATCAGACCCAGAACACATCACCCCCGGCTCCTGGTGACGTTGTTAATAATACACCTTAGGAACCGATATAATGTGTTTAATTTAAATTAAAATCCAAATAAAGGGGGATAATTAAAAATGGCAAAAACAAAATTTGATTTTAGCGGTTATGCCACTAAAGCAGATCTTAAATGCTCTGACGGAAGAATAATTCGTAAAGATGCCTTCAAACATAATGATGGGCAGATAGTTCCACTTGTATGGCAGCATATCCATGACAGTGTAAGCAACGTCTTGGGCCATGCGCTTCTAGAAAATAGGGCAGATGGTGTATATGCCTACTGTGCATTTAATGATACAGAGGCTGGAAAGACCGCCAAGGCTCTAGTTCAACATGGTGATATTCATGCATTATCAATTCATGCAAACAAATTGCAACAGCAAGGACAAAATGTTCTGCATGGAGAAATAAGAGAGGTAAGTTTAGTATTAGCTGGAGCTAATCCAGGAGCATTTATAGACAATTTACAGATTCAACATGGTGATGGAACATGCACAAATGATGAAACTGAGGCTATTATATTTGCAGATCAGGAAATCTCTCTAACTGATATAGAACATGATGATACTAAAGTAGATCCAGTTAAAGAAACTAAAGTGGACCCAGTTAAAGAAACTAAAGTGGACCCAGTTAAGGTTGATCCAGCTAAAGAAACAGCTGTTCAACATGCTGCTACTGATAAAACAGTACAAGAGGTTTTCGATTCCATGAATGAAGAACAAAAGACTGTTTTCTATGCAATGGTAAGTCAAGCTATTGCTGACAATGCAGCTGCTAGCACAGCTACTCATTCAGACACCGGTGATGATATTACCAAAGATGATAAAACTATAAATCACTCAAATAAAGGGGGAAATTCTACTATGAAAAGAAACATTTTTGACAAACAAACAGAGGACAAAGATTCTCTAAAGCATGCTGAGGAAATGGCAGCAATATTTGCAGACGTAAAACGCTATGGTAGTCTAAAAGATAGCGCAATTTCTCATGGTGTAACTAACATTGACTATTTATTCCCAGATGCACAAACTATCGATGGAACTCCTCAGTTCATAAAGAGAGATACTGGATGGGTAGCAAAAGTTATGAGCTCAGTTCACCACACACCATTCTCCAGAATCAAATCTATATTAGCTGATATCACAGCTGATGACGCTAGAGCTAAAGGTTACATCAAAGGAAAGGAGAAGATAGACGAAGTATTCTCTCTATTAAAGAGAACTACATCTCCTACAACCATCTACAAGAAGCAGAAATTAGACAGAGATGACGTTATTGACATAACTGACTTTGACGTTGTTGCTTGGATAAAGACTGAAATGAGAATGATGCTTGATGAGGAAATTGCTAGAGCTCTTCTTATTGGTGATGGACGTTTAAATGCTTCCGATGACAAGATTAATGAACAATGCCTGAGACCAATCTGGACTGATGCTGACTTATACAGTGTTAAAGTTTCATTTAATGTTGCAGTAGCTGCTACTGAAGATGACATGGCAAGATCCTTCATAAAATCAACTATAAAAGCTAGAAAGAACTACAAAGGCTCTGGTGACCCTACACTTTATATGACTGAGGATATGTTAACAAACTGCTTACTTCTTGAAGATACAACTGGTAGAATGATATATGACTCAGTAGCTAAGTTAGCAACTACTTTAAGAGTTAAAGAAATAATTACTGTTCCTGTAATGGAAAATAAGACTAGAACTGTTGGTGCTGACACAATGACTCTTCATGGAATCGTTGTAAATCTTGACGATTATAATGTTGGTGCAGATAAGGGTGGAGCTGTTAACATGTTTGATGACTTCGATATAGACTTCAATGCCCAGAAGTATCTTATCGAGACTAGAGCTAGTGGTGCTTTAACTAAGCCTTATGCAGCTCTTGTTATAGAGTCTAAACCTGGTGCAGTTGGTTAATGGATAATAACTGGTGAGGCTTCTATTTAGAGGCCCACCTTATTTCTTAGCAAAGGAGGTTCAAAATGGCAAAATTTTTTGGGGTAGTTGGCTACGGAGTAGAAAGTAAAGAAACAAAACCAGGGGTATTTGTACCTGTAATAACGGAACAAAGTTATTCAGGAGATATTATAGAGAACTCACGACGTTGGCAAGCGGGAGAGAATCAGAATGATGATCTAGTAGTTAGTAATAGAATCAGTATTGTAGCCGATACCTTTGCCGACCAGAATTTCTATGCAATGAGATATGTGAAATGGATAGGGGTTTATTGGAAAGTCACTAAAGTTGAAGTCCAAAGACCTCGTTTAATCTTAACTATGGGAGGTGTATATAATGGGCCAAAGGGAACAACTTCATAATTTATTATTAACTTTGGTACCAAATGTATATTTTCAACCTCCAGAAAATTATGCATTGACTTATCCATGTATAATATACTCAAGAGGAACTATTGGTGATGAGAAATATGCAAATGATAAATTATATCTAAATAAACATAGATATGATCTAACTATTGTCGATTATGATCCAGATAGTCCAATTTTAGAAGGAATAGTAGAACTGCCGATGTGTTCTTTTCAAAGACATTATACGGCAGACAATCTCAATCACGATATATATAATATATATTATTAAACGAGGAGGAACAATAATATGAAACTAGTTTGGGATAAATCGGGGGAAAGGCTCTATGAAACAGGTGTAAAAATGGGCGTTCTCTATCCACAAGACGCTGCAGGAGTATATCCTTTAGGCGTAGCTTGGAATGGATTGAGCGCAGTTACAGAAAGTCCTTCTGGAGCAGAATCAAATCCTATATTTGCAGATGATGGAAAATATCTTGATCTTCAATCTGCTGAGCAATTCGGTGCAACTGTTGAAGCATACACCTATCCAGATGATTTTGGTGCATGCGATGGAACTGCTGAAATTGGAGTTGGTGTCACTGTAGGTCAGCAACCTAGAAAACCATTCGGTATGGCGTATAGAACCATACTTGGTAATGATACTGAAGGAGAGGCATATGGCTATAAGCTACATTTAATATATGGTGCAAAAGCTGCTCCATCTGAGAAAGCATATAACACTGTAAATGACTCTCCAGAAGCATTAACTTTCTCATGGGCTCTAACCACTACTCCAGTTCCTGTGCCTGGATTCAAGCCAAGTGCACAACTGATACTAGATTCAACTAAGGTTGTTGCAGCTAAGATGCAGGCAATTGAAGACATCCTTTATGGTACTGATGGAGCGCCAGGAGTTGCTCCTAGACTACCACTACCATCTGAAATAATTACAATGTTAGCAGCTGGCTAAATAATATAATAAGATAAAGTGCCCTTACTATATGGGTAGGGGCTCTTTTTAATTAAACTTGAAAGGGGAAACCAAATGTTAAAAAAGACTATAACATATACTGATTATGATGGAAATAATAGAACAGAGGATTTTTATTTTAATCTATCAAAGGCTGAAGTTACCGAAATGGAATATTCAGTTGATGGTGGATTAACTAAAATGCTCAAGAGAATCGTGGATACAAATGATTTAAAGAGAATCATAGAGATGTTCAAAGACTTAGTTCTTAGAGCATATGGTGAGAAGTCAGCAGATGGAAGAAGATTTATAAAATCACAAGCATTGAGAGATGAATTCTCACAGACAGAAGCATATAGCAATCTATTTATGGAATTAGCTATGAATGCCGATTCAGCAGCTGAGTTTGTTAACGGAATAACTCCACAAGTAGAAGCTCCAACATCAAAAGCAGCAATATAAGGGGGATGCAAAATGGATGGTATAACTGAAGGAAGAATAGTCCACTATGTAACCAGCAAAGGAAAACATAGACCTGCTATAATTGTACAAGTATGGTCTAAAGAAACTGGATGTTCAAATTTACAAGTATTTACGGATGGCTATAACGATTTTAAAGCCGAATCTGAATTTGCAATACCACAGAATATCGCTTGGATGACTTCTGTATCATACTCTGAGGAACCGTTGCCAAGAACTTGGCATTTTCCTGAAAGAACTTAAATTAAGCCTAAAATGTAGTTGACATAAATACCCTATATAGTGTTACAACTTTAAAATGGGAAAAGATTCTAGTTTTGAAAAGGGGGATTGGGAGATGTTAAAGGTCACGATACCTGATAAAGAGCTCTATGACGATGATAGCAATGAATTCATCCAATCGAAAGGGCAGACAATAGTTATAGAACACTCACTGGTTTCCCTTTCAAAATGGGAGTCTAAGTGGAAGAAACCATTCTTAAAAAAAGAGGAAAAAACAATTGATGAGACAATTGATTACATAAGATGCATGACTATAACACAAAATGTTAATGAATCAGTCTATTATAATCTAAAATATGCGGCTGATATCGTTGAACATATAAAAGATTACATTACAGATGAGATGACGGCTACAACATTTGCGAATGAGGGATCTAAATCACTTAACAGGGATGTTATAACTGCTGAGATTATTTACTATTGGATGATAACCTTAAATATACCATTAGAATGGGAAAAGCGACATCTCAGTCGATTATTAACACTCATTAATGTATGTAATATAAAGAACTCCCCACCTAAAAAGATGGGCAAAAGTGAATTAGCTGCTAGAAATCGACAGTTAAATGCCCAGAGAAGAAAAAGATTAAATAGTGGGGGTTAATATAATGATAACTTTTAAACAAAAAGGTGACTTTAAGAATACAGAAACATTCTTCACCAAAAGTAGAAACATTGGATCTACTTACATGACAATGCTTAGTAAATATGCAGAAGAAGGCAAAGCTGCATTAGCATCAGCAACCCCAACTGATTCCGGAGAGACTGCCAGTTCTTGGGATTATATTATAACCATTAAGTCAGGAAGAGCTAAAATAACATGGACTAATTCAAATGATGCAAATGGAATTCCAGTAGCTGTACTTATACAATATGGGCATGCTACGCGGAATGGTGGATATGTTCAAGGACGAGATTATATTAATCCAGCGATAAAACCAATTTTTGATAAAATAGCAAATGAATTATGGAAGGGGGTAACCACAATATGAGTACTATAGATAATAGAGTTGTTCAGATGCAGTTTGACAATAAACAATTTGAGGCTAATATAAAAACTAGTACACAATCTCTTGATAATCTTAAGAAGGGTTTGAATCTAGATGAATCTGCAAAAAGTTTAACTAATCTAGAAAAAGTCGCTAAAACATTCACACTTCAAGGAATATCTGAAGGCGTAAATAATATATCTGAAAAGTTTACAGCACTTGGTATTGTCGGTGTAACCGCCCTTGCTAATATTACAAATTCGGCTGTTAATGCTGGTAAAAGTCTATTATCTGCTTTAACAATAGATCCTATTAAAACAGGGTTTCAAGAATACGAAACAAAGATGAATGCCATACAAACAATATTAACTAATACCGCTAGTAAAGGTACCAAAATGGCAGATGTAACTGCAGCTCTTAATGAGTTGAATACTTACGCTGATCTGACTATATATAACTTTGCCGAGATGGCTAGAAATATAGGTACGTTTACCGCAGCTGGTGTGGATCTGAAGACCTCAGTTGCATCTATTAAAGGTATAGCCAATTTAGCGGCGGGTTCAGGATCAAGTGCATTGCAAGCATCAACAGCAATGTATCAATTATCTCAGGCTATTGCAGCTGGTTCTGTCAAATTACAGGACTGGAATTCAGTAGTTAATGCTGGTATGGGTGGCGAACTATTCCAGAAGGCATTAGAGAAGACTGCTAAATCAATGGGTCATGGTAGAAACATGGCGGTATCATTCAGAGATTCCTTACAGGATGGTTGGATAACAACTAAGGTCCTTACAAAGACTCTAGAACAATTTGCTAATGATAAATCACTTATACAGGCAGCTACACAAGTTAAAACTCTTACTCAATTACTCGATACTATGAAAGAGTCTGTTCAATCAGGATGGGCACAGACTTGGGAGACCATCGTTGGCAATAGAGATGAAGCTGCTGTACTATTTACAAACTTAAATAATGCATTTGGAGCAATAGCTGGATCATCCGCTAATGCTAGAAATAATATGTTAGATTTTTGGAAAGCAAATGGCGGAAGAGATGCGGTTATAAAAGGGATTACAAATATATTTACATCATTAGGTAAGGTTTTAGGTGCAGTTCAGAAGGCATGGAGAGAGGTATTTCCACCTGAAACTGGTATGAATCTCGTTAAGATAAGTAAAGGATTCGAGGCTCTAACTGAAAAGCTCAAAATAGGAGATGGAATTGCAAATAACATTAAAGTAACATTTAAAGGTTTATTCTCAATTCTTGATATTGCATTACTTCCAATAAAACTTGTAGCTGGAGGTATAGGTCTAATTATAAATGCCCTTACTGGACGTTCTTTTGGATTAGTAGAAGGACTAACAAGTGCTACTGCAACAGTTGGTAACTTCCTAACTTATCTAGATGACTTAATTAAGAAGAACGACATAATTGGAAAAGCAATGACTGAAATAAGTAAGGGTATAGCCATAGCAAGTAAGTATATATCCATAGCTGTTACTGATATGACACTCGCATTCAATCAGGCTTCGATGTTTATAGGACCAAAACTAACAGATATAAAGAATAATATTATTACATGGGCTACAGCACTTAGGGATTCTATGAAACCAATGACAGTATTTGCAGAAGGTTTAGGTGGAACCAAACAGGTCTTCTCCGAAGCAACCAATCAAACAGATAATCTTAAATTAGCTTTTGATAAATTGAGCGAGGGATTATCAAGAACTAAGGATTTCTTTGTAAGCGTAAAGAATGGTATTGTTGTAGCCGCTAAAGCGATATGGAGTGTTCTAGGACCAGTTCTAGATTCCATAAAGAAGAAATTTGATAGTCTTTCAATGAATGATGTTGGTTCAATACTAACAGGAGCAGGTCTATTATTTATAGGTAAGGAACTCGCTAAGGGTATTAAAACTGTAACTGGAATGCTAGGCACAGTAAAAGACATAATGGAAAGTTTCAAAGGCATATTAGATGAAGTTGGTAACTCATTGAAGGCATTCCAATTAAAAGTTAAGGCTGATGCTCTTATGAAAGTCGCTATAGCTTTAGGTATATTGGCCGCAGCTCTTATTGCTATGTCATTCATAGATATAGCTAAGTTAGGTAAGAGTTTAGGTGTTCTCACTGTACTAATGGTAGAACTTGTTGGAGCTCTTACATTTATGAACAAAAAAATAAAAACAGTACAAAAGGTAACTGGTCAATTAATAGCTCTTGGTGTAGCCATGCTGTTATTAGCTGAATCAGTTAGAATATTATCTTCTATAAAACCAGCACAATTAATAAATGGTGTTGGTGCATTATCCACATTATTGATGGCCGTTGCAGCGTTTATTAAATTAACCGCTGGTGGAGATCTAAAAGCTAGCGCTAGTGGCCTAATAGGATTCTCAATAGGAATAACCATCCTAGCAGGTGCGTTAGCAATACTTGGTAAACTCAAACCACAAACCTTAATCCAAGGAACTGTAGCTATTGCAGCCCTTATGACTACAATTGCAGCTTTTATAAATCTGACCAAAGGTGGAGACTTAGCTGCTAGTTCAGGTGGAATAGTTGGTTTTGCTATAGGTTTAACAATCTTGGCAGGAGCATTAACTATCCTTGGAAAGCTTAAATATGAACAATTAATGCAAGGAACAGTTGCTATAGCAGGTCTCATGGCTATGATTGGTGTGTTCATAAATGTTACAAAAGGTGGAGACTTAGCTGCTAGTGCTGGTGGTTTAATAGGATTCTCCATAGGTATTCTAATTATGTCTAAAGCATTATCCACTCTAGGTAAACTCGATACCACTAAATTAATACAAGGTGGAGTTGCTATAGCGGCTCTTATGACCTTGATAGCAAACTTCATAATGGTGACAAATGGTGGCGATTTGGCTAAGAGCGCAGCTGGATTAATAGGATTTGCAATAGGTATAATGATAATAACTAAAGCATTAGATATTCTAGGAAAACTTGATACAGGAAAAGTAGTTCAAGGAACAGTTGCTATTTCAGCACTTATGACTGTAATTGCTAACTTTATAAATGTCACTAGGGGAGGCGATCTTGCGGCTAGTGCTGGAGGATTAATAGGATTCTCAGTTGGTATTACCATATTAGCAGCTGCAGTAACTCTCATATCTAAGATTGATTCTGGCAAAGCGGCGCAAGGCGTTATAGTCATAATGGCATTAATATCTACTATAGCATTATTTACTAACTTAACAAAAGGTGGAGATTTAGCGAACAGTGCTAAAGGGATAATTGGATTTAGTACTGGCATCATGATATTAGCAGGAGTTATTGCCATACTATCAGCTCTTGATACTAAGAAACTTATAGTTGCTAGTACAGCTTTAGCAGTTCTGTTGACAACTATTTCAGTATTCGTACACACTTCAAAAGGTGGAGATTTACAAAAGACATCTGCTGGACTTATTGGATTCTCAATAGGTGTTGGTATATTAGCAGCAGCTTTAGTTGCTCTAGCTCAAATAGAAACTCCTAGATTATTAGCAGCTGGACTAGCAATTTCAGCTCTGATAATTAGTATTGGAGGATTTGTTAAACTATCACAAGGTGGAAACTTAATAGTAAGTGCAGCAGGCCTAGTATTATTTGCTGGCGGAATAATGGTTCTAGTTCAAGTATTAAAGGAACTAGGGTCTATGGATATTAAAACTTTAGCCGTTGGTATAGGTTCATTAGCTGGAATAATGGTAATTCTAGGTTTAACCGCCTTTGCGTTAGCCCCATTATCTCCAGTCATACTTACTCTAGCAGGCGCTATAGCTTTATTTGGAATAGCTTGCCTAGCAGTTGGTACTGGAATGATGTTGTTTGCTCAAGGATTAAATGCTTTAGCTGCTTCTGGGTCATCTGGCATGGATGCCTTAACAGGTGTCGTAACTGGCTTAATAAATCTAATACCATTAGCTTTATCTTCTCTTGCTCTTGGGTTAATTAATTTTATTAAAACTATTGGCGATAATGCTCCAGTTGTGGCAGATGCATTTATGAAGATATTAAATTCTATTATAGATACTATTGTAATAATGGCGCCAAAGATAATAACTAGCTTAGGCATATTAGTTAATTCCTTCATAAATTTCTTAGTTGAAGAAATACCATTTATGGTAGATGCTGGCATGAAACTAATTCTTGGAATATTAACTGGGATTAGTAATAATATTGAAAAGGTTACAACTGCAGGAATTAATGTTATATTAGGGTTTATTAATGGTGTGTCATCCAAACTACCTGCTATTATTGACACTGCATTCAAAGTTATAATCTCATTTATCAATGGATTAGCTGATGCCATTAGAAATAATCACAATGCAATATATAATGCAGTTGGTAATCTTATCAGTGCAATAGTTGGAGCGATTGGTGATGGCGTATGGAAACTTCAAGATGCAGGTGTTAACTTAGTGCTTGGGTTCATTAAAGGCATAAAATCTCAAATACAGAATGCTGCTGATTGGGCTGGTAGTTTGGCTAACTCAGTTATAGCATCTGCTAAGAAAGTATTAGGTATTCATTCACCTTCCAAAGAGTTTGAATCCATAGGTGTTTACTCTATCCTAGGTTTGGTTAATGCATTAAGGAATAAAGCTGGATTAGCTGCTGATGCTGCTAAGAACGTTGGAAATATGGCTCTTAATTCATTATCTAATGCTATATCAGGCATGTCTGATGTACTTAGTGGAAACATTGATATGAATCCAACTATTCGTCCAGTGCTTGATTTGTCTGACATTCAAAATGGGAGTAAACAGATAAATGGTCTAATGAGTAATTTGGATGGATACTCTATGAATGGAACAATTAATGCTGCAAATATGGCTGCGACAGGTTTCAGAAACAATCAAGCACCATCGAATGGAACATCTGGTGATACAATTAACAATAATGGTGGAGAAACCAAGAATATATTCTATATTACAGGTAATAATCCTGATGAAATTGCAGATGCAGTATCACGTAAGTTACAAAAACAAGTAGATAGGAGGGATGCGGTATGGGCATAATTACATTTAATAATCAATCTTCAGAAGATATATTTGTAGTGGAGCATCCACCTGAATATGAAATGGCTGAGAGAAATTATAATATTGTCCCTATTCCTGGACGGAATGGTGATTTGACAATGGATATGGGGTCTTATAAGAATGTTAATCGTTCTTATCCAATAGCAATAGGGGCAATCAATGGAAACTATGTAGCTATGGCTAATGCTGTTTCGGACTGGCTTCATTCCGCATCAGGATATGCACGTCTTGAAGACTCATATGAACCTGACTATTATAAGATGGCAATGTATTCAGAAGAAAAATCAATAGATAATATACTTCAACAAGCTGGTAGAGCCACAATCACTTTTAACCGTATGCCTCAAAGATTCCTTAAAACTGGGGACTTGAAAACCATAATCGCAGGTCCCCAGACCTTGACGAATCCCACAAAGTATACTGCATTACCTATAATTACAGTTAAGGGAAATGGTGATGGAGTACTACATGTTGGCGATTATACAGTAACACTTACAAATATTATAGGTTCCATAGATTTGAATTGTGAGATTGGTGATGCATATAATGGTATGACTAATTTAAATATGTACGTAACAGTAGCTAATAGAAAATTCCCAAAATTAGTTCCAGGGGGTAATTTAATCTCATTTACAGGAAGCATTACATCTGTAGAGATTGTACCTAAATGGTGGACGATATGATTACATTATTTGAATCATCAGCTGTCAATTTCGAAACTAATGGATTAGGGAATCTAAGTGATGCTATATCATGTACAGTTACCGAGGAAACCAATGGTCAATTTGAACTGGAGATGCAATATCCGATAATTGGAAATCATTACTATGATTTAGCCCTGAGAAGGATAATATTTACAAAACCAAATCCCTACTCAAATGAACAACCATTCAGAATATATAATATATCAAAACCTATAAATGGAGTTGTTACTGTTAGTGCACAACATATAAGTTATGATTTAACTGGTTATCCTGTGTCACCATTTTATGCAGATTCAGCTAACGTTACATTTGTTAATCTCAAAAGTAAATCTGTTATACCATGTCCTTTTACATTTGAGACTAATAGTGAAGCAGTTGGTGATACAATAATATCTAAACCAGTAAGCATAAGGTCCATTCTGGGTAATGAAGTCCAAAATAATTATGGTGGAGAGTATGAATTTGATGTATTTGCCGTTAAACTTCATGAACAAAGAGGCCAAAATAGGGGAGTTTCTATACAATATGGGAAGAACCTTATAGATCTTAAGCAAGAAGAGAATTGTAGTGCAGTATATACAGGCGTTTATCCATACTGGTATGGTAGAGTTGATGATGGAACAGGAACTAATACGTACGTCGACACTTTAATAGAACTGGATGAGAAAACATTAAATGCTCCTGGGACATATGACTTTGTTAAGATTTATCCTTTGGATTTATCTCAATCATTCGATGGAGCACCAACACAAGACCAAATAAGAACTGAAGCTAATAACTTTATGGTGAATACTAATATAGGAATCCCAAAGATATCTATAGATGTATCATTCGTTCAGTTAGCTGAATTTGAGGAATATAAGAATTTAGTTAATGTCGAAGTTGTTATGCTATGTGATTACGTTAATGTTGAGTTTTCGGAACTGGGAGTAAGTGCAGTAGCTAAATGTATAAAGACTATATATAATGTATTAACTGATAAGTACGATAGTGTTGAGCTTGGTGAAGCTAAATCTAATATCGCTAGTACTATTTCTGATGGATTCCGTAGTGCAAATCAACAGATTAAAGATACAACGGCTATGTTTGATAAAGAAGTTGGAACAATCAAAATAGGATTAGCTGATATGGATTCAGCTTTAATAAAGAAGGCCGATGTAATAGATTTAACTGCTGCTACAGGGAGAATAACTATAATAGAATCTGATACGGCATCTATTAAGACAGTATTAGCCGGAAATGTCGGAGCGACTAACTTACAGGCAGGTGCTATTCAAGCTGGAAGTGCGGTTATTGCTAATTCGGCTATAAGTTCGGCACAAATTATATCATTATCTGTAGCAAAAATCGAAGCAGGAGACATTAGTACTAATAAGTTTAGAGTTGTATCTGATAACGGCAACCTGCTTATGTACGATAATACAATACAAATAAAAGATAATACTCGAGTTAGGGTCCAAATAGGTAAGGATGTTGCTAACGACTATAATATGTATGTTTGGGATGCAAGTGGAAATTTAATGTTTGACGCTTTAGGTATTAAGGCTTCAGGTATAAAAGACAAAATAATCAGGGATGATATGGTATCTGATACTGCTAATATTAATGCAACTAAGATAAACATTACAAGCTTATTTGTACAAATGAATGGATCGTCTCAAACTCTAAAAGCATCTAAAATATATTTAGATACTGAAGCTCAGACTCTTGATTTACAATTTACATCATTAAAAAGTACAGTAACTACTCAAGGAAATACATTAACCAGTCAAGGCACCTCTATTGGAATAATCCAAGGTCAGATAACTTCCAAAGTATGGAGTACTGATATCACAGCAAGTATTAATGGTATACAGAGTGCTATAGATGCCGTTAATACAAATATAACCACTAATTATAGTACAACTACTCAAACTAATACTTTAATAAGCCAACAAGTTTCCACGGTATCCACAGATCTGCATAATAATTATAGTAGTACTATAGCTATGAACTCTGCTATAACGGCAAGTTCTAATGGAGTATTAACTACTGTATCTTCGACATACGCTACCATTGCAGCTGTAAATAATAAAAGTAAAGTATTCACATCTCAACCTACACCACCTTATAATATTGGTGATTTATGGGTTGATTCATCCGCTGGTGGAAATAATATGGTTTGTGCTGTTGCTAGATCAACTGGTGCTTATACAGCTTCTGATTGGGTAAAAGATGGGATAACACAAAGAATTACTTCTGCTGAATCAAAAATAACAGATACAGCTATTGTTACAACGGTTAGAAGTTCAACATTATATACAAATGATTTATCAGGTAAAGTCGGAACATCTGAAGTGATATCTAGAATTAATCAGACCGCAGAATCAATTAAAATTCAAGCTAATAAAATAGATATACAAGGTCTTTTAACTGTTAGTGATGGTTCCGTAGCAAGTGGAAATTTAGCATTAGGTAAGAGTTATTCTGGTAACGATAATACAAACTTTGTAGATGGTCTTAAAGTTGTTGGTTCAGGATATACTTCTTTCGGTTCCGGAAACCAAATCAATAACGGTGCTGAAAGTGGTTATATACAAATAGATTTAGGAGCAACTTATAGAATTGCAGAAAGTAGAGCATTCTTCTTTAGTACAGATACTAGATATTATTACTATAAAATAAAATACTCTATTGATGGAGTTACTTGGTATTATGCAGTAGGTAATGCCAACAATACAGGTTGGACTGTTTCTGCACCTTCAACTAGTGGAACTCCTGCTTATAATCCTACTATTGATAAATTCCCAATACCTATAGCTGCAAGATATATAAGACTTTATGGTAATGGTAACAATATAAATGGCGGTAATCATATATATGAATGGGAATTATACTCGACAGGACAGACAATAATAGATGGTGGACAGATAATTACAGGTTTTATATCTGCTAATAGAATTAATGGTGGAATATTAACTGTAGGTGGTTCTGGTAATGGTAATGGTTTAATAAAGATATATAGTGCTAGTGGTCTTCCAATAGGTGCTATAGACAGTTCTGGTATATCATTAGATGCTGGGACTTTAAATATA
>Ga0207834_1000241_pt1 | contig 19738 bp, 17 predicted proteins | sample LuqExpMetagenom5_FD_187763 | JGI IMG/M metagenome (GOLD analysis project Ga0207834, IMG submission 187763) | Tropical forest soil microbial communities from Luquillo Experimental Forest, Puerto Rico - Sample 5 (SPAdes) | ecosystem: Environmental > Terrestrial > Soil > Tropical forest ...
GAGCCATAGCCAAAGACGCGCCAGTTGTATTATTAGATGAGGCAACCTCAGCACTCGACGGTGATACCGGCAATGCCGTTTTATCCGCTCTTGAGCATCTTATGAAAGGTAAAACTGTGGTAAGTGTCAGTCACCGCCTGGAAATGCTGAACAATTGTGACCGTATTTACCGGTTGGAAGGAGGGCGGCTCTATGATGCGTGATCTGCGAAAATTATTCAACATGACCGGTGAATGGAAACGGTTCCTGATTCTTTTACTGCTAAGATGCCCTTTCGAAGCGTTACGGACAATGTTACAGGCAAGTTTTTTACAATTTTGTTTTAACGCAATAAATCAAGGAAGCCTGGGGAAATTATATTGGGCTTGCGTATTATTTGGTATTGGAAATATGTTTCTTTTTCTATATAATGGTACTGTATGGACGATGTTTGCTACTTTTGTCACGAAGTGGGTCGGTGCGATACGTAAAGGAGTGTTCAGTCATATTTCAAAGTTATCTTTACAGCGACTGGAAGCGCAATCCTCCGGCGATTGGTTTACCCGTCTGAATGCTGATGTGCAGTCTGCATCAGCAATATTGAATCAGCCCTTACATTTGCAGCACGCTTGCGTATCAATTGTAAATATAGGTATTTCAGCCTTAGTCCTAATAACAATAAACCCTACAATTTTTGCGCTGGTAATCCTATTCCTGATACCACACCTGCTTATTAGCCAGCTTTATATTATCAAACCCATGACAAAAATGTCGATGGACGCACAGGAAGCCACCGCAAAGAATACCGCTGACATGAATGCTGTTATAACTTGCGCAGATATTGCAATTTTGTATGATGCACAAGGATTTCTTCTGGATCGATTTGAGAAAAGTAGTCTGAACCTGCGCAGAGCTAACATGAAAATCAGAGTACACAGTGCTATTGGCAATGGCTTATTGCCCATAATGGGCATGAGTGGATATCTTGTCCTTTTGCTTGTCAGTGCAATTTGGATAAAAGCCGGGAACATGACCTTCGGCGAACTCACGGCAGCATTCCAATATAGAGGCGGCATATTAGTGGGCACCATGATGCTTATTAACAGTTTAATGAACATCAAAACCGCTTTAGCAGGTGCCAGGCGTGTAAATGGAATTATGGATATACCACTGGAGGAATAAACTTATGGAAGAACCGTTAATGAAAATAGGTGAGATAGCAGCATTTTTTAACGTATCCGTAAAAGCGATACGGTTATATGAGAAAAAGGGTATCATTGTGCCAGCGAAGACTGATCCTGCAACAGGATACCGTTATTATACAGTCGATCAGGTTCAAACATTGAATGCCCTGCTGGAATTAAAGGCGCTTGGTTTTTCCTTATCCGAGATCAAGAATATCATATCGGGTGGAATAAGCAATCATGACCTTACAATGGCGCTTACCCGTAAACGGATTGCATGGCAGGAAGCCATATCTGTCGCTGAAAATAAAATAGACGCAATTAATAAAATAACCGAACGTATCTCTAAATCACAGGAGGCGGTAAAGCTTCAAGAACTGACGGATGAACAGCGTGCTTGGCTGCTGGTAAAAATGGTGTGTGTCGAAGATATACACGGTCAAAGTATTTTAAGTGAAGCTTTATGGCTGTGATGGCAAATGTAAAGTTATATGGGAGAAAAAATGAAATTGACAAATATAATAATTAGTCATTCTTTTGCTTGGAGATCTTTAAATAAGAAATATTAAGGACATAATATACTTAAATGAGATAAATGACAATTCTTGTTTAAGCCTTTAAAGGGCAGAAGGGAGATTAACATGTCAAGCAGCAGCAAGATGAAAAGCACAAAGAATCATAAAAAAGAAGATGGAACCTTTCATACGAAACATATCAAACATGATCCGCAAGCAGAAAGTGCCCGAGCTGTATTCGGAATGAAGGATAATAAGCCATATGATACTGATAAAAATATAAATGATTAAAAGATTATAGATAGCAATGAAAACTTATACTGCTTACCTGATGAAAGCCTTCGTTTATTAAGTGCCTCCCTAGGATAAAATATCATCCAATTCAGAGATCACTTCATAAGCAGAGGCTTTTAATTAATAATAACTTCATTCATATTAATGAAGGTATTGTCAAGGAAGCTCTTGACAACGGCGGCCCTTGAGTTATATGATTGCTTAAACATAGTTACGCACATGGATTTCATGTGCCTGAAAGGAAGGATATCATGAATAATTATCATATTGAGACAAAATGTATTCAGGAAGGTTATCAGCCGAAGAATGGAGAGCCGAGAGTCTTACCGATTTATCAAAGCACGACTTTTAAATATGATTCCTCCGAGCATGTAGGGAAGCTTTTTGATTTAACAGAAGAAGGTTTCTTCTATACCAGACTCGCTAACCCAACCGTTGATTGTGTAGAACGTAAAATAGCTTCTTTAGAAGGTGGAGTAGGTGCAATGTGTACTTCCTCCGGCCAGGCGGCAAGCTTAATCGCTGTTTTAAATATCTGCAGCTCAGGAGATCATATGATTTCTTCAAGTACAATATACGGCGGAACCACCAATTTATTTGCGGTGACGCTGAAAAGAATGGGTATTGAAGTAACCTTTGTTGACCCGGATGCACCCATCGAAGAGCTGCAGAAGGCAGTCAGAGAAAATACAAAGCTGGTATTTGCCGAGACAATTGCCAATCCTGCACTGATTATTACGGATCTCGAGAAATTCGCCACCTTAGCACACAGCAACAACATTCCGTTATTCGTAGATAATACCTTTGCGACTCCGATTAACTGCAGACCGATTGAATTCGGTGCAGATATCGTCCTGCATTCCACCTCCAAATACATGGACGGACACGCAGTATCCCTGGGCGGTGTCATCATAGACAGCGGTAATTTTAACTGGGATAATGGTAAATTCCCCGGCTTATCCACTCCGGACGATTCTTATCATGGAATGGTTTATACAAGGGACTGCGGCAGAGCTGCCTTCATAACAAAGGCAAGAGTACAGCTGATGAGAGACCTTGGATCAACCCCTTCTCCGAATAATGCATTTTTATTGAACTTAGGATTGGAGACACTTCACCTGAGAATGGAACGTCACTGCTACAATGCGCAGAAAGTAGCTGAATACTTAGAAAATAATGATAAGATCGCCTGGGTGAATTATCCCGACTTAAAAAGCAATAAATATTATGAAAGTGCAAAGAAATACCTTCCCAAGGGTTCCTGCGGCGTTATTTCCTATGGTATTAAGGGTGGAAGGGAAGCTGCTATCAAATTCATGGATAGCTTAAAGCTTGCAGCCATCGTGGTACATGTCGCAGATAACAGAACCGGTGTATTACACCCGGCAAGCACGACTCACCGCCAGTTATCCGACCAGCAGCTGGTGGATGCGGGCATTACTCCGGATCTGATCCGCATGTCCATCGGTATTGAAAATGTTGATGACATTATTGCAGACATTGAGCAGGCATTAGCGAATCTTTAATTACATACCAATGATTAAAAACTCCACATTTTCGTGCACGAAATGTGGAGATATCTTTATATCGATGTAGTATCCTTTAGTCAGAAAGGAGAGCTTGAAAAGCATTTCAACCGGCAAAAGCATGGTAATATGCTTTTCGCTCATAGCTGCCTTGCGGCAGCATGGAGGTAAACAGATGGATTGGTTACAACGAATGAACCAGGCGATGGACTATATCGAGGATAACTTAAGCGGGGAGATCGATTATGAAGCTGCGGCACGGAAGGCCTGCTGTTCTTCCTATCATTTTCAGAGATTGTTTGCTTTTATCACCGATACTCCCTTATCCGAGTATATCAGAAGAAGAAGGCTTACTCTTGCGGCCTTTGACCTTCAGAACAATAGCAAAGTCATCGATGTTGCATTGAAATACGGATATAACTCGCCAAATTCCTTTGCCCGTGCCTTTGAAATCATGCATGGGATCACACCTAGTATGGCGCGCAGGAAGGGTGTGACACTCAAAGCTTATTCCAGACTTTCCTTTCATATATCGATTAAAGGAGATGTAGTGATGAATTACAGAGTTGAAGAGAAGAAACCCTTTCGAATGTTTGGCGTCGAGAAAACCTTCAGTGTCATTAATGGCCAGTGTTATAAGGATATACCTGAATTCTGGCTGGATGCAATGAAGGACAAAACCCTGGAAAGAATATTGAACCTTGCCAGTAATAAGCCAAGTACCATTACCGGCGATATCTACGGTAATGAGGATAAAATGATCAATGCTGCCATGTACGGGCATAAAAGTGATGGAACCTTAAAATATATGCTCTGTGCATATACCCCGGATCAAGAGATACCTAAGGAATATGTACAATTAGAGGTTCCGGCATTAACCTGGGCGATTTTTCCGACTGAGAAGCACCAGATGCATCAGACGACGGAGTTAACACAGGATATCTGGAAGCGAATATACGCAGAGTGGTTTCCTTCTTCCGGTTATGAGCATGCAGATGCTCCGGAGTTTGAGATGTATTATAATGTGGGAAATGACCAATACATTGTAGAGGTATGGATACCGGTAATAAATAATAAAAATTAATATATCTTAATTTTTATGCAGCACATTTGACTTGACATAGATAGCCGAATGTGCTGATTTTTTTGCCTCTTAATAGAAATTTCATTGGCAGAAGTTACATAAAAATCTGTTTCAATTAGGTAGTTTTTACATAGACACTGCTTATTTTATACACTATAATAGATTTAATAAAGCTAATTTTGCTATTATATTACAGTTTTTCCTTATTTAATTACATTTAATGACAGGAATCGACGAATAAAATACGAAAGAGTGGAAGGCCTTAGTCCAGGCTGATTAGGGAGAACGAATGAATAGTATAAAGACCAAAGGATTGGTATTTTCATTTGCTGTAATATTTTTTGCTATCTTCACATTAGGATTTAGTGCATATTATCGTTTTAAATTTATACTTATTGACGAAGTGAATAATGCAGTCGTCAGGGTCGCCCAGGAATCAGCCGATCATCTTAATAATTATATCAATCAGTTTGTTAGTCCCCTTGTTGGTCTTTCCAACGACGCGGATATCCAATCTATGGATTGGGAGAAACAAAAAGAGGTAATTTCAGCTCAGGTTAATCCAACCTATCTGAATGTGGCAGTTGTTGATTTGAATGGAACAGCACATTATGTTGATGATTCGACGATTGATATCAGTGACAGAAATTATGTGAAAGAAGCCTTATCCGGTAAAATGGCATTTTCAGAAGTTATCATCAGCAGGAAGACAGGGACACCGGTAATTATGGTTGGTGTACCGATTTGTAAGAACGGTGTAATTCAGGGAGCTTTAATAGCAAGGCTGGATGTTGATTTCCTGCAGAACTATGCGATGACCCGCGGATATGGGGAAAATGGAAGAGCCTATATCATCAGCGATGAAGGAACCTTTATCTCCCGACCTGAGACGGACGAACATGATCAAATTTTTAATTTATTCGATATTGCAGCAGCAGATGACCGCTATACTTCTTTTTCCGAATTTATAAAGCAGTGCGATACCAAGACCTCCGGTTATGGTCAGTATGTCTTTGAAGGAAAGCACATCCTTATGGGATATGCTTCTGTAGATGAAACTGACTGGAAAATCTATATCGGCACTTACGAGGATGAGACACTGAAAAGTCTTGTCGGACTCAGGCAGATGATTTTCACCATCATGGCAGTAACGCTTCTGGTTAGCTCAATCGCAGCTTACATATTTGTAAATAGATTTTCCAGATCCATCATAGAGCTGGATGCATTATTTGAGCAGGGAGCTAAAGGTAATCTGACGATACGCTTTACTCCAAAATCAAAGGATGAAATTGGACGTGTAGGTATCAGTTTTAACCGAATGATGGATAAAATCAAGACATTGACACAATATGATCCTTTAACGGCATTACTGAACCAATATGTATTGGAAAAGGATATTGAAACCTTGGTACATAGCGACGAGCAGCAGGACTTTTCATTGATCATGATCGCGATTGATAAATTTGGTTTCATTAATGAAGCATATGGTTATCCTACGGGTGATGCCATTCTTTATGAGGTCGCAAGAAGAATATCCAGCTGCGCTACAGGAACTTACCAGGTTTATCGTTACAAAGGGGATGAATTTGTCGTCCTGAGTAAGGATAACATCAGTGAAGGTGAGATTTATCAGAAAGCTCAGAATATCTTAGCTCTGTTACAAGACAGTTATCAGATAGGTGGTAAGATCATTCATATTAACCTTAACCTGGGGTTATTTACCTGGAACGAGGATACCAGGTCGGAGGAACCGCTAAAGGCGGTAACTCACGCTAAGAATTATGCAAAATACCTTGGCAGCAATCAGATCCAGAGATTTGAACAGCATATTTATAAAAAATTATTAATCATGAATGAGCTGCAGGCGGATATCCTTCAGGGAGTAAGGGAAAATCAGTTCTTCCTGGTATACCAGCCACTGTTTTATCTGCATAATGAAAACATTTCGGAAATAGAAGCCTTAATCCGCTGGAACCATCCGGAAAAAGGATTGCTTTATCCGGATCAGTTCATAGAGCTTGCTGAACAGGCAGGGACCATCGTAAATATCGATTACTGGGTAATGGAAGAGGCCTGCAAGCAGTTGAGAGTCTGGATGAATCAAAAGAAAGCTCCGGTAATCTTATCGATTAATATATCTGCGAAATCCTTTGAGACAAAAAGCTTTATTCCGGATCTGATTGAAATGATCAGAAGATTTGATGTTGACCCAACCCTGCTCCAGCTAGAGATAACGGAACGTATGGTAATCAAGAATGTCGATGAAAGTATCATTAAGCTGAATGTACTCCGGGAAATGGGAATTCATGTGGCAATTGATGATTTTGGCATAGGTTATTCCTCACTGAGTTATATTGTAAGGCTTCCGATTGATAGTATAAAAATTGATAAAGCCTTTGTACAGAATATTGACTCCAGTAAGGAAGCCAAGGCCATTGTTTCTTCCATCATTAATTTGTGTAAGACTTTGAATTACAGGGTGATAGCAGAAGGGATAGAGAACAGTTTGGAACTGGAATATTTGAGATTTAACCAATGTGATATCGGGCAAGGATATTATTTCTCTAAACCGGTCAGTATTTGTGAGATTGAAAGGAAATATATGGATGAATAGAAATATCTAGATATCTGGTTGGATAGTAGATATCTGAATGAATAACAGATAACTGACTGAATAGCAGATATAACTGACTGAATAGTAATATCTGACGATTGAAGCTAAAGGTGTAATTATCAACTTAATCAGAAGAACAGCAATATAATTATTAGAAGAATTATGAAAGCGGAGCTTTTATGAATTACACCATACAGGGACCCCAAATAGTCCATTGTTAGGAGAGTAATTCATAATATTCTCCGCTTTTCTTATGAAAATAACGATAATTGCTCATAATCATAGCCATTTTTATAAGCTGCAATAATATCCTCCATACGATACAGGATCCCTGCCTTTTGGCATTCCTGTACAAAAAGAGTATGGAGTTCTTTCTCATTCGGGCTGTGACATTCATAGGATGAACCATATAACCCGGAATACGCCTGTTTTAACCGAAGCTCAGGAAATAATTCATCAAACTTCCCGTATAAATATTCCCGTTGACCACTTCGAAGTGAAAGTCCAAAGAGAGGGTAGATGAATTTCGCACCGCACTGGATGGCAGCATGGAGGATGCTTCGTACATTATCCTCGTTATCCGTCAGATAGGGGAGAAGTGGCATCATTAGTATTCCGGTAAAGATTCCTGCTTCCGATAACCTGCAGACAGCTTCAAAACGCTTTGAGGAGGTACTGACCAGGGGCTCGATTTTTCTGCTGAGTGCATCATCATAGGCTGTGATGGTTATTTTACAGATTACCGGTGAATGCTCTTGAATTCTTCTGAGAATATCAATATCCCTGCTGATCAGATCACTTTTTGTAGCTATGCCGACACCAAAATGATAGGTATCAATCAATTCCAGTGCTTTCCGCGTCAGGCCATATTGTTTTTCGTATGGATTATAGGGATCACTCATGGAGCCTGTTCCGATTACTCCGGACTTTGTTTTTTTGCGAAGCTCCTCCTGTATGATGGACAGAGCATTTTCCTTTGCACGGACAGTATCAAACTCCGGAATCTGATAACAGTCGCTGCGGCTGTCGCAGTAAATACAGCCGTGGCAGCAACCCTTATAGATATTCATGTTATAATCTGTTCCGAACCAGGAGGTATCGGGTTTTTTAGTTATTATCGTTTTTGCAGGTATGGTATTCATTTTCTTACCGGATGTCTCAGGATTGTTTTCATAGTGCTTGGATTTGCTTTTCTAGGATCAGAGAGATAAATCTCGTGATGTCTTCGTATGTTTCCATCTGATAAGGAGGAGCCAACGTCACTGACAAGGCCATTTTGTATCATAAACTCGTCGATTTTGGCAATAGTAGCCGGTTCAGCATCATAGGGACCGATATGCATGCATTGTATACAGAGGCCCTCCTGAAAGGTTTCTAATCTGGCTTTCGATGGATCAAGATCAGGCTTTTTCTTTATAACCTCTTTTTGTGCTGTCATAAACTCCTCCTGAGTTATAAACTCCGGCTGACGTATCATGGAAATCCAGCAATATTTATTTTTCTTAGTAAAATCCATATCATTCTTATCCGTCAGCCACCACAGTCCTTCTAATGGGGGAACAACATAATCGGTAAAGTCATCGGAGTTCTTTGAACCCATCTTTCGGCTCATCTTGATGGTATAGGTCAGAGCATACAGTAATTCCACCGCCTTCTGATATTCCCCGTTTTCTTCGTTGGGATTACCATGACCATTAACCATGATAAAGTTCATGACAGGTACTTCAATAACGGTGGGCTCATTCTTTGGAGCATATAACTCCTTGTTCAATATTTTGTAATCGATCTTATCCATTTTGTAAACATCCTTTCTTATTATAATTCATCAAAAGGTAAATACTTAACTGAGCAGTATCCGCAGCCAAGCTGTTTACCAATCTGGATTCATAGTAGCATGTTAAATATGACACTAGTACGTCATATTATAATTATTTAATGCATTTTTATAACGTTTGATAATATCATTACGAAGTTCGACGGGCTCAAGGACTTCGAGCTGATCTTCATAAGACATCAGATACCCATAGATCCAGCCTCCGGCGAATAATTTCGTATGAATGAGAAAGCTGCCATCCTCCTGTCTCTGGACAGTTTCTGCCGGAAATTCATCGAAGACACGATATGCCATGGAAGCAGCAGCCTTCAGTACCACCTCAGTCGTCTGCTGGCTAATGCGGGCTTGAGGCTCGTCCTCTGGTTCTTGATAGGGCATCGGAGTAAAGATTTCAGAAGTTATTGTTAATCCCTTGATCCTCGATATCTTAAAGAAACGAAAGGATTTCTTATCTCTGCAATAACCGGATAGATACCAGGCCTGTCCTTTGAAGATCAATTTACGTGGCTCCAGGGTACGGCTTGATTCCTGACCATAGGAATTATAATAATCAAATTGGATTACCTGATAATTCAGGATGGCATCTTTTAATTGATGGAATTTTCTTTTATCCTCTTCATTGCTGTTCCAATAAGAGAAATCTACTTCGATCCAGTCGGGATTTTTATTACCGAACAGAGAGTTTAGCTTGGATAGAATCTGGTCGGTATCCGTATAATTGGCAGCCTTAAAACCCTGTAATGCAGAAAGGATATCCTTCTGCTCCTGGTCCGAAAGGACGGATTTATTCAAAACGAAGTGTTCCATCAGACAGATTCCGCCGCCTTTGCCCTTATTGGTATAAATGGGAATTCCCGCCTGACATAGGGTCTCAATATCACGGTATATTGTTCTTTGTGATACCTCAAAGCGCTCGCCAAGTTCCTTGGCAGTAACATTTTTCTTATTCATAAGAATGTACACGATTTCAAATAAGCGATTGATCTGCATGCTTTACTGGCTCCCTTTGATAGATAAAGTTTACTTTTATTTTATCAAAATTAATATGACATTACAACGTCATATTATAAAGCGTTATTTACATGTAACATTCACATCCTTAATTGATAAAAATTGCTTCAGTATAAAACATTGACTTTATCACATAATATTCGGGAGGAATTCTATTCGAATACACATCGATTCATGAATTTAAAGTCATATAAACTTGAGAAAAGAGGAGAAATTCATGCAGAAAGATCTATTACTGGAAAATGATTTGCAGAAAAGCAGGACAATCAGGGATGATAATGGCCGTGGAGATAAGGAAACAAAAACTCAGCAGGACCAGGAGAATGAAAAGGTCGTAAAAGAAAATGAAGATCTGAAGGATCAGAAAATCAGTGAATATGGACAGACTGTGCTGGAGAGCGGGAAAAGGGATCACAAAATACATCTGTTATCTGTTATAGGTGAAATTGAAGGGCATGAATGCCTGCCACAACATAATAAAACCACCAAATATGAGCATGTTTTACCACAGCTGGCTGCCATTGAAGACAGCACTGAAATTGATGGATTATTAATCCTGATTAATACCGTAGGCGGTGATGTCGAAGCAGGTCTGGCCATAGCGGAAATGATAGCTTCCCTTAGTAAGCCAACCGTTTCATTAGTACTGGGCGGTTCCCATTCCATTGGAGTTCCGTTGGCTGTATCGGCAAATTATAGTTATATCGTTCCGACTGCGACGATGATCATCCATCCGGTTCGCATGAACGGAACAGTGATCGGTGTCACACAGACCTTCGAATATTTTGAGAAGATTCAGGATCGTATCATTAAATTCGTAGTTGAACATTCGAATATCTCTTATAATGATTTCCGTAATATGATGCTGGATACCAGCCAGCTGGCAAAGGATGTGGGATCCATCCTAGTTGGTGAAGAGACAGTAAAAATGGGAATTATCAATGAAGTTGGCGGAATTAAGGAAGCACTCGGCAAGATTAATGAAATGATTGATGCGATTGATGCCAAAGAAGGAGAGGGCTGATTGATATGCTTTATACAGTAAGACCGTTGGAACGAATCTATGCAGCTCCAGGTGTTTTTGATCAGACGAAAAAGGGCGCACCAACAGCTGCAGCAGATAATGAGCCGGAATACAGGGAAGTACTCTTGCCGAATGGACGAATTGTCACCCGCAGGGATGGAGAGAATTACGTTATCGAACGCGTAAATTCTACGGATATGCTGGATTATCTGAAGGATGAATATGTACCGGGTAAGAGCTACAGGGATATGAAGTAAGAGCTCAAATTAACGTTCTAAAATAGGTAAAATGGATTGGTTTTGGTTTGTTAATAAGATTATTACAATAGACAAAAGCAGGTTTATTAAGAGAAAATAACTCTTAAATAAACCTGTTTTTTTCTTAGTTTCTGTCATAGACCTGCTTCTTTCGAGAACAAGTTTGTCTTGCATATCATTTTTATTAAAGGTATAATAAATTTTGGATAAGATTTAACTGAAATTACTAGTGTTACCAATAAAGTATTCATCAGGAGGCAACTTAATGGATTTATTTAAATCGATTATCATGGGAATTGTACAAGGGATAGCAGAATTTTTGCCGATCAGTAGTGATGGACATTTGGCAATCATGAGGCATGTTTTACATATTCAGACAGATACAGGATTATTATTTGATGTATTATTACATTTGGGCACCTTAATAGCAATATTTATTGTATTTTGGAAGGATATCTGGGAGTTAATACAGGAAGGATTTAAAATTATCGGTGATTTCTTTGCTAACTGTGCTCGCTTTATAAAGAATACTGCTTCGAAAGAGAAAGTGGAATATAAAAAAGTGATTTCCACTCCATATCGCAGATTTGTAATGCTGATTATTGTATCAACAATTCCTACCGGTATTATCGGTGTTGTATTTAAAAGTGCTATAGAAATAGCAGGTGAGACCCTCCTGGTTCCTGGTCTTTGTCTTATTCTTACCGGATTACTTCTGGTTATCGCAGATCGTGCTAAAATAGGTAAGAAGACAGAAGAGACAGTAAGCTATAAGGATGCCGGATTGATTGGTGTTGCTCAGGGTCTTGCGATACTTCCTGGTCTATCCAGATCAGGCTGTACAATTACTTCATCACTATTATTAGGTTTGGATAGGAATTTCGCTGTGAAATATTCCTTTATCATGTCAATTCCGGCGGTATTAGGAGCAGTGGTTCTGGAGTTAAAGGATTTTTCCATGAACCTGGTATCTCAGAACGATTTAATGAATTATTTGGTAGGAACAATAGTAGCTGCGGCTGTAGGATATTTTAGCATCAAGACCATGCTTGTAGTTGTAAGAGGTAAGAAATTCAAATATTTCGCTTACTATTGCTTCCTGATCGGAACATTTGCATTAATCAGCTATTTTGTATTTTAGAATTTTCAGAAGTCGGGATGATTTATACATATTAAGAATAGCTTAATAAGCTGATAATCATAACTAGCTGCTTTATAAGGTTTTATTCGGAGGGGTAGGAGGAATAAGTAACGAATGGCTCCCAGACAGAACAAGAAAAAAACATCGAATACACAAAAGAAAAAAAATCAGACACAAAAACAGATGAGTGTGAAAGAAAGCGGTGCTGTGCAGGATGAAATCATCCTGGTTGTAGCACTGGTTGTTTCTATTTTACTATTTTTAAGTAACTTTGACTTAAGCGGAGCTGTAGGTAAGGCTGTTAGTGGAATCATCTTTGGGTTAATTGGCTTAGAGGCCTTTATTCTCCCTTTTATAATTTTCTTTCTGACTGCTTTCCATATTTCCAACCTGGGAAGTCGTAAAGCCGGAAGAAAGATTATCAGTGCACTGGTTTTCTTTATTACCCTGGCTGCCTTTATCCAAATGTTAACATCACAGTATGATCCATCAACCGGAATTTTCGATTACTTTAAGAATTCGAGTGATAATCGCAACGGCGGTGGTATCTTAGGCGGAATTCTGGTCATGATTTTCTGTAGCCTGTTCGATCCACTTGCTTCTTCCATAATATTCATTGCTGTGATGCTGATCGCAATTACGGTGATTACAGGGAAAGCAATATTTACCTATCTTGCTGATAAGAGTAAGTCTTCACTGAAAGAGAGAATGGAGTATCAGAGGCTTAAGAAAGAGCAGCAGGAAGAGCAGCAGGAAGAGCTTGATTTACAGGTTATTGATTCAGATAACGGCAGAAGACCACCAAAAACCTTTGTATTGGATCCGACACTTCAGAAAACTGCAGGTGGTAATAAAAATATCCAGAATGGGACGAATAATGGCCTGGCGAAGGATTCTTCTAATAAGCTAAAGGATCAAAAGCTGAAGAAAGAGCTTCCTGTGAATGAAGATGAATTACCGATACTAAACTTTCATAATTTGTTTGAAGACGAAGTGGAAGATACGATAAATTTCTCCAAGGGATTTGCAGGAATGGAAAACTCCGGGCCTCTTCCTACTTATGAAGAGGAGCTTCGCAATAAATTTGGTCACTCAGATTACGAAGAGGATGTGAAGGATCAGCCTTCAGAAGTAATTAAGCATGAGACAGAAGTAATTAAAAAAGAGACGCGTGTAGAGCAAAAACCTCATCAGGGCGAGATGGATACGACGGATGTAGAAGATCTTGGTATCTCTCAGACATCCCAGCAGAAAGAATATATATTACCTCCAACCAACCTGCTTACTGCTCCGAAAGCGAAGATTACCAAGGGCGGGATGACGGACAAGGAATTAAAAGAAACTGCGATGAAGCTTCAGAGTACCTTTGAGAGCTTCGGAGTGCATGTAACGATTACGAATGCCAGTGTCGGACCGGCAGTTACCAGATATGAGCTTCAGCCGGAACTGGGAGTTAAGGTCAGCCGTATAACCAGTCTGGCTGACGACATCAAGCTTAATTTAGCGGCTGCCGATATCAGAATTGAAGCCCCGATTCCGGGTAAAGCGGCAGTTGGCATTGAAGTTCCTAACAAAGAAAATTCCATGGTAGCCTTCCGGGAAATGATTGAAAGTAAGGAATTTACGGAACATCCCTCCGGTGTTGCCTTCGCGGTAGGTAAGGATATCGGTGGACAAACTATTATCACGGACATTGCAAAAATGCCCCATTTACTGATTGCAGGTGCAACCGGCTCCGGTAAATCCGTATGTATTAATACGCTTATTATGAGTATCCTATATAAATCAAAGCCTTCGGATGTACGACTGATCATGGTGGATCCCAAGGTGGTTGAGTTAAATGTATATAACGGTATTCCGCATCTGCTGATCCCGGTTGTAACGGACCCGAAGAAGGCTTCAGCTGCACTGAACTGGGCTGTTATGGAGATGACGGAACGGTATAAGAAGTTCGCAGATGTCGGAGCTAGGGATCTGAAGGGTTATAATGAGAAGGTATCCGAAGTAGAATACCTGAATGATGAGAATTATCAGAAGCTTCCGCAAATTGTAATTATTATCGATGAGTTAGCGGACCTTATGATGGTAGCTCCTGGTGAAGTCGAGGACGCAATCTGTCGTCTGGCTCAGCTTGCAAGAGCAGCCGGCCTTCACCTGATCATTGCTACGCAGAGGCCGTCCGTCAATGTTATCACCGGTGTCATTAAAGCCAATATTCCATCCAGAATTGCATTTGCAGTATCCTCGGCAATTGATTCCAGAACCATCATCGACGGCTCCGGTGCAGAAAAGCTTCTCGGCAAAGGAGATATGCTGTTCTTCCCCTCCGGATATCCCAAGCCGGTACGTATTCAGGGAGCATTTATCAGTGATAAGGAAGTAAGCTCCGTAGTAGAGTTCTTAAAGAAGAATAACAGTGAAGCTAATTACAGTGATGACATTCATGATAAGATAAACAATGCTAAAGCAGGTGATTCGTCATTACAGGGAAGCGGTGACGGCAGGGACGAATACTTTGAGGAAGCAGGTAAATTCATCATTGAAAAGGATAAGGCATCGATTGGTATGCTTCAGAGAGTGTATAAAATCGGCTTTAACCGTGCAGCCAGAATTATGGATCAGCTGGCAGAAGCCGGAGTGGTAGGAGCGGAAGAGGGAACCAAACCAAGAAAGATTCTGATGTCACAGGAGCAGTTTGAGCAGTATCTGGAAGAGTATTAAGAGTTATTAAAAGAATGAAGGTAGGAATTGACATGATAACCGGCATATTAGTAGTGAATGAATTTCTGCATTTGAATAAATTTAATGAGATTCATAGGTGGCTTCTGGACGCTGCAAAAAGGCAGAATATAGAACTGCAGCTAAAAACAAATGCAGAGCTTATTATGGACATTACAGGAGCCGATCATCCGGATAAGTTCGCTGATTTTATCCTATTCTGGGATAAGGATGTGAAATTAGCATACTATCTGGAACAGTTGGGTTATCCGGTATATAATTCTTCCAAAGCAATCGGTATCTGCGATGATAAATCTCTAACCCATCTGACGCTGATGAATCAGGGAATACCGATGCCAAGGACTATAGTGGCACCAAAGACCTTTGATAACATCGGATATACGAATTATCATTTTCTTCAGAATATCGCTGATCGGATTGGTTTTCCCATGGTCGTCAAGGAGTGCTTCGGCTCCTTCGGTCAACAGGTTTATCTCGTTCATAATTACGAGGAACTGCAGAGCCAGGTGAAGCAGTGTGGGATGAAGCCTCTGATCTTTCAGGAATTTGTTAAGACCAGCTATGGAAGGGATATCCGGCTTCAGGTCGTTGGTAAGCAGGTTATTGCAAGCATGTACCGTTATTCCGAGGATCATGATTTTCGGGCAAATCTGTCGATCGGCGGTAAGATGAAGCAGTATCAGCCAACACAGATACAATGCGAGCTAGCACTAAGAAGCTGTGAGATCATAGGACTTGATTTTGCCGGGGTTGATTTGTTGCTTGGTGAAAATGATGAACCAATCGTCTGTGAAGTTAATTCGAATGCACATTTCAAAAACATCTATGATTGTACCGGAGTGAATGCTGCGGACGAGATTATTACTTATATTAAGAATCAACTTCAAGCCAAAACTTTATCAAATTAAATCCTCTTGAAAGTGGGTGCTCATATGGTGGCATGGCTCATTTATTTTCGGGAAGCTGCTATCTATAATAAGCAGTATATTCAATTTTATAGGAAAGAAGGTTCTATGCATGGCATTGATGTTAAGCTTATTCTGGTGGAAGACCTGGAATTCGGGGTAAAGAATAATACATGGTTTCTGACATACCAGAAAGAAGCCATAGCCAATCCTGATTTTGTAATCTGCAGGGCGATATATCCGCTGTTAAGTAAACAGTTGGAGTTAATGGGTATCAAGGTATTTAATAATTCCTTTGTATCGGAGATCTGCAATGATAAAGCAAGAGCATACCAGTATCTGGCAAAGACCGGAATTAAGATGGTAGATTCAAGCTTCTACCGGAATGTGCAGGTAAAGGAAGTCATATCCGTGGTCACTAAACCAACCGTCATCAAAGCAGTGGAGGGACATGGAGGAACTCAGGTGTTTCTGGTAGAGCCCTCTGATGTAATAAGCTATGAAGGGGAGTCGGAGGCAGATGAGGATACTCTGAATTATGGTAGCAGAAAGAAGCAGAGTGAGATTGTGGATGGTCTTCGAAGTTCAGATGTGGTGGTTCAGCCCTTAACCGGAAGCAGACATCAGGATCTTAGAGTCTATGTCATTGGAAAAGAGATAATAGCGGCGGTACTGCGAACTGCAAAGGAAGGCTTTAAATCGAATTATTCCCTTGGCGGTGAGGTATGTCTCTATCACTTATCCGAAGAGGAAAAAGCAATTGTTAATACTATCATTAATCAGTTTGATTTCGGCTTAGTTGGTATCGATTTTATCATTGGAGACCAGGGGGAATTCATATTCAACGAAATAGAAGATGTGGTGGGCTCCAGAATGCTTTACCAATGTTCGGATATTAATATTGTTGAAGTGTATCTGAAATTCATCGTACAGTCAATCAATAGTAAATATTTGATAAATTAATCTAAATAAGTTATTATATGTATCAATTTGATTGGAGGCGTTTTAATGTTTAAGAAAATAATTCTTTTAAGTTCTATTATGATTAGTTGTATTTTTTTTGTGAGTTGTGGAAAAAAGGCTACAACAGATGAAACACTTACTGTGACAGTTGTACCGGAGTCGGAGACTACAAATAATTCTGATGAATCAGAAACTTCTGATGAAAGTTACACGATGTCGGTTTATTCAGAAGCACCTAATAAAAATAGCTCAATAAAAATTCAATATCCAAGTTTCTCTGGCAGTGATTTTGATGCGTTAAATACACTGGTCTATGATAAAGTGCAGAGCTTTGCAAAAATTGATACATCTCTATTCACAAGTGATACCGGTTTGACCATCGATTATCAGTCTGCAGTTACATTGCAAAACAGTAAAATAATAAGCATTGTTTTTTGGGGAACAAGTAATATCGAAGGTGGTGCATATACGGTCTGTAATCTAATCGCACTTAATGTAGACTTACAGTCTATGAAAGAAATTACCCTCAAAGATTTGTATACAACCAATGCTGATTTTGAAAAGGTGTTTTTTGATAGCGCTTATTTTCCCACGAATCCAATAACTTCATATGATGAAGCCAGTTTCCCAGAAATGCTCAAACTTCAATCGTCCGAATATCAAACAGTAGACCCGTTTAGCATAGCGGATAACGTTTCTTATTTTCTTAAGCCTGACGGCATTGTGCTGAGTATGCCTGCTGTACACGCAACCGGATGTGATCACTTCGAAGCTCAGCTTAAATACAGTGATATACAGCAGTTTTATCTACTAAAACAGAATTATTGGGAAAATTAATAATGCCCACAGGGTACACTATTCTTATTCAGATTATGGTCAACAGTTCCTTAGGAGTATCAATCAGATAATCTGCACCTTCGCTTCGTAGAACCTCACGGCAGCGGAAGCCCCAGGTAACACCAATACATGGAATACCGGCATTCTTCGCTGTCTGGACATCGGTTTCTGAATCTCCGACCAGGATGGTTCTGTTAAGATCGGAGCCTAATTCCTTGACAGCTGTGAAGATACTGTCAGGTGCCGGTTTACGTCTGATCTCCGGCGTTTCTCCGATAGCTACCGGAATAAGATTTCCAAAATACGTTCTAGCCAGGGATTTAACGGCAGCATCATATTTATTTGAAACAATAGCCATTTTAAAATTATAGCGGTGCAGGTCTAAAAGCAGCTCCATAATACCGTTGTAGGGCCTTGTTTTATTCTGCATATTGTTTTTGTAATTCATTTTAAATTCATCTAATACATTATTTACTTCGTCTTCCGAACAGCTTTCGGGAACGGACAAACGCACCAGATTTCTAACACCATTTCCGACAAAACGCTTTACATCCTCAATGCTTCTGGGTGAATAACCCTTCTTTAACAGGGTATCATTAAGACTGTCCCTAAGATCTTCGAGGGTATTTAATAAAGTGCCGTCTAAATCAAAAATCACGGTATTATATTTCATGGGGAACATCCTTTCCATATGCAAAACGTAAAAATAAAATAAATGCTCATAAATGATAATAAATAGTATATACTTATCTCATTTCATAAAGCAAGAGTTTTTTGTTTGATAATTATTTTTCTTGTAATATTTAGAGGATATCTTGTATAATATGTTTGGTTTAGAACGGTTCTTACATAATTGAATGATCGAATGTAAATCAAGATGAATGGCAGAAATTCATTTGATATAAACGTTAGGAGAGAAAGGCAGGATACACGAATGAAATCAGATATTCAAATTGCTCAGGAAGCGAAACTAAAGCATATTAAAGAAGTTGCAAAGCAGCTTAGCATTTCAGAGGACGATTTAGAGTTTTACGGAAAATATAAGGCGAAGCTTTCTGATGAGCTATGGGAAAAGGTGAAAAACAACCCGGATGGTAAGCTGGTATTAGTGACTGCAATTAATCCGACTCCTGCCGGCGAGGGAAAGACGACAACAACCGTAGGTCTTGGACAGGCCTTAGGGAAAATGAATGTAAAATCAGTGATTGCACTTCGCGAGCCTTCCCTTGGACCTTGTTTTGGAATAAAAGGCGGTGCAGCCGGTGGCGGCAATGCCCAGGTAGTTCCAATGGAGGATTTGAATCTTCATTTTACAGGAGATTTCCATGCGATTACCTCTGCAAATAACCTGCTCGCAGCAATGATGGACAATCATATCCAGCAGGGTAATACCTTAAATATTGACACGAAACAGATTGTATGGAAACGCTGCGTTGATATGAATGACAGAGCTTTACGCAATATCGTCATCGGACTTGGCCGAAAAGCGGATGGTGTAGTGAGAGAGGATCATTTTATCATCACGGTTGCATCCGAGATTATGGCGGTTCTCTGCCTTGCAGATGATATGAAAGATCTGAAGGAAAGACTGGGCCGTATCGTGGTAGCTTATACCTATGACGGACAGCCGGTTACCGCAAAAGAGTTGAAAGCAGTCGGATCCATGGCGGCACTCTTAAAGGATGCCTTGAAGCCGAATTTGATACAAACTCTGGAGAATACACCCGCGATTGTTCATGGTGGACCATTTGCGAATATTGCCCACGGCTGTAACAGCGTAAGAGCAACTAAGACAGCCTTAAAGCTCGCAGATGTCGTAGTTACGGAGGCG
>Ga0207834_1000245_pt1 | contig 19685 bp, 16 predicted proteins | sample LuqExpMetagenom5_FD_187763 | JGI IMG/M metagenome (GOLD analysis project Ga0207834, IMG submission 187763) | Tropical forest soil microbial communities from Luquillo Experimental Forest, Puerto Rico - Sample 5 (SPAdes) | ecosystem: Environmental > Terrestrial > Soil > Tropical forest ...
AACTTTTGTCGGTGAAACTTATCATAAAAGAGGTATACCCTTTTTTAATTACTATATACCATTATTTTACACTTACCCGAGAATAACTTTACCCTATGTTCTTGTATAAATCCTCAAACAATATATAACATTTCAATTGCTACCTACGAACTTCATTCATGTATTATAATAGAGGTTTCTCAACCCCTATACAAATAGTATTCCTGATATTTTGAAGTTTTCTGCCAGCTCATCGATAAAACTATAGACTTTGGAGTGGTTCCAAGGTTTACAATACAATTAGTTTTTTGTGTTAAAATAGATGTTTTTGAGTGGCGTGTGTGGTATAATCAACTAAAACAAATTAAGCCGAGATATTATGTCGAGGTAAACACAGTGGCAGTAAGTTACAACTTTGGAAGTTGCTTATTGACAAGAAAATGAAAAAGAAAGATTTGCCGTCTGCAGCAGATATCAGTTCCAGCCTTATTACGAAACTTGGACGTGATGAACCCGTAACAACGACAGTTCTCATGCGAATATGTGCCGCACTGAAATGCGATATTGGCGATATCATGGAAATAGTAACTGACGAACCGAAGGAGACAAAATAATGAGTGAGCAAAATAAGGAAATTCAGAAATTAACGCCTGTCGCTTCGGAATCACAAGTTTACGAGAGCATCCGCGCCGCACTTGCCGATGCGCGAACACATGCGTTTAGCGCCATAAACTCAGCTATGTTAACGGCGTATTGGGAAATTGGACGTGAAATCGCCGAGGCTGTCGGCGACCGTGCCGAATACGGAAAGCAGCTATTACAATATTTATCTAAAAAATTAACCACAGAATTCGGAAAAGGCTTCACAGTCGCCAATCTGCGAAATATGCGTCAGTTTTATCAGATGTTTCCGAATCGCTACGCACTGCGTAGCGAATTAACTTGGACGCATTATCGTATGTTGATGCGTGTTGAAGAGCAAAACCGCCGCGAATTTTATCTCAATGAAAGCGTCGAGTCCGGCTGGACATCGCGGCAGTTGGAGCGTCAGATAAACTCATTCTATTATGAACGCCTTCTTGCCACGCAGAATAACGACCGCGAAAGCGTAAAAAACGAGATTCAGAAATTAGAGCTGAAAACGACAGCCGACTATATTCTCAAAGACCCATATATCCTTGAATTTCTTGATCTCGGCGAAAACAGAAGCTATCACGAGAGCGATCTTGAGCAGGCATTAATCGATAAATTGCAAGAGTTTCTTCTTGAATTGGGCAAGGGTTTCTCGTTTGTCGCTCGACAGAGGCGGGTAACCACTGAGGGTGGCGAACACTATTACATCGATCTTGTATTCTACAATTTCATCCTAAAGTGCTTTGTTGTCATCGATCTCAAGGTGGGCAAGCTGACTTATCAGGACGTCGGGCAGATTGACTTTTATGTCCGCCTATTTAACGAAAAGGTCAAGCTGCCTGACGACAACCCGACCATCGGCATTATCCTCTGTGCCGACAAGGACGAAAGCATCGTAAAGTATTCAGTGCTTGCTGACAACGAAAACCTGTTTGCCTCAAAATATAGACTGTACCTGCCGACGGAGGAAGAATTAAAGGTGGAATTAGAGCGGGAGCGAGAACTTATCGAGCGTAAGATGGCGGATGACGTGGAGTGAATGGAGGCGGCAGCGACCCAGCTATTCTGGAAAAAGCGAGCATTATCTGACTACCCCAGATAATGAGCGAGTTATCATCGGAGTAGCCGAAAACGACGGCGGCAAGTGCCATACGGTGTGGTCAGCGATTGAAGTTATCGATGTGGAGGTTTGATATGGCACACGGCATTATTCTACTTGGGGCAAACGGAACCGGTAAATCAACGCTTGGGTGTGAACTTGCCCGAGTGCTTAACTTTGCCCATTTCGATGTAGAAGGTTACTGGTTTTATAAAACCAACATACCATATACCGCCATCCGTCCGAATGAAGAGCGGAACGAGATGTTGCTCTCAGATATGAATAAGCATGGCTCATTCGTGGTTTCCGGCGATATTTCCGGTTGGGGCAATGAATTTTTAACGATGTTCGACCTTACAGTGTACCTTACGGTACCCACAGAGATTCGTATGAAGCGCATCGAAAACCGTGAATATGCGCGATGGGGCGACCGAGTATGCGAGGGTGGCGATATGTACGAACAACAGCATAAATTTAGAGAATTCGCAGCTTCACGGGATATTCCTCAACTTGAACAGAGGGCTTTATTGTATTTATGTCCTATCCTTCGAGTTGACAGCACAAAAGCACTGAAAGAAAATATAGACGAGATATTGGCTTATATTAACACCCGTAATCACTACGATACCCTCATTGACGAAAATAACGACCCAGTACGCGACCCCGTTCCATTGAAAGCCTACATGGATTCAGGACAAGCGGGCGGCAATTCAAAAGATAGCAAGCCTGCTTAATCCAGATGGACAGTTCGTATTGTCGATTGATAAAAACCAGCAAAGGGAAATTGATTATGGTACTCGGCGGATTACAGTTTATCCCGACACACCGGAGGAAATCTTGACTTAATTACCGAAGCTGGATTAAACGCATAAAAACAGTTTGAAACCGAGTTTACTGTGATTTTCACTGCATGGAAAGGATGACAAACGCGATGAATCTTTCCAAATCAATCGACTTCCTACTTGAAAACGCAGGAGCGGTAATCCAATACCGTCTGCGTAAGGAAATCCTACGCGACATTACACCAACTGAGGAGGAAAACCTGCTCGAACAAATCTACCAAACGCCGAACTTCAAGCTCGTGCAGAGTTACGTCAAGCCCGATGGTTACATAGGGAGCGGAGCGCACAGTTGGGGTAATTGGCGTGGCGTGAACTATCAACCAACAATGCTCGTGGATGGAGAAGCATCGGCTCGGCTCTTGTCGAACTACGCCGTACCGAAAACGCACCCTATTATCGCGAACTTTGTCAACACAATGCGCGACGAGGAAACGCTGCGTCAGGAGTTTTCATATATACCACCGGAGGTTGTGAGATTTAACACGCGTTATGTAGGACTGAAAAGCGGCGGTAGCTTGATGGTGTTAATTTATGCAGTGCAGGCGTTACTCGGCTACGGTGACGACGACTATGTGAAACCGTTCAGAGAGATTTCGCTTGATGCGTTTTATAGCTTTTTGGCGTTAAATTCACTCGACGATATTACAAAACAACAACATATCAAGGCGAAGTATAACTTATAAAAGACTGTCGCCGTTGGGCATTGAGATGTTGAATCAGCCGACTACCCATCCGTGGGGAGCGCGGTCGTTTCATTTCAAAGACCCAGACGGCACATCCGAGCCATTCGGCTGACCAACGCTGCCCAGGCTCTATGTTGCTCTAATGAGCAAGTAGTTGATGTCGCGCTTGACAGCGGCTTTGATTCTCACGACGGGTTCACACGAGCGTTCACACGGCAGTTTGATATCACCCCGCATGAATATCAACTGGAAACCCCGGCGGTGAACTGGTTTGTCCATCATCCCATCGAAGCCTACTTTGCATTGAAAGAGGGTACCAGCCCTATGCCAAAAGACCTGATTAAACGCATGATGACCGTGACGGCGGTCGAGCGTCCTACGCGACGCATTCGCAAAAACTGGTGCATTGATGGCGCAGCCGGTGAGGAAAGCATAAAATGTACCTCATCACGGTACTTTCCCAATGAGAAGTTTGTATAGCCGAAGGCTGTGAGCCGCATATCTCGTAGCCTTCGGAATAAAAGAGAAATTACACGAAAAGCACGAAGCCAGCCACTAAATGTGACTGGCTTCGTGCTTTTCGTGTTACCCCGTACCGGTTACCCCCTCGGTTCAATAGTAGTACCTATGGGTGATAACACTTGATTAACAAGGCTTTCTTATTTACTAAGGCATGCTCAGAACAAGCACCACCTATTAGCAATTTTTACTTAGTCGCAAGATCATAGATTTCTATCTTTGTAACGGTAAATCCATTACCGGAAGATAAAAACAATGCATCATATTTGTTCAGATCATTCTTATTTAACTTAATACATTTCCCAAGCCATCCATCGGTAGACTGGAAATCTACACGATCATACCAGACGTCATTACCGTTATCCATTTTACCATCTGTCAAATCCACATAACCGAACTGTAAACTTGAATTTAAGCTTACATCATCATTTTTAACGTAAACCTTAATGTATGGCTCCGTCATTGATGCCCAATCCGCTGTTAAGTACAGATAATAACCCCAGGAATTATTAAATACCTTTAAGCCATCGGAGCAGCTTGTTTGTTCATAATGCTGTAATTTATTGGTACCATCATTCTTGGTAAAGATTCCTTCCCAGGTATACACTAACTTCAGCTTGCTTTCATCCATGGTTTGAAGCTTTGGAATTCCAGTATTGGAGCCACCATCTACCAGTGTGGCGTTGGATTCTGTCGCGTCAATATACACCTTAGCCACATCATTATATTTAAATTTATAGGTAGTACGGCTATACCAGGAACCCGAATCCCACAGAACCGGGCAGTATCCAAGCTTGGTACCGTAAGTAACTACTTCATTTATGAAAGCCGGAATACCATCCTTGTTAGGACTCTGTACACCGTACTCTCCGATAATGACACCATAGCCGGCCTTTGTGAACTTAGTCATCTTATCAAAATAGCTATGAAGTTCATTGATATCAGCTTTTGATCCCCAGGTATCGGAATATCCCCAGCCCTGATCAGATTCTGCGATACAGTATGTACCTGGAGTATAATAGTGAACGGATATACTCAACTTACCTGTTCCATTTTTCGTAGTATCTGTCGGCATTACAAATCTGCTGTCACAGGTTTTTGTAATATCAGTATTGTAACCGGCAATCAGAAGGTGCCTGGATTCATTATTGCCTCCGGATGCACGAACAATATCTACAAACTTCTGATTGATCTTATTCACCGTCTCATACCGTTCCTTCTCTGTTAGAACACCTGTCACACCATCAATCTTATCATTGAGACGGTCGCCTAACTCTTCATTGGCAGATTCAAAAATCAAACGGTCAGAATATTCTTTATAGCGGTTTGAAATCTGTGTCCAGAAAGACTCGTATCTTTTCCATGCTTCTGTGCGAATCGCTTCATCCGGTGAACCAAACTGTCCCCACCATCCGCCATCCCAGTGATCGTTGATGATAACATACATTTCATTATTTAAAGCATAATTGATAACGGTTTCCACACGGTCCAAAAGAGCATTATCAATGGTATAGTTACCATCATCGGAAATCATATTAGACCATGCCACAGGAATACGTATTGCATTAAACCCATAATTCTTGATTCCGTCAATCATTTTCTGAGTAGTTACCGGATTCCCCCAAGCGGTTTCATAGCCGGTAGGCGTAGTTAACTTGGAGACACTGGTAGCCTCCAAAGAATTACCTAAATTCCAAGCCTGTCCCATTAACTTTACCAGATCCTTGGAGGTTAAGTCAGTTCTCATCTGCCCATTATCCTTTGTAGCAATCCCGTTCGCTGACTTATGGGATGCCGTTATATTTGACTTATCAGCTGGAGTTGGTGTTGCTGTTGGAGTTGGAGTAGCAACTCTATTAACAGTAACGCTTACTTTAAATACCTTTGTTACGCTCTTCGCATTAACCTTATAAGTAACCTTGCAGACTACTGTTGTACTTCCTTCTTTTACACCAGTAATCTTTCCGTTTTGTACTTTAGCAATCTTAGAATTCTCGGTTGACCAGGTAGCTTTTGCTCCTTTTGGGGCATTTTTCAATGTGACTGTCTTAGCTTCCCCAACACTAATTGTAACTTTTGATGAACTTAATTCCATCTTTGCTGCTGCACTTGCATATCTAGATATGGTTCCAGTAGAAACAACCATTGTAAATACAAGCAACACAGCCATCAACTGCTTTAATCTTTTTTTCATAATCTACTCCTTTCATTTTTATTACAACTGCATTTCTCCTTCTCTTCCTCATTATTTGCTTAAGATGAATAAAGATGATGCCGTTATAACCAGCTAGAGTTCTATCCCTCTCTTGCAACTCTGAGAACGTTCATTTTGCGCACTCATATTAACCAATATATTTCCATTGCCAATTATTACTTTAATAAATATAGCGGATTATTACTACCATGATTTTTAGAAGAATAATACATGATTTTCTTTTCAATTCTATAATCTCTTTTTCTTTCTGAACGTTATGAAGGATCGGCTTTCACAAAGATCAACCGATCTACATAAACACCGTAGAAATTCAAGCGTTTTTTATAATCGTCAAAATACGATAGTAGGAGACTCAGATCTCTGAGTTTGGACCCTCACCTGATTTCTATCTAACTTTCCTATAATAATAAGAAAAGAGCTTGCATATCATTGCAAACTCTTTTCTTATTAGCTTAAATATGGCACCATCCCTTTTTAATCTTTTCCATATGCCACCCTAGTGTACCTAATAATTTTTATTTTTAACATTGTCTGTTTCTCTTTTAAACTTCTTTGAAAATTTCATATTACTTCTTTTTTCTTTCAAAGTACCATCTGCCGTCATTCGATACTTTTTCTTTTTTGATGCTTCTTCTGATTTAGAAGCTGTATGCTGAGAGACTTTTTGCGTTGAAGCTTTCTTAGGTGATGAGGACGAGGATGATTTTATCGAAGTATTCTCCGATAAGTCATGTTGCGATGCTGATGTCCGCGTTCCTGCAATTCTTGATGCTGCAGTCCGTGATGTTGCAGTCCGTGATGCTGGAGTTCGTGATGCTGGAGTCCGTGTTTCTGTAGTTTGTGATGTTGCAGCCCAAGATGCACCTCTCCTTGGTTGTGTGGTTTTTTCTGCCGGAAAATTATTCATCAAAGGATAGGGATGATATTCTACTACTTTCAATTGCTTTCCAATCAGATTTTCTATATCGGCAAGTTGCTCTTTTTCATCAAAATCGCAGAAGGAAATTGCTACTCCTCCAAGACCAGCCCTGCCTGTTCGCCCAATACGATGTACATAAGTTTCAGGTATATTTGGAAGATCATAATTAATAACATGAGATAATTCATCAATGTCAATTCCTCTTGCGGCGATATCTGTTGCAATCAAGATACGTAATTTCTTGTTTTTGAAATTACTTAAGGCACTTTGACGTGCTCCTTGAGATTTATCACCATGGATTGCTTGCGCTGTAACTTTTTCCTTAGCTAATTGCCGAACAATCCGATCTGCTCCATGCTTCGTACGGGTGAATACCAAAGCCGATTCTATGGTTTTATCTTTGAGGATATGAAGCAGTAAATCCTTCTTATTAATTTTATCGACATAGTATAGATACTGTTCTATGGTATCCACCGTTGAAGAAACCGGTGTTATCTCTATTTTAGCTGGATTCTTAAGCAAATTATCAGACAGCTTAGCGATGTCAGGCGGCATTGTAGCTGAAAAAAGTAAGGTTTGCTTATTAGCCGGTACTTTAGCTAGAAGTTTCTTAATATCATTAATAAATCCCATATCCAGCATGCGGTCAGCTTCATCTAATATAAAGATTTTAACATCTTTTAGATCAATTCGTTTTTGATTAATTAAGTCATTCAATCTTCCTGGGGTCGCTACAAGAATATCCACACCTTGTTGTAAGATCTTCTCCTGTGGTTTTTGAGAGACTCCGCCAAAAATAACGCAATATTTTAAATTTGTATATCTACCATAAGTACGAAAGCTTTCATAAATTTGAAGCGCTAGTTCTCTGGTTGGTGTGACAATAAGTGCCCTTATTTTTCGTTCTGCAGTCTGAGGGACATTCTCTTCACTGAGTAATTGAAGCGTTGGTATCGCAAATGCAGCTGTTTTACCGGTGCCAGTCTGAGCACATCCAAGTAAATCTCTGCCGCTTAATATAATAGGGATTGCCTCTTCCTGTATCGGTGTTGGAACTTCATAATTTTCCTTCTCTAAGGCCTTTCGAATAGCGGGTATTACATTTAATTCTTTAAATTGCATATATTCCTTCCATTCCGCCGCTTTGTGGCGGCACAAGCACTATGGAAAAAGACACCTATGTGGCTTTTTCATAAGCGAATTATGTTTCATAATTCGCTTTGTGAAAGTGATTTTTCTTTCACGCCTGCTCCTTGCTTAATATATTATTTATTTCTATACCTAATTGCTAAACCCTTTAAGAAATTTCTGGGATATCGGTCTCCACATTCCTTATAATTGCGTTGCCCTTCTCTTCGTAATACTGAACTCAGTTCACTGTTTGACAGCTTGACACCGGCAACTTTGAAGATATCAAGCATGTCCTCGCTAGTAAGTGAAAGCGCAATTTTAAGCTTCTTCAGTAAGACGTTATTTACAGCTTTATTATCTTTTATCAAAAATACTTGTTTTTCTGGCTCACCTGGTTTTGATTCCTGATTTCCTCTTTTGAAAATAATAAAACCATTCAAGAAGGACTCCAACATGTAGTTATTACACTTCTTCATATCTTCATTTGCGATAAATTCATCCTCGTCCGAATCAATATTACTAACGTTTTTGGGCTTCAATAACATGCGTTGCAGCTCTTCTCTCGTTACAGTAATGCCGCCCAATTTGAATATTTCAAGCATATCTATATCTTTAATATCCAATGCATATCTTAGTCTTATTAAAATATCGTTATTATTCATCTTATCCCTTCTCATCAACAGTATTTAAACGTTCAGATAAACATTATACCACGTTATGGTATTTATATCATATTCTTTTCTGTTCGCCTGTTATCACCCGAACTTTCTCCTATATCCACACTTTCTGCAAAGCTCCTCAACTGCTTCTCTTCTTGAAAAACCATCAACAATATTACATGCTCTTTTACTTTCTATTATTTCGGAAAAATGAGATTTATTAATATTTCCGAGATCCATAACTCCCTCGCCATCCAGACAGCATGGTACCACTGTTCCATCTACCAATATAGCTACCTGATTACGAAGTCCATAACAAAAGCCATTCCCATCGTCTTCGTTCTCTTTCAAATCCGGCCATTGAAATTGATGATCTTGATTCAGATATATTCTGTCAGTAATTTTTATTCCTTTACCCGGTAAGACTTTCTCCTGTATTTTATCATGCAAATTGAACTCTTTTTCAATAGCAGCCAACATCGTATTGTTTATCTTTTTCTCTAAATTAATCAAATTGTCTTCTTCGTAATTCCAGAGTCTTAAGGCAATTAACATCTGCGTCTTATGAAAGGCTTCCTTTGTAAAAGACAGAATGTTATCTAAATATTCTTCTTTGTTTTGTGCCCCTTCATTTCCATCAAAACTATGTAGCGAGAAGTTGATCTGCCTCAGCGCAGGTTTCAATAAAAGATTATCTTTCACCTTATTGATCAGTGTTCCATTTGTGGTCAAATTAACTTTAAATCCTTTTTCATAACATATATCTAAAAACTTATCGATTTCAGGATGAAGAAGAGGTTCACCCTTTACATGAAAATATATATACTCTGTATGAGCTTTTATCTGATCTAATATTTTGCAGAACATATCTATATTCATAAATTCCGGCAATCTTTTAGTCTGCGGGCAAAAATCACAATTAAGATTGCATACATTGGTTATTTCAATATAAACTTTTTTATATTTTCGCACTCACTTGTCTCCTTTCATATGATATCGAAAAACGTAATTCTAAAACAATATGTTAATCTCTTCTTCGGTCAGCTCCCTGTATTGACCTTCTTTGAGTGATTCATCCAACATTAACCCACCAATGGAAACCCTTTTCAAATATACTACATAGCAGCCAACTGCCTTTAGCATTCTTTTTACCTGATGTTTACGGCCTTCCGATATCGTAAGATATCCGGATATAACTTGCTGCTGATAGGGATTTTTCCTAATATCCTTTATTTTTTCATGATCTATTCTATCTTTAAGTTCTCGGTATTGTCCTTCCTCTTCTACTTCAACTTTAATGGCCTTTGCCAATGCTTCGTCTTTTCCAATATTAATACCATTTATTAGGTGTTCCTTAGCTCCAGAATCTAACGAGCCGAATGCCCAGAAAAAGTATGTCTTTTCCACATGCTTGTTCGGATGCATTAATCTGTGGCTGAACTCACCATCATTAGTCAAAAGAAGCAGCCCTTCCGTATCTTTGTCCAATCTTCCAACAGGAAATAGTCCATTTGATACTTTGGCGTCAAAATAATCTAACACCGTATTATTGTTTGCATCCTTCGTTGCAGTAATGCATCCCCCAGGCTTATGAAACATATAATATGCCTTTCCTGTATGAATAATCTCTTTGCCGAGATACCTGATAACATCTTTATTTTCATCAATTTCTGCAGCAGGCTCCTTAATTTCCCGATTATTAACTGTCACCTTGCCTTCTTTCACATAGTCACGGATAATTTTTCTCGTTCCTACAGAAGCCTCTGCCAAAAATTTATCTAATCTCATATTCCAACCCTTCATATCATTATTTATTTATAATGTTAATCATTCCAAAGGCACACAAATTAACTTAATATCACTTAGTTCTAAAAGCTAAACGATAAATAGTCTATTAAATTACATAATCTTAATCATAGATAAAGACCTACTAAATTAAATTTATGGACTTTTATTATTGTGATTTATTATTTCTTATCTATCAGCATACCGTCTCTTCAGGTGTGATGTTGAAGTGGCAGATAGAAAAGTACTTAATATTTTAAAGGCTCTGTTTTATAAATAATGTTGAAATCTCTTCATTGTAATCGAATAATCTTTCTGTTTTTATATTTTTGCATTCTTTTTAGTTTTAGTAAACATCGAAATCATATAGTACCATATTTCTTTCATTTTAAACAAGACATTCCTGTCTTTAAAGTGAAAATTTCATTTAAAAAATATATTACGATCTTCTTTTTTCGAAAGAAACCCGGAACTTCTATTTTTCTTATATACCCAGTCACCTCTTCCATAGGTGTTTTTAAGAAAAATCAAAAGCCAACCTAATGGTGTTGCTTTAATAAATTGCATCTGCTATCATATGAGTTGTAACAAAAGTACAAAAATATTTTAAAATGAGGGAAGCGAATGAGCCCAGATAATACATTGAATGAGAATGAGCCCAAACATCAGCGACGTATTCGATACAGAGGCACTCATCCAAAAACTTTTAATGAAAAATACAAGGAACAGCAACCAGAGAAATATGCCGATACTGTTGCAAAGGTTATTCAGAAGGGAAATACTCCTGCCGGTATGCATCTTCCAATTTGCGTTAAAGAAATATTGGAAATCCTACAGATTACTCCTGGAGAAACCGGATTAGATGCAACACTAGGCTATGGCGGACATACTTTAGAGATGCTTAAATGTTTAAATTCAAATGGTCGTTTGTATGCATTAGATGTAGATCCTATCGAATTACCACGTACCAAAGATCGTCTAGAGCGTTTGGGTTATGGCCCGGAAATTTTAGAGATCAAGCATATGAACTTTTCCAAAATAGATCAAATCTCATCAGAAGCAGGACCCTTTAATTTTGTACTGGCAGATTTGGGTGTATCTTCTATGCAGATAGATAATTCTGAAAGAGGATTTTCATTTAAGTTTGAAGGGCCCTTGGACTTACGTCTTAATCCAGAAATGGGCAATTCCGCAGCAAGTCGTTTAAAAGAAATGTCTTTTGATGAATTACAAGGTATGTTAATAGAAAATGCTGACGAGCCTTATTCAGCAGCAATCGCCCGTGCCATTGTTACCAAAATTAAAAAAGGTGTAGAAATATCGACAACAACAGAGCTTCGCAATATCATCACTGATGCTTTGAAAAAGATACCGCAAATTAGTGATGATGATATTAAAAAGTCCTGTCAACGATGTTTTCAAGCATTGCGAATTGATGTCAATGATGAGTTTGAAGTGTTAGATGAATTCTTAGAGAAGCTTCCTGATGTCCTTGCTGAGGGTGGACGAGTTGCCATACTTACATTTCATTCAGGAGAAGATCGTCGTGTAAAAAAATCTTTTAAACACTTTTTTAACGAAGGAATCTATCGTGAAATAGCACCCGATCCTATTCGGCCATCAGCAGAAGAATGTTACAACAATAGTCGTGCGCGTTGCGCTAAGCTGCGTTGGGCTATCAAAGCATAAGGTGTATTTTCCACTCTGCATTATAGTTACCATATTTTTAAGTACCAAAATCATACTATCCACAGCACAATGATTCGAATATACAACTTTCTCTAATAAAAATAAGAGTCCATACGATGAAGCACACCTCCAAATGCTAGACAAAAACAAACATTTGGAGGTGTGCTTCATCGTATGAACTTGAGTCAAAACCAGAAGTGATTTATTAAATTCTAAACAATTTTAATACCTACTTCAACTATAAATTCATGTCAAAACAATGGTTCATATATATTTCATAGGAACAAGAACTTATATTGATCCATTTTATCCTTTAGCCTTCAGCGGTTTGCATCAGTTCAAGAATTTCTCGTTCCTCCGGCATCACATAGAGTGATCCTTTCTTTGATGTTATCAGAGAAGCTGCTGCATTAGCATACATGAGCATGTTAGCCAGAAGTACAGCTGTAAGCTTCTCAATTCCATGGGCTAATACAAAGTGCAGGATACATGCACAGAAGGTATCCCCAGCTCCGGTAGTATCTACCACATTTTCTCTTAAAAAAGGAGCCCCAGTTACCGAGAAATCTTTATAATAAGCTTTGCTGCCGTATTTTCCCAATGTTACTGTAATTAATGCAATTTTGTATTCCCTCTTTAAAGCAGCAACACCCTCCTCAATCGTAGAATATCCTGTTATGAATTCCAGCTCTTCTTCTGAAATTTTCAAAATATCACAAACAGATAATCCATATTCAATTCTTTGCTTTGCCAAAGCTAAGTTATCCCACAGTGGAATTCTTAAATTAGGATCAAAGGATATTAAGACACCCTTCTCTTTCGCCTTTTCGATTGCAGTACGGGTGGCCGAATACACCGGTTCATCTGTCATAGACAGAGATCCGATATGAAAAATTCTCGTACTTGTTATCAATTCAGAGTCAAGTTCACTCTCCTTAAGCATCATATCTGCTCCCGGTTTTCGATAAAAGGAAAAATCCCTATCTCCATCAGCTGCAGTATGGACAAATGCTAATGTAGTTTTATAAGCAGCATCCATCATCAAATTCTCGGTACCAATCTTTAGTTCTTCCAATACTCCTTTGAGTCTTCTTCCGAATAAATCATCACCAACTTTACCAATAAACGAGGTCTTATATCTAAGCTTACTTAACATTGATAATACATTGCAGGGTGCCCCGCCCGGATTAGCTTCAAATAGCAGATTACCCTGTTCACTGACACCATTCACCGTAAAGTCCATTAACAATTCGCCCAGTGCCACCACATCAATCTCATACTTTCCCATACAATTTCTTACGCATCGGAATCATTACTTTTCCCTTGCTTATCTTCCTTTCCGGATATTTTCCTAATCAACGGCAATATCATATTTTACAATATTAACTATTGCTGTTCCGTTTACATCAAATTTGATTTTATTTGTATCCAATGAGGTATAACAAAGGGATGTCATTACTTTTTCACCGTCATTAACAAATAGCTCAACCGAGTATTTATCAAGGAGGATTCTCATTTTAATATATTCTTTCTCATTGAATACCTGCATTTGTCTTTCACAAATAATATCTCGGTCAATGCCAGAGTATTTCCTATCAAAGGTAATTACCTTGTTTTGCGAATTATAGCTTATGCAAGTATAAAACTCTTCATTACCTGCAAGCTTAATCTGAAAATTCTGATAATCTCCGGAGAGTATCTCTACTTCCATATCGATTTCTCTTCCATGAATTCCAGGAAGCTCCATTGCTCCATTCAGCTCGTAATTCTCATATAGTACTTTATTCGCTCGATAATCTTCCAGCTCCCGTACAGGATATTGTATTATCTTACCATTCTTTATTATTAATTCTCTAGGTATCGTCATCATTCCGGACCAGGTGAAATGACCAGGTGTTAAATAATTATCCCAAGATTGCATCCAAGCAATCAGAATCCTTCTTCCATCTTTTGCAAGCAAGGTCTGAGGTGCGTAAAAATCAAATCCATAATCAAGTACGCCTACTTCTTCTTTTAAAAACGTATATTCACAATTATCATATTGTCCTATAAAATATAGGTTGCCATTTCCGTTATGTAATTCCAGGCCTTTTGCCTTCATATCCTGTGGGGATATGATAATAACATCTTTTTCACCTAACTTGAAAAAGTCGGGACACTCCCACATCCTTCCATACTCATTATTGCACTTAATTAATACGGAACACTTTTCCCATTGTTTCAGATTGATTGATTTATAAAGCAACAGCTGACCGCTGCCATCTTCGTTTCTATTTGCTACCAGAGCAAAATAGATTTCTCCCTCTTTCCATATCTTTGGATCTCTAAAATCCACCAAGCTGCTTCCTTCTGGTATCATTTTCCCTTCTATTACCGGATTACCTTCTAATTTTTCGTAATCTAAACCATTCCCAATTGCAATACATTGTGTTTGACGTATTTCTTTCCTGTTATTAGGAAGGAGCTCTTCTTTCACTCCGGTATACATTAGCACATGCTTACCGCCAGCCTCCAATGCTGTTCCTGAGAAACAACCGCTCTCATCAAAACTTTGATCCGGAGCCAGAGCTACAGGAAGTGTTTGCCACTTGATAAAGTCAGATGTTTTCATATGTCCCCAATGCATTGGTCCCCAATGGATGCTATAAGGATGATATTGAAAAAATAAATGATATTCTTCGTTATATAAAGAAAAGCCATTGGGATCATTGAACCATCCAACTGGTGATGATACGTGAAACGACGGTCTCTGAGTGCTTATTGATTCATTGATGGCTTTCTTCTCAAATTCCCTCGCTAAAGTTAATTTGTTACTGTTTCTATTCTCCATGAGCGAAAATTCCCTTCCAAGTGTTTGCGGTAGAAGCAAGATGTGTTATCTCAAACAATACCTGAAAGAAGTTCACAATGAGAATTCCATATGAATTTCTACGAAATACATTTAGGATTTCATTGTGGACTTCTTTCATAGGATTTCGGTTTATCTATTTTTTTACTTACTCCGCATCTTCTGTCATAATATTATTTTACTGCCATATAACGATCATAAGCATCCTGCCAGCATTTGATAACATCCTGTAAGCCCATTGAATCAAGCTGCTTAACATAATCATCCCATTCTTCTTCAACACCACCATCAGTTAACCATCTTGCACCTGTTTCAGATACATACTGCTGAATATCACTTATTTTATCATTGATTGTATTTGTTTCATCCACGGTAAAGGTTACACTAGGATAATACTCAAAATTATTGACATTCTTAAACCAGAAGTCTCTTAAATCATTTAATCTTTGCTGAGCACGATCCTCCATATAGTAGTAAGTGCCATAATCTTCTGATAACTGTGCAGTGGGTCCCCATAATTCCAATCGTGCTTTTAAATCACCCGCTGTCTCATTCGCTGCCAATTCTCTTGTAGTATAAACGCCATTACTATCCGGTGTTACTGAAAAGAATTCGCCGATAGGTCCGTAGATTGCCTGCATACTATTCATAGGATCATATAACTGGTCAACCCATTTTAATAACAGCTCAGGATTTTTACAGGCATTGGTTACTGAGAAAGCACCATGACCTGTCGTACCCTGTTCATTCAAGTTAACACCACTGTTACCCTCACTATCAGTTAAGAAAGGTAGGTAAGTATAGTCTGCTGCATTATCATTGCCTACAACCTCAGGAATTTCCCACCAGGTAAAGCAACCTAAAAGTTCATCTGCGTTCTGTCCTTTTGCAATATATTGGCTTGCATCCTGTGAAAATACTTCGAGGTCAATTAAGCCTTCTGCATACCACTGATGGAAATACTCCATCGCTTTCTTATACTCCTCTTTTGTTGCATTAAACTTAACTACACCGTCTTCTACAACACGATGCTGATCATTATAATCAGTAAATCCAAATGCACTGAATAGCGATGTCATACCAGCGCACCAGTTACCGTACATAAAGGAGAGCGGTATCTCATCATTCGGATCTCCGTTGCCATTGGCATCTTTATCTCTGAATGCAACTAATACGTCATGAAGTTCATCGATCGTTGTCGGCATTGCTAAACCGAGATTATCCAACCACTTTTTATTAATTGAAGTAAACTGAGGAATAGCACCAATATAGTATGTATTTCCGTCAGAATTTTTAAAGCCCATCTCACTGATACTGGGTAATCCGTAGATATTTCCATCCGGCATGGTGCAGGTGGATAATAAATCAGGGCGTTTTTCAATCAGTTTCATTAAATTCGGCATGGTCTCCTCATTAATATAACTATTAAGAGGAATTAATAGTCCCTGTCCACCGTAAGTATTTAGTTCATAATCGGATAAGGAAGCACCCATAAAAGCATCCGGCAAATCTACACCTGTTGCAAATAATACATTTTTACGTTCTGTTAAAGCATCTCCCGCTACACAGTTCCAGTTAATTGTTACACCCATTTTTTCGTTCATCTGTTTTACAAGAGTTTTCTCGCTGTTATCCGGGGACATAGAACTAATACCAGCAAAAACATTAAATTTCTTGACTTCATTGGCCTTACTTTGATCAGTAGCCCCTTGATTTTCTGCCGCTCCGGTAACTTCTTCCTGAGTATTCTGATTTTTCTCGTTTTTACTGCAGGCTGTAAGAGGGAGTGTAAGCATCGCCGCCAGACCCAGACATACAATTTTCTTAAATAACTTTTTCATAACCTTTCCTCCTTAATTTATATTAGCCCTTAACTGCTCCTATTGTCATACCCTTATCAAAATACTTTTGAACAAAAGGATATATAATCAACATTGGAGCAGATGCTACCACAATTGAAGTGAATTTAATCAATTCTGTAATTCGATTCGCCTCCGCATAACCTCCATCCATGCCACTCATCATATTAGCCAAAGCTTGACTCTCAATTAAAATCTGTCTCAGTACCAACTGTAACGGAGCTTTATAACTCGAAGGCAGATAAATTAATGCCGTAAACCAATCATTCCAATAAGCAACCATCGCATAGATTGCCATAACAGCGATTAACGGTTTTGACAATGGAAGTACAATCTTTAAAAAGGTTCGCATGTTACTGCTGCCATCAATAGCCGCAGCATCATATAAGCTTTCCGGAATACTGTGTGTGAAGAAGGTTCTTGATATAATGACAGAATATACAGCGACACCACCCGGTAATATTAATGCCCATAAGCTATTAATCATATGAAGCTTGGAAACAACCAAATAGGTTGGAATTAATCCACCTCCAAAATACATTGTGATTACATAAAATATCATAATTATCTTTTTCCCCGGCAAAGTCGGTCTTGACAAGGGATATGCTGTTATAATTACTAATACCGTTGATATGAACGTTCCTAACCCCGTATACACAATACTGTTTAAGTACCCTTTGCTTATCATCTTTTCCGAAAATATTCTCTTGTATCCCTCTAATGTAAATCCTGAAGGAAGTAAGAAGGTTTTACCCACATAAACATCATATGGATTTGACACTGAAGCAATCAGGATATAGAACAATGGATAAATCACAATTAGAAAAATCAAGCCTAAAAAAATATAATTAACTATATCAAATCCCTTATCAGAAATGCTTTTTGCACCTGCTTTTTTGATTTCCATTTCGTTTCACCTTTACTTTCTTCTGATTATAAAAAACTGATGTCAGACATCTTCTTACATATCTTATTGACAACAAAGAGCAACACTAGATTAACTGCTGTATTAAACAACCCAACCGCAGTAGAAAAGCTGTACTGAGCCTTTAAAATACCCTGCCGATATACATAAGTAGCAATAATGTCTGACGTAGGAGAATTTAGATCTGTTTGTAATAGAAAAGCCTTTTCAAAACCTACGTTCATCAAATTACCGAAGGACATTATCAATTGAATAACGATAATTGGAACCAGAACAGGTATATCAACATGTCTAATCAATTTAAACTTATTAGCACCATCCACTTTCGCAGCATCATATAGCTGAGTATCTACACCTGACAAAGTAGCCAAATACAGAATTGTTCCCCAACCGGTATCCTGCCAGATACCCGATGTAACATAAATTGTTCGAAACCAGGAAGGCTCTCCCAAAAAGTCGATCGGCATACCTCCGAAGGCTTGAACTATCATATTAAATAACCCACCATATGGCGAAAGAAAAATCTTTATGATACCACAAAGCACCATGATGGATATAAAATGAGGGGCATAGATTACGGTCTGTAATGTTTTTCGAAAACGTGCTCCTTTTACCTGATTTAAGCACAACGATATAATGATTGGTAACGGAAAGGACCATAACAGGGTGAACAAGCTCAAAAGTAATGTATTGCTAATCATTCGCGAACTATTATAGTTATTAAAAAATTTTGTAAACCAATCTAAGCCAACCCATTTACTGCCCCAGAATCCATCAACAGCATTATAATCACGAAATGCAATCTGAATCCCGTACATTGGTATGTATTTAAAAATAATTGTAATAACGATTCCGGGTATAAGTAATAAATACAAATCCCAATGCTTGAGAATCCTCTTTCCCAAACTTACCGAATTGCATTTGCTATTCTTATTACGGATTGTACTGATATCCTTTTTACTCATTGTGTTAAGTCATCCTTTCTCGTGTAAGGTCTAAAAAAATATAGATGCCTAAATGACGCCATTGGTCAGCCTCCTTGTTATGTAATTTCATTTTGCGTAAATAGACTCCATTTCCTGAATTGTAATTTGTGTTATCTCAACATCTCCGCCTTCACTAAATAACTCAATACCCTTTGAATCTGATAAGGTAGGATAAACACGTGCCGTTACGGTATTACGATTATTAAAAAAGCCTTCGATAATAGATCGGTCAAGATACAGTTCTACTGTTAATATGTCATTCGGGGGAACAAAATCTCCATTAAAATTCCCTCTCTTATTTTGCTCCATTGATGACAACCCTGTATTAATCCCAAGCTTTTTATTTGCGTTATCATAATAAATCTGTATACAGGCGTACCATCGTTTTTATAAGCAGCTCCACCAGACCAGATTCCATCCGGGGCAACGCTATCCTTCGTGGGGCATAATGCCTCTTTTACATTTTTCCAGTTTACCAGGTCATCACTTACCCAATGCCCCCAATGAATCTGCTGCCAATAAGGTCCAAATGGATTAAATTGATAAAACAGATGGTATTTGCCATTATAATAGATAGGGGCATGAGGCTCGTTCATCCAGTTCTGGGCAGCAGTAATATGATATGTCGGTTTATATTTATCATTTACCAGCAGCGTATCGTCAAACCAAATATCACTAAAAACCACCTGTTTGATTTCACCATTCGAAGTTCCAGCTTTCTGTAATTTAAGAATGGTCTTCTCATCCAACACGGAGTTGTAAATTCTAACTTCATCCATAAGTCCCGAAAACATTTCTTTTGAAAATGGTCCAATTATATCGTTTTCATTATTTTTTCCAATAAATAGCGGTGTATCCAATGCCTTATCGATTTTTGCTTCCCCATTACACAGCTTGGTATTGATAAGTTCCCC
>Ga0207834_1000246_pt1 | contig 19648 bp, 15 predicted proteins | sample LuqExpMetagenom5_FD_187763 | JGI IMG/M metagenome (GOLD analysis project Ga0207834, IMG submission 187763) | Tropical forest soil microbial communities from Luquillo Experimental Forest, Puerto Rico - Sample 5 (SPAdes) | ecosystem: Environmental > Terrestrial > Soil > Tropical forest ...
GGCCTAACAGCCTACGAATTTATCTGCAAATGCTGGCAAAATGAGCCCGACCGATTTACCCTCGATCCAATCCATCAAATGCCGGGACTATACACCTAGGGCTGAACGTGGCGGGACAGCCCCAGCTACCATGTAGAAAAAAACGCAATCGAGCGCCACAAGTCCGCGATGGCGACTCTACGGACAAATGAATCGCCGGCGCATGTGGAAGAGCGATTTGGGCTGTTGGCAACAACTGAAAACCGGCCCTCTGGATTAGTTACCCCTGAAACTCACGCAATCTGTTGTTGAATCAATGATATACGGCGCAACGCGGTGATAAGATATACCCAGAAGTGACTTTGAATCTACGATTTTCTGGGGAAATTGATGCGACCGAAAAGCGCGCACAAGCAGCCACAGCGGGAGTTATTTCAGATCGATCTGGAACAGTTGATCAACATGAGTCATCCGCTGGTTCGTCTTGATCAGTATATCGATTGGGCATCATTTGAAGCCACTCTGGGCGGCAGTTATCATCCGACGCTGGGCGCGCCCGTCATCTCGACGCACCTGATGGTGGCGCTTCACTATCTGAAGTACCAGACCAATCTAAGCGATGAGGACGTGGTCGCGGCGTGGGTTGAAAATCCTTATTAGCAGTACTTCAGCGGCGAGCGCTACTTTCAGCACAGCATGCCGATCGATCCATCGAGCATGACGCGCTGGCGCAATCGTCTGGGCGAAGCAGGAGCCGAGCAGATGCTTCGCGGCACCATCGAAGCAGGTATGAAGATGAAGGCGATCCGTCCTGCCCAACTGCAGCGAGTCAACATGGATACGACGGTGCAGACCAAAGCGGTTCGCTATCCAACAGATGCTCGTTTGTAGCTGCACTGTTGCGAACGGTTGGTAAAAGCCGCTCGGGCCGCTAGCTTGAACATCAAGCAGAGTTTTGAACATGTTGGCCGTAGGTTATGATGCAGTCCAGTCGCAATGCTCATGCCTGACAGATGAAGCGCGCCAAAGCCTGTACCCGCACGCTGCGCACGCAGTTGGGACGCATCGTGCGCGAGATCGAACGGCAAGTGGAGAAACCGGAAGGTAAGTTACAAGAGTTACTCGCCACAGCGTATCGTATTCACGCGCAGCAACCATGACAAGAACAAGATCTATACAGTGTTCATGAGCCTGAAGTGGAGTGCATCGCCAAGGGCAAGGCGGACAAGAAGTACGAGTTCGGCAACAAGGTTAGTGTAGCGGTGAGCAGTCGTGGCGGGTGGTTCGTTGGCTCAAAGAGCTTTACGGGAAACCCCTATGACGGACATATGCTGGCGACGCAGATGAAACAGGTGGAAAAGTTACTTGGCCAACACGTGAAAGAAGTGCATGTAGGCATGGGATACCGTGGCCACGATTATGAGGGCGATGCCACGATCCATGTGGACAAGCGACATAGAGGACGAACGCCGCAGTCGCTGTGGCGAAGGATGAAGCGCCGTGCCGCAGTGGAACCCTGCGTCGAACACTTGAAGACGGAACACCGATTGGAGCGCAATCGGCTGAAGGGGAGTGCCGGAAACGCCGTGAATGCGGTTCTGGCAGCTGCGGCAATGAACTCCCGGAAGTTGCTGAAGGCGGTCCCCGACCTGTTTATGCGTGAATTTTGCGCCACCGTGAGCCGACTTCTATCCAAATGGGACTTCATCGGCTCACGAATGACCGTGCTGCTTGCCTGAAAAATGGCTTTTTCAGGATCAACTGGATTACTCTCTGGCAGAGGTGTCCAAGGCTCAAGATTTTCGGACCGCCGTGGAGAGGCTAAACACTTTCCGGAAGGAATTCATATAGGGGCTGCGAGAACTGAGCCATCAAAAGACGATTATGGCGAGTGAAAGCTTCCAAAGCACAAAGTTCAATTTCGGAGATAAGCTTCCCGGAGATGGAATGCAATCATCGCCGGGAAGCTTCCGTTGGGTTTTACCTGCGAGATAGTTTCCAGACGAGTCCTGCGCCGAGACGGAGGTTATTCTGTACATTGTCCGCGCCGTTGGGCAGCGTCGTGCGCAGCCAGGAGAGATCGAGCACACGCACGCTGAAGCGCTTTGAAAGAGCGTAATTGAGTCCGCCTCCAAACTGCATTGCAGAGCCTGTTTCGCTGTCTTCCGCTGCACTCGTTGCAGGGAAAACGCTATTGAATCCGCTGGCGATACCGCCCAACGCTTCCCCATAAAACTCGATGCGTCTTCTGGCGTCGATACTCCTAGCCAGATCATGCACCTGCATGGTGTAACGGGGCCCGAAGGTTGCAGTGACCAGATCAAGACCTACGCCCGAGCCATGCATATTGCCAGCGTGCAGGCCGCTGACCTCGGCGACTCCGCCGAGGCCACGCCAGAAACGACTTTCCAGTTGCACGCTGCCGCCCTGCAGCCAAAAGCTGTTGCTTGCGCCATTGCGCGCCGCATCGTACGTTACGGCCACTTCAAGCGTGCCCGACGCAATCTCCGCGCTGTGCTGCTGCGCCGCCAGCGGTAACGCTGCCAAACCTGCTAGCAAAAGAAGCGACAAAGATCTCTTCATGACTTTTCTCTCCTTGCTCGCTTACTCGACATTGAGGGTCAAGGAAGTGCTTTGCGATGTGTTGCCGCTGGTAGCAGTGACGATGATCGTGTAACTCTTGGCGGCCTGCGAGAAGTAATTTCCGCCGCAACCGGTCAGGGCTGTGGTAACTGCCAGTCCGGCGAGTACCAGCAGTAACGCCAGCCAGCACCGCGCCTGCTTGCGCATGCGCTTGGCGCTAAACAGAGGCAGAAGCAGGGCAAGAGCCAGTGGCGCGGATTTGCGAAATAACTCCTGAGAGTCGTTGCGCGCCGAGGTGCTGGCCGTCTGAATCTTCAGCGTGACCGGGGTGGTGCCGCTGCCTGCGCTGATCGAGGAGGGCGAGAAGGTAGCCGTCGCAGCGGCCGGCAATCCGCTGACGCTGAAGTTCACAACATTACTGAAGCTGCCCGAGCCCGGCGTGACCGTGAAGCTGTAACTTGCAGCGCTGCCCGGCACGACAGTTGCCGTACCGCTGCTGGAAGTTTCCATCGTAAATATGGTAGCGCTTTTGACCGTTAAGCTGACCGTGCCGGTAACTGCGGCATAGTTGGCCGCAGTTACCGGCGTGAAAGTTACACCATAACTCGCCGTGCCCTCGGCAGGCACAGTGCTGGGCGTGGTCCAGGCAAAGCTGCCCGCCACCGTTGCCGTGCCGCCGGTCAGTGTGGAAGAGGCCAGCGTCTGCCCGTAGGTGATCGATGAAGCTGTGGGCCAAGCGGAAACCGTCGGCCTGGCTTGCGATATGGCAAAGCTCTGCGCACTGCCGGTAATCGCAGCATAATTCGTTCCTGCCGTCGCGCTGGCGGTAAGCGTGCAGTTGCCGACGCCGACAAAGCTCACGGAGTAGCTGGTTCCGCTACCCGCGACAGTGCAAACGCCAGTGGTCCCGCTCAAAGAGACCGTTCCATCGCCGGTATACACAATGGTGGGAGAGTAAGACCCGCCGTAGACCGCGCTGGCAGGCGCCGAGATGGTCAGCGTGGGCGTTCCCTGAACAATGGTCACGGACGTAGAGGCCGAAGAGGCTGCAAATGCCCCTTGCTGCGGGAATGTCACACGCACAGTATGTGTGCCAACCGCCAGGCCGCTGAGCGAGGCCGACAGATAGGCGTGCAGCCCGCTCGTGCTGGTAACGTAGTCGTTCGCGGCGCTGCCGCCATCGATAGCGACAGCTACATAATCCGAAGTGGTCGGGCCGGATTGGTTGTTTGTGATCGTTCCATCCAGAGAGCTGCTATTGGCGGTCACCGTAATGTTATAGGTAACCTCGGCGGTCGAGGAGGAATACTTCAGAGTGCTGGAAGGGTCTTGCGCGATCGTCGTAGTGGTGTCGTATCCCTCTTCCGTCGACTTGCCAGTCAGCGTGAGTGTTCCGAGCGCCGACGCGGCCGGAGAGGTCGCGCCAAACAGAATGTTTCCGGAGTAGGTTGTATTGGCGATGCCGAAGGTTGGGTAAGAGGCTGTCATGGCGCAGGCCTGGCCCGCGTTCATGGCTTGCAGCACACGGTTGGAAAACACGCAGCCATTGCCGCCGCTGCTGTCGACCGTAAAGTCACCGATAGAGCCCAGGCCCGATGAAGCCGCCGCAGAAACCTGGTTACCGGTGTTGGTTAAAATCGCATCCAGCGCGAGGCTCGAGTTTGATCCGAAATCTACCGTCAGCGCATCGCGAACCAGTTGCGTCATGTAAGTGTATCCGCTGTCGGCCACGTAAACGGCGCCCGCGCCATCGACAGCCAGCCCGGCTGGCGACAGGACCGTGCTGGCAATCGAAACCGTGCTCGATCCGCTCTGCGGATACAGGTTGACGCCGGAACTGCTCAACACATACAGATCGCCGGCGGCGTCGGTGGCCACGCCCTTGGCCATTACGCTCGATGCGGCCGTTGTTTTGCCGTAGGTGTATATGCCGCTGGAAATCTGCGGCGTCAGTTTATACACGGCGCTGTTGGTCGTGTCGGCGACATAGAGATTGCCGTACGCGTCGACCGACAAAGCAGAAACAACTCCGAATGCGCCAACGTTGTACACCGGCGATTGGCACAATGAAGGCTGAATCGCGCCCGCTGTATATGCCAGGCTGCAGGTTGCTGCGGTTTTGCTGGTTACGGCGCTGGGCGAAATTTTGTAGATCGTGCTGACGCTGCTTTGGTTGTCTGCAACGTAGAGATTTCCTGCTGCATCAGTAGTCAGCGCCGTAGGATTTGCCGTTAACGGAACCGGCGGATAATAGGTCAGAGTATTGCTGATATAGTTGTTCGTCGATTGGGCAGATGCTAACGCCAGTTCCTGAATCGTTGAGGTACCGCTCAACAGGTAGAAGATGTTTCCTGCCTGATCGACTGCGATCGCGGTCGGCCTGGCGGTCAGGCCAGAGGCAAGTGTCACGAGACTCGAGGTAGAACCGGCCAGCGACTCCACGATGGAATAGTTACTGCCCGAGGCCACGCCCGCGTAGATGTTGCCCGCATTGTCGGTAGCTACCGCATAAGGCGTAGAGCCGTTGAACAGCGCCGAGGTGGTTGGCGTCACCCTGGAGCCACCCGAGGTGGCATTGTCGATAGCCAGCGCCGAGCCTGCCACCGTGCCACCCAGATTGATGGTGATCGACTCGCCGCCGCTGGTCTCCGTAACTGTCATCTGCGCCGACTGCTGTCCGACCGCGGTCGGCGTATAGGTCACTGTTACATAACAGTCCATTGAGTTGTCGTACAGGCTGTTCAAGGAATGGTCGTACCAGGTGCAGGAGGGAGTTCCGTAAGCGAAGTTCGCATTGGTGCTGTTGGTCACCGATGCGCCGGAGGCCGCGGCATACGGGAAGTGCACCCAGTAGGTTTGGGTTTGCGTGGCGCCCAGCGCCTGAAGCGGATAGGACGTGGAGTTGCTCGACATCAGAGCGTTCAGTGTGAGATTCGACTGCGTGCCCGTGCCCTGCGCCAGCACCTTGCGCACCAGCGAATACGTGGAGCTGTCGGAATCCACCATATACAGGTTTCCCTGCCCATCCACTGCGACGGGCAGATTAAAGCTCGCTTGTGTATTTGTTGCGCCCCAATAGGCCAGAGACGCCGGACATCCATCGAACAGCGTATCTTTGGCGATTGCGCCACTGCTGCCGGTGCAATAGCCGCCTTTGGTCGAAGTGCTGCTCGAAGCGGTGCTCAGCAAGATGCGTATCGTGCCGTTGTAAATGTCGTAAAAGAGCACCTTGTCGCTTGCGCCAATGTAGATGTTGCCCTGCGGGCTGATCGCCAGCTTGGTGATGGTGTTCAGGGTGAATGTGGTCGCATTGCCCAGCGTGGGCGCCGTGCTCAGAGAGGCCGTCGTTGTTTCCGACATGCCCGAGTTGGCGCCACCGGCCAAAGCGTATATATAGCCGACCGTAGGCGTAATCGTAGGATTGTTTTTGAGAATGGCGTTGTACATGGCCACGCCGGCTGCTGCTACCGAACCAGTTGCGCCAGCGGCGGCAGCGGCACTTGTCGTCGCCCATCCCTGTACCAAAAACACGCGCAAGAGTCCTCCCCCTGCGGTGGAATTGTAGGGTTCGGTAAAGATGAGGTTGCCTGCCGCATCCGTAACCGCGGTCACCGTAGCTCCGGCGCTTGCATAGACCGACGAGTCAAAGAACGGACAGCCATCGCTGTGGGTGTCCAATGCTGTCGGTGTGGAGCCCGTGTAAGCATACGTGATCGATGTGCTGTGATCCTTGAGTGTAGCCAAGCAGGTGCCGCCGACCGTCACATTCGCAGTTGTCGTGGCTGTCGAATATCCCTGAACATTGACGATGGTATATACGTATCCTGGTTTCAGGTTGCCTATTGTCCAGCCCGTATTGACCATCAAGGCCGCATGAAGCGGATTGTCATTCAAAAAGTAGCTGGAGTTCTTCGGTCCTAAAATGACGCGCGTGCGAGAGGTGTTGGTGTCGGCGTAATAGATATTGCCATAGATATCCCCCCACGCCGCGCGGGGAGCCCAAACCTCTCCGAGCGATGTTGTACAGGTTCCCCCGTTTTTAAAATCACTGTCGCTGCCGCTCAGTTGGGCGGGATACGACGCGGTATTGTTAGTGTTACTAGTGGAGAACGCAGGAGATCCATCAAGACCGATACCGAAGGCAGGCGAATTGCTGGTTGAGGCTGAGGCTAGGCAGCCGCCGACAATGCCCATATAGCCGATTTGGACCTGGATGGGATTGGCCGTGGTCGGAGCCGGGGTGTTCGCCGTGCACAACGGAGAAGCATAACGGCACACAAGATGGATGGCGTTGTAACTGTAGTTGGCAATCAGGACATTTCCGTAAGCATCGAGTCCGAAGCCACGGGTACCGATATTGGCTGTCTGCGTTGCGGCCAGGCAACCGTCTCCCATCTTGTCCTGCACCCCGGCGCTTGTATCGCAAACCGTGTTGCCGCCAGCCAGAACAGTCATCTGCCCTGAGTTGGCATCAATGAGGTGGATCATTTTATTGATATCGTCGCCGACGATCACGTTGCCGTATTGGTCCACCTGTACGCCAGCACGGCTGCCCGCGCCAATGAGGCCCGAGACCGCCGCACAGTTATCGCCGTACGCTGAACTGGCCGTTGTCGCTGACGCACCCGGACAGGCAGCCCCCGCCGTGTAACTCGATTGCGGCGCCAGTCCGCCCGCGATGGTTGTCATCGTGTAGGGCAGGACGACCGGCGTTTGCGCCAGAGCAAAGACCGACGCCCAAGCGGCAACCAATCCAAGGGAGAAAATTTGAATTTGAGCAATGGGCCGCGAACAACGCATTAGGGCTCCTAAAAGGGTTTTAGATTTTTTATGTTGTACCAATATACGCGACGGCGTAAAGGTAGTCCATACAACGGGACCCTGCCTCCCAGACGGAATCAAAAGCGACAAAGATTTTAGAGGAGAATAGTCTCCATGCAGGATACCGATTTCATGCCCATTTGTAAGCTCGCGAACCCATGACACAAGACTTCCGCCCCGATGAGATTACGTATTTCTCCGGCATGAAATGAATGCGGTCATGCGGCAGAACATACCTCTTTCTGTCCGAATACATTCGAATCACACTGCTATACTTGCCGCGGTCATAGAAGCGTAATCGAAAGGGGGATGATCTTCGTGAAATCAAGTAAACTCACGGCCGCGGATTCATCGATGATTTCGCCGCCAGAAATCGAATCGGCTCTCGTGACGCGCGTACGCGCAGCTTTGACTGAGGCCGGCGGTCAGACTGAGGCAGGCGGTCAAATGCAGTACGGCTATATGGCGAGAGTGAGCTTTCAAGACCTCTATGCAGAGGGCAAGATCAGCAATTGCAACGGCAACAATGATAGTCCGTATTTCGCCTGCGCATTACCCAAGTCCCCGTTGCAACCCGCAAGCGTTCTGGATTTTATCCACGTACCGGCTCTCATGCCCGGACAGTCTGAGCAATTGCATACGTGCATACACCTGGATACTTCCGAGGCGATCATACTCGTGGGCAAGACACCGCCCAAGGTGGATTACTTCAGCTTCACGGTCTTCAATGTGACAGCTCATGCCGATGCGCCTCCGTCGATTCTTACCGATAGCGCACTCAACGGAGAATTGCTCCGCAACAAGCCGGTTGAAGTCATCATGGAGCCAGGACAACGCCGCATGCTGTTTTGCGGAATGGGCGATCCGTTGAACTTGCTCAAGATCAAGACGATTCCAGATGAGTCTTCTGAAGCGCCCTTCGACTGCGAGTTTGCACTCGTCTACACATCGAACGAGTGCGTATTTGAAGAAGTCAAGCAGGGCCTGAAGAGCGCGGGGATTCCTGAAGAGAAAATCAACCTATTGGTTGTACCGCAGGATATTGTGAATGTCGGCGTAGCGCGAGAGTCGAATTCATTTTCCTTCGCTCTGCGCATTTCCAATAATACGAGCCAGGAGTTAGTCGATTATCTGGCCTGTCCTCCGATTCAGGTCATGCGTTACTGTTCCGCGAACAAGAACAACCAGCCTTTGCCGATCCCTGTTCTGACGCCGCGCGGAAATGGTCAAACAGAGCTAAGTTACTGGAGACAGGTGCAGCAGTTGCGCCAATCAATTCTTGATGCGCATCAGGCTGATTACATGGCCATCGAACTTACAACTGATATCTGGCTGAACGAGAGTTATATTGCCATGCAGCAGGGAGTCGATAACCTGGGAGAAAGCCGCGATACCCCGTACTTTTCGACCGAGACATTCACACTGCCGGACGGATCTTTCATTGTTGCCTATGGCGTGAATCATTTCGCTTCAGGCAAGGCGCTTTACTCCAACCTAGTGGTGTACGGAGCACCGCTGGAGAATGGAGTTATCTCGGTTTCAAACAAAGAATTTACCGGTAGCGCTGAATTGTATCTTGGCGACACAAGCGCGCCGGATCTTTACGCTTGGCGGCTTGGCTTTGCTTCCTCCGAACCGATTGGCGCTGAGAACTATACGACGATTCCGTCTGTCGCTCCTGGTGAGACCAACGGAAAACCCAACCGGCCGCCGTATGTGCTGAAGCGTTCCGATCCGTTGTACTTGAGTTTTCGGGCGTATGTGGAGAAGGCCACGACAGTCGGAGCGGCATGGCACGAGTTAGTACTCGACCGGGTAATTGTCTTTGTACCGCGAGAACCAGCGGCGACTCAACAGAGGTGATGCGCTCAACACTGACAGAGAGTCAGCATCGGGTGTCATCCGATCATCAAATGCAGATGAGTGCAAGCAGATGGCCCGGTCAAGTCCGTAACGATGTATCCTGAGCAACACGACGCTGTGCCCGTGTATGACAGCTTGCACTCCTGCCAAGAGAGAAAGGCGCAGAACTACCCTTCGTGGCCGGGGCGGTGTCAAGAATGCAGCGTGTTGGCGTTCACCTTGACCCTTGGCACCGCCCTGGCCACAGCGACAATCGGCCTTGGTTTGAATCTCGAACGTTCTTTCCGAGAGTCGAACCATAGCTGGAAATCGGTTTTTCATCGCTAAACGACCCGAGCTCGCACGTTGTTTCAGTCACCTTCGATGGCAACCCGTACTCACAATCACAAGATCTGCTGTAACAAGGTGGATGCTACCGTCATCGAGCTTCACTAAGATGGTACGAGGCGCCACAAACTTGCCCTCACCGTAAAGGAAAACTACGTGGTTCGCAGCAAAACGTTTTTCGTGCACATCCACAAGGCTCCTGACCATGGCACGCTTCCTTTCGCGCACCACGGCCATGTTGATGCCCGGCACAGGCTTGTGCATCCCGAATGCCTCCAGTCTTTGCGCATACCAGGCGACTTTGGCGGAATGCACGATGTTCTTACTTGGCAAGCAGGCGACGTTGGGGCATGAACCGCCGACGTATCGCCTCTCAATGAGCCCCACTTTCTTCCCTTCAACGCCTAAAGACCAGCTAAGGTACTTTCCCGCTTCTCCGCTTCCAAGAACCAGGACATCGAAAACTTCTGCTTTGTGTGTACTATCCGGCATCCTCACCCTCCACTAATTCCGCATGAAGATCTCATGTCCTACGTCTTCTTGCTTGGCGGCTCCTAGTGCACGAGCGCCTCGACGATGCCCTCTATACCTGCGACCTTCTGGATAGTTTCCGCGTTTAATTCGTGCCGCATCTGCAAGTAGGCGAGGCTGTTGTAGCTGATCCGGGTGATGCCGTCCGCACCTTCTGCAATCAGCACCTTGAGCGGCAGGTCGAGCGCGCTGCCAGGTGCGGCTAGCATGAGTGGAGTGCCGGCCTGCGGGTTCCCAAAGACGACCAGTTTTGTATTTGGCATCTCAGGGCCAACCTTCTTCGCCTCGCCGCTGTGGTCAACAACCACGAACACATTGATCGCCTTCGCTCGCAGGATCGAGAGCAGCCGTTCAACCACTTCGTCAACAGAACCCACGGCGGAACATTGCACAATCCCGTTCTCACTTGAAGAAAGCATCGCGTCCTCCGAATGTGACCTGTAAACTGCCGAGGCTCTATCCTCACCAACCAGCGAGCAAGGTGATCCCGAACCGTGGAGCTGCCGCACTCATGCGTTCGACATCGGAGTCACTCGCGCCGCGGCAATGGGTGACAACTGGCGTTGGCTCAAGCGCGCACTCCAATACTCAAGTCATCCTCACGCAATCCGCAAAAACGAAGTTCACTCGCCGTATCACGATCTTCACGCCCAGTCTCATCGTGACGCATCACCAGCCCGCGGAATCGCTTGTCTTATTCATGCTGTGTCGCAAGCCACGTCATCGGCGGCTTCCCCACAAGCTGAGAGAAGGTGCGAGTGAGCGCGCCTGTGCTGCTGTAGGCGACTATATGGACAAGTGAAATCGATGTTTCTGCGTGCTGGAGAAGGTATGGAACGAGGCAAGAAATATCAGCCCTAGCAGGTAGTGAATCTGTTGCGTCAGATCGAGGTGGCAGTAGCCAATGGGAAATCGACCAAACAGGCTTGCCGGGAGGCAGGGATCGTGAAGCAGACGTACTACCGTTGGCGGAAAGAGTACGGTGGCTTGCAGGTGGACCAGGCCCCGCGGTTGAAAGAACTCGAAGCTGAAGCGTTTGGTAGCGAACCTGAGCCTGGAGAAGTTGGTGCTGAAGGATATCGCGGAGGGAAACTTCTAAGCCCTGAACGACGCCGCTGTGCAGTTGGCTATGCGCAAGAGCGTGGGATGAGTGAGCGCAGGGCGTGCCGGTTGGTGAATCAGCCACGTGGCACGCAGCGCTACCGGCCGACCCAGCGGGAAGACGACGATCGACTGACCCAAGCGATTATCGAACTAGCCAGGCAGTACGGACGATACGGCTATCGCCGGATCACCGTGCTGCTGCAGCATGCAGGTTGGCGAGTTGGCAAGGAGCGGGTCGAACGGATCTGGCGTCGTGAGGGGCTGAAGGTACCACAAAAGCAGAAGCCGTGCGGACGGCTGTGGCTCAACGATAGGTCATGCGTGCGGCTCAGGCCCACGCATGCGAACCACGTATGGAGCTACGACTTCGTCAGCGTGCGCACGCACGATGGACGTATTGCGCGGCTGCTCAACCTGGTCGATGAGTACACATGCGAGTGCCTGCTGATCCGTGCCGAGCGGCGCTGGACATCGGCCAAGGTGATCGAAGCGCTGGCCGACGTGATGGTGCGCAAGGGCGTGCCGGAGCATCTTCGTTCAGACAATGGCTCCGAGTTCATGGCCAAGGATCTGCGCCAGTGGCTGGTTAACACGGGCGCTAAGACACTGTACATCGAACCCGGCTCTCCGTGGGAGAACGGCTATTGCGAGAGCTTCAACTCGAAGCTCAGAGACGAGTTCTTGAACGGCGAAATCTTCTACTCGATGAAGGAACTGTGCGTGCTTGCCGAACGCTGGCGCGTGCACTACAACACGGTCAGGCCACACTCCGCGCTGGGATACCGACCGCCAGCGCCGGAAGCATGGAAGACCGAAGCATCCCAGGGGCATGGAGAAGTGGAAAGCACACAACGCTTCCCACTTCCCCACACCCCCGACTACGGCGGTTATCTGAACCAATCGATAGCTGCGTTAAACTAACTCTTCACTCGGTTCAAAACATCGGGCACGCCAATCTCAAGGAAGGAGACTGGCGGGAGGAAACGGCCAAGAACAAGACGTCCTTGATCCAAACCAACCTCCTTGACGATCTGAGCGAGTTGCCGCTGGTCAATTTCGACCGGTTCACCCTGCAGATGCACGTCAACAAGCTCGCAGAGCAGTGCTCGAAGGATACCGTTCTTCAGATCCGCGCGTACATGCGCGACATTTTCGAAGAGACGGTGGACCAGGACTTTCTATCCAAGAATCCGTCGGCGCGGGTGAAGGTTCCGAAAAACCTGCGTGAAACGGATACGACAACGCTGACCTGGGATCAACTGCGCATGGCACTCGAACTCCTCGATGAAAGCGATCGCATTCTTTTGGAATTGGACATGACGGATGCACTTCGGCCGAGCGCGCTGTTCGCGTTACGGTGGAAGTGCTTCGAGCCGGGAAACTCTCGTCTGCTCATCCTGGAGACGGTGTACAAAGGCAAGATTCGGCACTTCTGGAAAACGAAGAAGAGTTTGGCGCCGGTTCATCTACCGTCGGTGCTGGTGTCTGATCTCCTTGCCTGGAAAACAAATTGTCCGGATTCAGGTCCGGACGCCTTCATTTTTTCGAACAAGGAGGGAGGCTTTCATGACACGGGCAATTACCGCAAGCGCGTTCTGAAGCAACTGGCCAATACTCTGAATCTGCCAAACCTGACATTTCAGATTATCCGCAGGACGATCGCCACGCTCAGCCAAACCAAGGGGCATGCTAAAGCCACGCAGGGCATGATGCATCATTCCCGTGTTGCTACAACCACCGCTGTCTACCAGCAGGCCATCCCCGAGGGTGTCGCGAATATGGTCGACTCAATCCACGGGGAGCTTCGGCAGCCCAGCACGGCAGTGGTGGAAACACGCAAAATGGCGGCGAATTTGCGCGCAAAGAAGCAGCGCAAGCCCGCGCGCAAAAACGCAAGATTGACACCAATTGACACCAAATCGCCCACCGGCAATTCTGGGTCAGTTAGCGTAAGCGCTTAATTTTTATGGGGTTTATTTGGTGGACCTGATCGGGATCGAACCGATGACCTCTTCCATGCCATGGAAGCGCGCTCCCAGCTGCGCCACAGGCCCACTGTGTTACCGAACCAACTTCTTGATTCTCTCCGATCTTGCGCCTCGTGTCAAACCCCTCCGCACAAAAGGTTTCCACAATTCGGTGTAGATCAAACCGGGCACGCCATCGAACCCGCGCAAGACCGCGTCCTATGCGGCAAATCACTCCGAGAAGAGCTTTGCACTTCCCTCAATTTCCCTGTTCCGAATGGGTTCGAGGGAACCCAACCACCGGATATTCGGAAGAAGAAAGAGCCTGAAGTCTCACACGGCGGTAAGCATGCAACATGAGGCAGACCTCCGCGGCAATTTTTCGCTTGAGCTCACGCTTGGCCTTGGTCCGAGTCTTATGCCCCCGTTTGATTGCCGTCATCGGCTTCTCCGGCACAGGTATCGGTGTGAGATAGAACCCATCTTCCAGCAAAGGTACACCGAGAGCCGCAAAGAAGTTGTCATAAGCAGCCAGAAAATTGGCGCGGAAGAGTTCCCGGTACGAGGTTTGATCTTCGCCGCGCACGCTGGCCACGGCAGCAATGCCCAGCGCCTCGCCCACACCCTCCAAAGCCGCCAATAGAGCAGCGGCAGGTGCCACATCGCACATTGCTTTGGAGGCGCGGGCAATCAGGGCTTTGCCGCCCCGCTCCCCTTGCATTCTGCCAATCAGCATCACCTCCGGCACAGAGGCGCCCACCACCCATCCCGGCACGATGGAAAACGACAAGACGTAAGCCAGTTGGCCATCCACGCGCAGGTTGAGACTGAGCTCGCCTTCCTTATCCCACGGCTTGGACAGTCCTATGGTGATGGACAACCAACAACCCTCATCGGGCAGTTCCAGCAACGGAACTTCGCCGGCCAGGACGCGGCGCAACATGCCGTCCTGCAGCTCCGCGCAAAGACGCTGATAGTGGTGCACAAAGCATGCGGCACGTGCCCGTACCCCAAGACTGCGCGCCATGTAATCGTGGGTTAGATACTTGAACAGAAAGCGGGGATCGTTTTTCAAGTGTTCAGAATAGATAGGATTCCAGCGCAGGCCGAGCACTTCCCTGTGTCTGCCAGGGTTGGTTGCCATCCGCCACAACACGCCCAGCATCGTAAAGGATGACCAGGTTTTCTTCTGCACCGCCAGCGCTCCCAGCGAGCGCAGCAAGGCCCCCACCCGATTCCCTTTGTCTACGGCCCTTCCAGCTATCAGATCGACTTGAACGCTCACGGCCCGATGTGGCTCCCCGCCCTAGATCGCCGACAACAAAGGAACAACAGCGCTCCGTCGCATGTGTCTGTGGAATCCGGACTATGGCTATCTTCGAATCGGAAAACAATATGACCAATGCATCCTTCGCAGCAGCGTACTACCGCTTCGGTAATCACCCCAGCGCTTACTGCGCTCTAACATATTGATTCTTTGTGAAGATGTGCCCTCCTGCCTTTTTCAGACGCATTACGCGCGTACCCTCAGCCGGCAGCCCACCAAGTGACACAAATCACCCGCCGCCATCTCCCTTCCGCCAACCTGGGTGGAGTAAACTGCATCTAGAACCTGCTGCTGCACTCCTGTGTGTTTCTAGTTTTCCAGCGGTAGCGGCTGGTTGCTCGCGCCCAGCGCCTTCTCGGCTTGTCCTGTACGATTCGGGCAGCTCTTCAGCTTTTCTCCTTTGATAGGAGGAGACGGGGAGCTGTTGTTTGCATGGGATGGCAGCCCTCGGCGCACTATTTTGCCAGTTATCGGAGATCCGTATCCATGTACCGGATTATCGAAGCCCGCTCTGTGGGCCTCAACATCAAGCAGTTTGTCATTGAGGCTCCGCGCATTGCGCGCAAGCAGCGCCCCGGGCAATTCATCATTCTCCGCCTGCACGAGCGGGGCGAGCGGATACCGCTTACCATCAAGGGGTCTGACCCGGCTGCCGGCACCGTCACCATCGTGGCCCAGGCCGTAGGTAAAACCACCTCCATGCTCTGCGAGCTGAATGCGGGCGATTCGATCCTCGATATCGTTGGTCCCCTGGGCCACCCGTCTGAGATCATCAACTTCGGTACCGCCGCCATTCTGGCCGGCAGCGTGGGAACAGCCATGGCGCTGCCCACCGCACATGCCCTGAAGGACGCCGGCAATCAGGTTGTCTTTATTGAAGGTGCGCGCAGCAAGGAGATGGTGGTGTTCGAAGATGAGGTCCGCAAGGCCTCCACGGAAACCTACATCATGACCGACGACGGCACCTACGGCGAGCAGGGGCTGGTCACCAAGAAGCTGAATGAACTGCTGGCTTCGGGACGCAAGATCGATTTCGTTCTGGCCGTCGGCCCCGTGCCCATGATGCGTGCCGTTGCCCAGGTTACCGCGCCGCTGGGCATCAAAACCATGGTCAGCCTGAACTCGATCATGGTGGATGGTACGGGCATGTGCGGTGGTTGCCGCGTGGTGCTGGGCAATGAAAGCCGCTTTGCCTGTGTGGATGGGCCGGAATTCGACGCTTCCAAGGTCAACTTCGAAGTCCTCATGCAGCGCAATGCTATGTATCGCGAAAAGGAATGCGCCTCGCTGGCGCACTTCAAGGAGCACAAGGACGAGGAGTTGGCACGATTGCGCGCCGACATTGCGCAAAAGGAAGCCGACATCGCCCAACTGCGCGCCGAACTGGCCGCTGCCGAACAGGACAACAACGGGTCCGTGGAGGAGAAGCACTATGTCTGACAAGAATCCGCTCCCTCTCAAAGACCGTATGAAGATTCTGCGCACCACCATGCCGGCTCGTGATCCGGCCGAGCGCTGCAAGAACTTCAGCGAAGTAAATCTGGGCCTGGATGCCGACACCGCGCACACGGAAGCCTTCCGCTGCATCAGTTGCGGCAAGCCGGGTTGCGTGCAGCAATGCCCGGTGGGCGTGCAGATCAGGGACGTGGTGGAGTTGATCGCCGCCGAAGATTATCTGGGCGCAGCCGCCAAAATGCGCGAAGACAATGCGCTGCCCGCCATCACCGGCCGCGTATGTCCGCAAGAAAATCAGTGCGAGGGCGGATGTGTGCTGGGCAAGAAGGGTCAGCCGGTTGCCATCGGCAATCTGGAGCGCTTCATTGCCGATTACGAGCGGACCAGCGGCAAGCTGGGCCTGCCCAAAATCGCGGCAAAAACCGGCAAGAGCGTGGCCATCGTGGGCTCTGGTCCCGCAGGCCTTTCCGCCGCTGGCGACCTGATCCAGAAGGGCCACACAGTACGCGTTTTTGAAGCTCTGCATGAGCTGGGTGGAGTGCTTGTTTACGGCATTCCCGAGTTCCGCTTGCCCAAATCCATCGTTAAGCAGGAGATCGACAACCTGCGCCGTATGGGCGTGGAGTTCGAAACCAATGTAGTCGTGGGCAAAAGCGTCACGCTCGATGAGCTGATGCGCATCGAGGGCTACGACGCTGTATTTGTCGCCACCGGCGCCGGACTGCCGCAGTTCCTCGGCATCCCCGGCGAACATTGCAATGGCGTCTACTCGGCCAATGAGTTCCTCACCCGCATCAACCTGATGCGCGCCTACAACCCGGAGGAGTATGACGAGCCTGTCTACGACTGCCGTGGCAAGGACGTGATCGTGGTCGGCGGCGGCAACACGGCTATGGATGCCGTGCGCACCGCCAAACGCCTGGGCGCCAAGAGCGCCACGCTGGTTTATCGCCGTTCTGAAGCGGAGATGCCCGCCCGTCTTGAGGAAGTCCATCATGCCAAGGAAGAAGGCATCGAGTTCCGCATGCTCACCAACCCGGTGGAGTTTATCGGCGATGAGAAGGGCTGGCTGACTGGCGCCAAATGCGTACGCATGGAGTTGGGCGAACCGGATGCCAGCGGACGTCGTCGCCCGGTTGCCGTGCAAGGATCGGAAGAGGTGCTGCCTGCTTCGGTTGTCATTATCGGCGTAGGCACCACCGCGAATCCCCTGGTCCAGAGCACCACGCCTGACCTGAAGACCAATCAGCGCAATTACATTGTGGCTGACCAGCAGACCATGCGCACCTCCAAGCGCGGCGTCTTTGCCGGCGGCGACATCGTAACTGGCGGCGCCACCGTGATTCTTGCCATGGGAGCAGGCCGCAAGGCTGCCAGCTCTATCCACGATTACCTGACCTCGGGTGAGTGGGAAATCGCCCCCGCGGCAGTTTAGCCACAGCAACCCGGCCCGCCACCTCTTCCCAGGTGGCGGGCTTTTTTGTTCCCTATCTATTACGTGACCCACAAGTTCTCACCGACGCGACATTCTTCCCTGCTCCGTGTCCTATAGTTATGGGGTACGGAAGGCGGTCTTCTATGAAAGGTTTTTTGCTTCAGGTTGCATCCAAAGGTAGTGTTTGGACGTTGGCAGCCTTGCTTGTTGCCGGTACGACAACAACCTCCCTGCTCAAAGCCGACGAAAGCAGCCAGGGCCCGGCAGCGCGCTTGAGCAGTTCCGAGGGCGGTGTGCGCTTGGTTCTGGGTGGACAGGTAGCGGCGGATCCTGCCCCCGTCAACACCCCGGTCTTTGAAGGCGCGCAGCTCACCACCACCTCGGATGGCAAAGCAGAAGTGCAGTTTGAGGATGGCACCGTAGCGCGCTTGTCTCCCAATAGCGCCATGACCCTGATCTCCCTCCAAGGAGCCAGCGGCGGCGAAGTTTCCCTGGAGAGCGGACTGGGCTACTTTGAAATGCCGGAAGGCGTCAACCGGCAGATTCGCATCCGTTTCGGAGATACCGTGGTCACCGCCGGCGCAGGAGCCGTAATCCGTATCCGGCTCGATACGCCTCCCGGCGAAGTAGCTGTGTTTGCCGGGTTCGCCCGTCTAGAGCGCGGCAACGCCCTCTCCCTGAACCTTGAAACCGGACAGAGCATCAAGCTGAATGCCTCCGCGCCCGGCAGCTACAAACTTTCGTCCAGCATTCCCTCCGATAGCTGGGACCAGTGGAATCAAGATCGCGATGAGGCTTTGAACAGTCTGGCCACCAGCCAGACCGGCGCTGCGGCCAATGCGGTTGGCCAGGGAGCCAGCGGTCCGGCCTGGGGTGAACTGGACGCCTACGGCAGTTGGTACAACATGCCCGGACAAGGCTATGTTTGGTCGCCTTATGCAGCCTCCAATGCGGGCTGGGATCCCTATGGCTGCGGTCGCTGGATGTGGACGCCCAACTGGGGCTACATCTGGGTTAGCTGCGACAACTGGGGATTCATGCCCTATATGTGCGGCTCGTGGAACTACTATGACAACTTTGGCTGGGGCTGGGCCCCAGGCATGGGCATGAGCTGCGGCAGCGGTATGTGGGGAGCGGGCTACTTTGGCGGAGTGCATATTGGCAGAGCACCTAGCTGGTACAGAATGGTGGAACGCCCCGGTCCTGGCCGTCCTGTCGCCCGCGTTCCCGGCCCCATCCACGTGAACCGGCGTGGCCCGGGCATGAGCATAGAGAATCTACCCCTGCGCACCAGCCCGATCCAGGTGGGCGGCCAGAGAATTGCACCCATTGGCCGTGAGCACCTGACGCCAGGCAATGCCCGCATCGTGGACGGCGCGGCGGCGGATCGCAACACTTCCATTCGCGTCGGCCAGCCGCATCCTCCCAGCATGGTCTACGGAGGGCGTGACGCGACCGGTGTTCCCGCGCGTTCCGGTTACACCCACACCACTGCTCCGGGCGAGATCAACGGACGCAGCAACGTGCACGTGAGCCAGCCCATTCAGATGGCGCCTGCCGGCAATCAGCAGCAGCAGCGCGTGGTGCAGCCCACGCGTCAACAGCCGCAGAACACCCAGCCTTCGCAGCAAATTCAGCCGCGTGTGGCGCAGCCACCTCAACAGCAGCATAACTTTCAGCCGTCGCAAATACCGCACAGCGCGCCGCCTTCCGCGCCCACCTTCCATTCCGCTCCGCCGGCATCGAACGGCGGGGGCGGCGGCAATCCAGGTGGTGGTGCCCATCCCAGCTCGGGCGGCAACCAGGGCGGACATCGCTAGCGCAAACTCTAGGTAAAACCCTCCAGCGTCAAGCACGCGGATTTTGCTTAAACCGATCAGAAAAACAGAAAAGCGGCGCTCGCAAGCGCCGCTTTTTCTTGCTTGATTCACAAGCTGTCTAGAACTCCCAGCGCAGCAGAGTCGCACCCACACTGAAGCCCGCTCCCACAGCGGCCAGCAGAACCAGATCGCCCTTCTTGATCTTGCCTTCGCTGTAGGCCGTTTCCATGGCCAGCGGAATGGTGCCGGCTGAGGTGTTGCCATACTTCTCGATGTTGACGATCACGCGGCTCGGGTCCATACCCAGACGATCAGCCGTAGCCTTGATAATGCGCAGATTGGCCTGATGCGGAATAAAGCAACCCAGTTCGCTGCCCTGCACGCCATTGCGCTCCAGCAGCTTACCCGTGGCTTCTGACATCTTCCGGACGGCAAA
>Ga0207834_1000248_pt1 | contig 19623 bp, 17 predicted proteins | sample LuqExpMetagenom5_FD_187763 | JGI IMG/M metagenome (GOLD analysis project Ga0207834, IMG submission 187763) | Tropical forest soil microbial communities from Luquillo Experimental Forest, Puerto Rico - Sample 5 (SPAdes) | ecosystem: Environmental > Terrestrial > Soil > Tropical forest ...
CAGGATTAAAAAAAGCTACAATCATATGCTAGTCAGTACAAGGATGGCCGGAATCTCAATTATTTTAGCACTCCCTTCGCAAATACGGAGGGAGAGATTCCGGTTGCCTTCTTGAATACCTTACTGAAATAATAAAGATCACTGAAACCCACCATTTGTCCGATTTCCGACAATTTCATATTCGTTGTGGAAATCAGTTCTTTCGCATGGTTAATCCGTACCATATTTAAATAGCTGAAGATAGTCTTATTTGTAAGCTGTTTAAAAATGCGGTTAATATAATCAAAATTACTTTCTGTCATCACTTCAATGTCCACACTGGTTATCTTATCTGCATAATTGGTATTCAGGTGACTTAACAGCTGCTGAACTTTACGATAGGACTTCGGTAAGCCGGAAGCCATATTCTGTGTGGTAAATAGTACATAACTGCGGTAGGTTTCAATCATGGCCTCCAGGATTTTGCAGGAACATAATACTTTGTAATTCTCCAAAGGATTTGCATTATGGGCAGCAGCTTCATCCAGGATGCAGCAAACCTTAATAAAATCACTGTAATTTGTGAAATGATAATGCTTGGGCAACGCGATCTGATTATTTTCATAGGTGGTATAGGAGAAGGGATTACTTTTTAATGAATCGTTACGCCTTGTAATAATTGACATGATTCTCTCCTGATCCGAAGCGTACTCAATTTTAGTTATCTCATCATGACGAAAATGAATGTAGTAGTATTCACAGTAAGATGCCTGATATCCTTCATGAGTGAATTCGGGGTCTAGTATAAAAAAATCACCGGGTTTCAGTGTATATTTTATATGATTTTCCAGAAGGAACATCTTTCCTTTCTTAACTACATAGATAATGTACTCATCGGCTTTCCTACGGTTATGGATATATGGAGGCTGTATTGTTGCGGAATTCATCAGACGAATTTTCAACAAATAATCTGCATTAAATTGGAAAAGCATCGTTATTCCTCCCTTCAAAGTATATACGACTTTCCGGTATCAGCTTATTATATTATATCTTAATCAATGTACACGTAAATGTAAATACGAAAGGATGACATCTATGGCATTTCGACTACTTGACAAGAATATTAACCGACTAGAGACTTCAGAAGGTGTTCTAACCATGAAATCTCTGTTCTTTCCATATTTTATTGAAATGGTACTGATCAATATGATTGGTACTGTGAATACCATCTTCCTAAGCCACTCCTCCGATCAGGCAGTTGCCGCCGTCGGAGCAGCTTCCCAGCTCATTGGTATGGTGCTGACCTTTTACGGCGTTGTAAGCTCCGGTGCCTCCATTATTATCAGTCAGAATCTCGGTGCAGGTAAAAAAGATAAAGCATCCCATGCGGCGGTTATATCCATTATATTCAGCGCTGTCCTGAGCTTGTTTATCGGTACTACTCTGGCTGTTTTTGCAGAATCAATCTTAACCAGGATGCATCTGAAGGCTGATGTTCTTATACAATCTGCTTCTTATTTTCGAATCTGCATCTTCTTTTCCTTTATTCAGGCAATCACCTCGGCTCTTTCCGGAATTCTAAGAAGCTATGGCCGTCCAAAGACAGCAGTAAAGGTATCTATCTTTGTGAATATCATAAATGCCCTCTTCTGCTATCTCGTGGTTTTTCGCCCGTTTGAAACACCGCTTCACGGGGTACAGGGAATTGCAGCCGGCAGCGTGATAAGCCAACTCTGTGGTATGATTTTAATGATAATTCTCTTTATCCGGGCTTCCCTCGGAATACATTTCCACAAGGGCATTCTAAGTCAGCTAAATATTATTGCTACCATACTTCGGGTTGGTATTCCCGGGGGAATCACTTCACTTTCCTATTCCTTATCCCAGGTTGTGTCTACTTCCATCATCGCAACCCTTGGGACAACTGCAATTACAACCAAGATCTATCTGGAAAATATCTTTTATTACGTCTATGTACTGGGGCTGGCTCTGGGTCTTTCAACCTCCATCATGGTCGGGCGCCTTGTCGGTGCCCGCAAATATGACCAGGCATATGAATTGAATAAGCAAAACCTTAAGATTACCATCTTCTGCAACTTTCTGTTTTCCTTAGCTATCTATCTTCTCGGCGGCTACATAATAAGGCTGTTTACCGATAATCCCGAAATCATTCATATGGCAAGGATCATTATGCTGATTGATTTACTGGTGGAAATCGGCAGAGGTTTTAATCATATTGAAGGTAATTCCCTGCGCGGGGCAGGCGATGTTGTATTTCCCATGACCGTCTCCATTGCTTCCTGTTGGGTCGTAAGTATTCTATTCTCTTATATTCTTGGAATTAAGCTGGGTCTTGGATTGTTCGGCTGCTGGATGGCCTTTGCCATGGATGAATTATTCCGCGGTACGCTTTTCTTCCTTCGCTGGAATTCCAGGCGGTGGACAACTAAGGGGCTGGTATAGCTATTCGTAAAATAATTCAAAGGTGCTGCTACAATAACTATATGGCTGGTACTCAGTTTACTTTGTTTAATTTACTTTGTTTAATTTACTTTGTTTAATTTACTTTGTTTTAATTTACTTTGTTTTAATTTACTTTGTTTTAGTTTACTTTGTTTTAGTTTACTTTGTTTTAGTTTACTTTGTTCTAGTTTACTTTGTTCTAGTTTACTTTGTTCTATTTCACTTTGTTCTAATTTACTTTGTTCTAATTTACTTTGGTTTATTTTGCTAAATAAGAAGATGCATGAATCAGAAACACCTGTATGTCGCTTCATTTCCCAGACATCCGGTCCCAAATCCTTATCAGATAAGACATTAGTAACAATATCTATCCGATTCGGATTCTGAGACCAGCTGTCTGCTAAACGAAAACATTTCCAGGTACACCTTACTCATGCATCTCTCGTTATTTTAAGCTAGAGCCATGCCAAAGATAATAATATTAAGTCCGCAACAGCTCCTCCTTTTCCTTGCTATAAAGTTGTTGATAATTGAGCGCTACAAATCCAAGCATTTTTCATTTATCAGCTGCTGATAATTAAACGCTACAGATCCCAAGCATTTTTCATTTATCAGCTTCTGATAATCAAACGCTAAGAATCTGTAGCATTTTTCATTTCTATTAATACTTCAGCGGTTTTTATAAATTAGCTTTGAAGAATTCCTCAAGTGCTTTGATTGCAGCTTCTTCATCACTGCCCTCGGTTTTGACGGTAACCGTTGCACCCTTCATTACACCAAGGCCCATGAGAGCCATTAATTTCTTGGCATCGACTGTCGCACCCTGTTTGGTGATAGTAATGCTGCTTTCATAATTCTTCGAAATTTTTACTAATAAACCCGCAGGTCTTGCATGAATGCCTAAGGCATCCTGTATCGTATATTCAAATGATTTCATGTGATCACTATCCTTTTTTATATAATTATCTTTATATAATTAATCTTTATAATTATCTTAATAATTCAGATCCGATTACAGCAGGGTAATTAACTCCTGACCGTATTCTGCCTTCTTACCTGTTTCAAAGATAATATCCGCATAATCCTCCGGATTGGTAATGACAACCGGTGTCACGATGGAATATCCAGCATTCTTGATCGCAGCAAGGTCAAATTCAATTAAGGTCTGACCCTTCTTCACCTTATCTCCAAGCTTTACCTTCTGTGTAAAATATTTACCTTCCAGCTTCACGGTGTCCATACCAATATGGATTAAAATTTCAGCACCGAAGTCTGTCTTCATACCAACGGCATGACCTGTCGGGAATAAGGAGGTAATCTCACCGTCAGCCGGCGCTGCAAGCCTGCCTTCCACCGGAAGAATTGCTACTCCTTTTCCTAATACTTCTGTTGCAAATGCTTCATCTTCCACCTGGCTAAGTTCAATTACTTCGCCCTCTAAAGGACTTGCAATAACGCCATTGCCTTTGCCTGCTGTCTTTTTTGCTGTAACATTCTCTGCTGCCTTTGTTTCATCGTCCTTGTAAGTTACCATAGTAGCAACGAAGGCAACTGCCATTGCTGCACCAACTGCGATTAACGCCCAAATCATACTAGTAATATCATTATTTGCAGTGTTGATAAAGGTAGGAATACCAAATACACCAAGTCCGCCAAAGGTATAGATTTTAGCACCTGCACCACCGATGATGGCGCCGCCGACAGCTGCTGCGATACATGAAATAACGAAAGGCTTCTTTTTCGGTAAGCTGATACCGTAGATAGCCGGTTCCGTAACACCGAAGGCACCGGAGATAGCTGCAGGAACACACAAGGATTTCAATTTTTTATCCCTGGTTCTGATAAGGATCGCTATGATAACTGCGGTCTGTGCAAAGGAAGCTGCAAAGTAAGGAGAAATGATAAAGTCGTAACCATAGTTAGTTAAGTTCATTACCATGAGCGGAACAAGACCCCAATGGAGACCGAAGATAACAAATACCTGCCAGAAAGCACCAACCAGCATTCCTGCTACCAAAGGACTGAAGGCAAATAATTTTGCAGTTGTAAAACCAATTAAGGATGTTAACAAGGAAGCAATTGGTCCAACTACCAGGAAAGTTAATGGAGTGCAAATCATTAAGGTTAACATTGGAACGAGGAAGGTCTTTACTACATCCGGAATTACTTTTTTCCAGAAAGCCTCAACCTTACTAGCTAACCATACAGCTAATACAATAGGTACTACTGAGGACGCATATCCTGCAGCGGGGATCATTACCGGGATGTGAAGGAATGTGGTATATACATTGGTTGCGAAGCCCGTTCCTGCAAATATCGTAGAAACCGGGGCTAAACTTGCTATTTTAGATACATCGTTCACATAGAGTAAAGCTGCACCAAGTGCCATACCGGTAAATAAATTAACATTGAATTTCTTCGCTGCAGTATATCCGAGGAAGATCGGCAGGTAATGGAAGAAGCCGTCTGCTACTGCAAACAGAAGCATATAGGTACCGCCAGTGGTGGACATCCATCCAAAGTACGTACAGAGCGCCAATAAGCCTTTAATCATACCGGTTGCAACTAATACGCCAAGTGCGGGCTGGAATACACTGGAGATAATATCAATCAGGGCTGCTCCGGGGCTTAGTTTTTTCTTTACAGAATCATCAGAAGCTTCTGACGATGTACCAAAGCCTCCAATTTCATTCACTACTGCAAATACATCGGGAACATGGTTGCCGATAACTACCTGATACTGTCCGCCGCTTTGAATGACCGTAACAATACCTTCTGTTTTCTTTAAAATCTCTGTATTCGCTTTACTTTCATCCTTTAATTTAAAGCGAAGTCTTGTAATACAATGTGCGACGCTGATTACGTTAGACTTTCCGCCAACATTCTGAATAATAATTCTTGCTAATGCATCATATTTGCTTGCCATACTTATTTTCTCCTATTTCTTATTTGGTTGTGTCTGTTTCTCTTATCTTTTTGCGTAGCTCAAGTATCATACCAGGTGATACACTAAGCTCATCAATTCCCAGCTTTAAGAAGGTTTCGGTCATCTCCAGATCTGCGCCTAACTCTCCGCAGATACCAATCCATTTTCCTTCCTTATGGGCATTCTCTGCTGACATCTGAATTAAGCTCAGTACAGCGGGGTGGTGAGGATCATAGAATTCCTCCAGCTTCTGATTCTGACGGTCAATTGCCAAGGTGTACTGCGTCAGATCATTGGTACCGACGCTGAAGAAGTCTACTTCCTTCGCCAGCTGATCGCTGATTAATACAGCAGCCGGAGTTTCTATCATAATGCCGGTCTCAATATCCGCTTTGAAGGGGATTCTTTCTTTCTCCAGTTCCTGTTTTGTCTCTTCCAGGATGGTCTTAATCCTCTTAATCTCCTGTAAGCTGATGATCATCGGAAACATCACGGAGATATTGCCAAACAGCGCTGCTCGTAGGATTGCCCTGAGCTGGGTTTTAAAAATCTCCGTCCTTGTCAGGCAGATACGGATTGCCCGGTAACCAAGAGCCGGGTTCTCTTCCTTATCCAACTGGAAATAATCTGCCTGCTTATCAGCTCCGATATCCAGTGTTCTGATAATTACCTTCTTCCCCGCCATGTTCTCAGCTACTGTTTTATAAGCAGTAAATTGCTGATCCTCTGTCGGAAAATCATCGTTTTCCAGATATAAAAACTCACTTCGGAATAATCCAATTCCTTCAGCGTCGTTCTTTAAAGCGGAACCAACGTCGGACACATTACCGATGTTCGCATACACTTTAATTCGTTTTCCATCCAGAGTTATATTTTCTTTGCCCTTCAGCTCCTGCAAAAGCTGCTTCTTCGCTTGTAATTCCTGCTGCTTCTGCCGGATCGCGGCTAAGGTCTCATCGTCCGGTTCCAGATACATTGCCCCTGTGAAGCCATCAAGGATTGCCTGGGTACCATGGTATTCCTGCCCGAAATTCTCTCCGAGTCCGATTAATGCAGGTATTCCCATGCTTCTTGCAAGAATAGCGGTGTGTGAATGAATGGAACCGTATTGGATTGCAAAACCCAGAACCTTGCTTTTATCCAGTTTTACTGTCTCACTTGGCAGCAGGTCATCGGCTGCAATGATTACCGGTTCAGTCAAATTCGCTGCCTCATCCTGGACACCGCTTAGGATATTGATCAACCGGTCAGAGATATCTCTGATATCCGCTGCACGCCCCTGCATGTAAGCATCTTCCATGGCTGCAAACATATTGGAGAAGTTATCTGAGGTAACCCCTACAGCAAATTCAGCGTTTACTTTCTGGGTATTGATGATGTTCCCGACTGATTCGTAATAATCCTCATCCTCCAGCATCATCTGGTGCACTTCAAATATCGCTGCATTGGCTTCTCCGGCTTCAATGAGAGCTTTCTCATAGAGAGCCTGAAGCTGGCTGACGGCTTCTTCCCTCGCTTTATCAAAGCGGCTAATCTCTTCCTTCGTATCTTCCACATGATATCTTTTGATATTCCCATTTTTCTTTTTAAAAAAATGAATTTTACCGATGCAAATATCCTGATATACACTTTTTCCTGTTAATGTGATCATAATGCTCCTCCTTTCTTTGGAAGTGATCTTCATAAACTCTAACTATTATTCTTCCTTCAAGGAACCACCGTTCGTAGCAATTACTTCTTTGTACCATTGGAAGGACTTCTTCTTGTATCGCTCGAGGGTTCCGCTACCATCATCATTGCGGTCAACGTAGATGAAACCATAACGTTTACGAAGCTCCGCCGTACCTGCGCTTACTACATCGATGCAGCCCCAGGTGGTATAGCCCATGATTTCTACTCCGTCTTCAATCGCTTCTCCTACCTGCACCAGATGGTCATTCAGATATTTGATACGATAATCATCCTCCACCGTCTTATTGCCATACTCATCAACAACCAGCTGATCGATTGCCCCAAGGCCATTTTCAACAATGAACAGCGGCTTCTCATAACGGTCATATAAGGTGTTTAGCGTATAGCGAAGTCCCTTCGGATCAATCTGCCAGCCCCATTCGCTTGCCTTCAGATGAGGGTTAGGAACACCTCCCATGATGTTACCTTTGCCCGTCTTCTCCTGATTCACTGATTCGCAGATACTCATGTAATAGCTAAAGGATATGAAATCTACGGTATTCTTTAATATTTCTTCATCTCCGGGTTCCATCCGGATCTCAATGTTATTCTCTTTGAATATCCGCTTTGCATAATTCGGATATTTTCCTCTGGCGTGAATATCCGTAAAGAGCAGGTTACCCCGGTCTGTTTCCAGGGTCTTAATGATATCGTCCGGATGAGGTGTTAATGGATACACCGGCATTGCTATTACCATGCATCCGATTTTCGCCTTAGGCATAAGCTCATGACCAATCTTCGTTGCTAATGCACTTGCAACAAGCTCATGATGGATTGCCTGGAACAGGTCCTGTTTTGATAATTCCTCCTTCGGAGCCAATATGCCACCGGAGAGCGGTATATGAAGGATGGAATTGATTTCATTAAAGGTCAGCCAGTACTTTACTTTATCCTTATATCTAGTAAAGATTGCCCTGACATAATTCTCATAGAAACCGATGAGGCGTCTGTCTGCCCAGCCATTGTACTTCTTCGCCAGATTAAGCGGCGTCTCGTAATGGGAGATGGTAACCAGCGGTTCAATTCCATATTTAATGCACTCATCAAATAAATCATCGTAGAACCTAAGTCCTGCTTCGTTCGGCTCTGCATCGTCACCGTTCGGGAAAATTCTCGACCAGGCAATGGAGGTACGGAATACCTTAAAGCCCATTTCTGCTAATAATCTGATGTCCTCTTTGTATCGATGGTAGAAATCAATTCCCACCAGCTTCAGATTATCTTTGGTAGGCACCTCAGTAATGGGTCCCATCAGACCTTTCGGTGTCACGTCCTGAATGCTGAGCCCCTTACCATCCTCGTTATATGCTCCTTCGCATTGGTTAGCAGCTACTGCGCCGCCCCATAAAAAATCTTCGGTGAACTTCTTGCTCATTCTTCTTTCCTCCTATTTTTCATTTACCTGTTTATTGTTCTTACTTTTTGTATCAATGATGTAATAAATTGCTATAAAGAGTTTTTGCTAAGAACGCATTATCTTATGCAATAAAAAAACCTAAACGTGAACAGAAAGTATCCTTTCTATTACATCGCTTAGGTTTTGCCTGCATTGCAGTAACAATCCTTACTATTCAATTAATTACTGATAATTCTCTTTATATGGACCGTGAGATAGACCATCTCTTCCCTGGGTAACATAACCCCGTATTCCTGCTCAACATAAGCTTTTATCTTCAAGGCACATTCATGAGCATCCGGGTATTGCTTCTTTATCATCTGGTAAAACTCTTCATCATCACCCTGGTTATTACGGTTCGTGATTACCCTCTGGGAAAAGAACTTCAGATGAGTAACAAATCTCTCATAATTCAGGGTATCTTCATTAATGACTTTCTGGAAATGATAGGTTACAATCTTGAGCACATTCTGAATTAGTTTGGTAACATCAATCGTATTCGGTATCTCCATACCAAGCTCCGCATTGACAAAATGCAGGGCGATGGAGGCTGCTTCATCTTCCGATAATTCAATACCGATTTTCTCTTTGATCAAATCGACCGCTCGTTTTCCCACCTCAAATTCCTGATGGTAGAACTTTTTGACTTCCCATTTTAATGCATTAGTAAAAAGGATTCCGTCTCGATAACGGCTGATTGCATAGTTAATATGATCGGTAAGTGTAATATAAATGTTTTTGCTAAGCTTGTTACTGATTACGCTGCAGGCATACGCTATGATTTCATTGCATACCTGAATGTGTTCGATGGGGATCTCAGCAAGAACTGCCTGCAGCCGTTCTGTTTCCTGGCTATTGTCCATACGAAAGACTTTCTCAATCTTGCTCTGTTCAATGCTCTGGCCTGGTTTTACCTTGAAGCCAAGCCCACGTCCCATCACTACAACTTCATTCCCTTTTTCATCAAAGGAACTTACAATATTATTATTGATAATCTTCTCAACAACCATAAATCCCTCTCCGAATAAGTATGAATTGGTGTTCGGCAATCTGTAGAATAAAAAAAACCAATCAATATAATTACATAGTAACCACTATGGAATTACGAGATTGGTTTTGCCTGCTCAATTTGTCGAGCATTCCGCTCGTAAATTATCAGTAACAATCCTATTATGATATTAAATGCTGTTTCTTATACAGCTACTTTGTATACTTAAATTATCATATTACCTGGGATGTTGTCAAGTAGTTTTGTATTATTCATTAAATTGTTCAAATTGTTTATCTTCATTTTGTGCATATTGTACAAAATAGCTCTTCTAAATGATTGTGATTCACCTTGTCAAGTCCAGTAAAGTTTGTTCCGAGATAAATATCTTTATCAGAGCATTGTAATATTCTCATTCGTCGGCTAAACAAGCTGAATCACAGTTATTTTAAAATCTTATCTCTCCGGTAGCCACCTGATTACCGAAATGTTCATCATGCTCCACGAATACTACCGTGGGCTGGTAAGATAGGATTGCCTTCTCCAATTGCTCCCGGAAGTAGATATCCATAAAGTTCAAGGGTTCATCCAATAGGAGCAGCTGGCAGGGCGAAGCCAGGGCTCTTGCCAGATCTATCTTCTTAAGCTCACCGCTTGAGAAGGTTTCTAGCGGTCGTTTTAACACCTCATGTTTCAGATCCAGACGGTGACAGATATCAAAGAACAGATTTCGAACCTCGTTATCCACAAGATAGTCCTGTAGATAACCTTTTGTCCACAAAGGCTCCTGAAATGCTGTTTCCATGGTGATATTCTCTGCATACTGAACCCGCTCACAGGGAAGGTTTTTGCTGATGATCCGAAGTAGCGTACTCTTCCCAGCACCATTCCTTCCTCTGATCCATAATCTGTCACCCTTTTGTATCTGGAAGGTGAGCCCTTGAAACAGCAGTTCCTCCGTATATCCAAAAGAAAGGTCATAGGCTGACACAAGGCTGGACGCTTTCGCATCCTGCTGCTTTAATATCAGATCAGCAGTCACTTCATAATTCTTTCACAGGTCCTTCTTCTCATTCAGATTATTCTGGATATTCTGCTCCGCAGCTTTCGCCTGTCTCATGAACTTCGCAGCCCGTGTCCCATTACCCCGGTTATGCGTTGCAAAAGGATTCATCTCCTTCTCAGCGACAGCTGCCCAGCTTCTTGACCGGACTGATACGTTCTCTAATGTTTCCACTTCCCTTTCCAGCCTTGCTCTGGTTCGAAATTCATATTCCTCCATCATCTCCTGATTTCTTTTCCAGGTGGAGTAGTTACCCTTTTCCAGGGTAATATTGGACTTATTAATGGACAAAACATGATCGATTACCTCATCAAGAAATTTCCTGTCGTGGGATACAATCAGAAAGCCGCTCTTATTCTGAAGATACTCTGAAAGTACCTGTTTCCCCTCCAGATCCAGATGATTGGTTGGTTCATCCAGTAGAATAAAGGCATTCTTTCTTAAAAACAAAGCAACAATCTGCAGCTTCGTCTTTTCACCACCGGACAGACTCTCATAATCCTGGTAAAGCAGGCTTTCCGGCAGCTTCATCAGATAGAATTCCTTCTTAATACGGCTTTCTATTTCATAACCATCTAGTTCCAGATACTCTGCCAAAAGCTTCTGATATTCCTCCAACTCTGCTTCTACTTTAGAAGCCAGTATTTCCTCCATTCGGTCTTCCATGGTTTTTAGCAATCCGATATTCTCCTTGAGTACATCGATGGCTGTTTTATATTCTGTTTTTACCGGATAAGGGAACAGCTCTGTTATTACATCCTTTACAACTACACCACGGTCCGGCTCCTTCTCGACATAGATAGCCTCCTTTTATATACTGGCGGCCATTATGACGAACCATACGTCATTATGCTATGCCAGGTAACAATTTTCGTTTACAGCTGCAATGAGTGAATTACGTAATTTAATCAACATGTTGATGCCTCCTATCAAATCATTTTCTATATCAGCTTACTTCCAATGCGGACAACCCGACCTGAACCTTTTATAATAGTTTTCATGAAATCTATCATTCTTTATCTATAAAATAATACAAGGTCAAGGTACGGAATCCGCAAGACATAAGGTAATACCTTATTTTTGCGCATAAAAAGACCTACCTTTTAACAGCTGTTACAAAGAGCATACTGCTCCCGTAACAAACAATAAAAAACGCCAAATAGTGATGCAGCATGATCAAATCCATGGGCAGTCACGATGTGCTACCTATGCCTTAAGATCATGTTCTATCCAACATAAAGGAAACCCTGAAGTAATTCAGAGCTTTACCATAACAGGTAATTCCTTAGCGTAATTTATTGTTGTTAAAAAGTAGGTTAATCAACATTAATCTATTCCAACCTTTGCCTTTCTTGAATTAATCTCATTGTATAATGATATCATAGGAAAGTCAACACGGTTAATACACGTATCAATTAGATATTTCAACTTACTTGTAATTATATATTCCTAAATCTGCATCGAAAATCAATAACCTTAACACTTTGGGAATATTCATCTGATTGTTCCTTAATCCCTCCGTTCTCATAGAGATCTATTCGCATCGCAGCCATGGTTGATGATAAACGGTGGGTAATCATATTATTGTTTCCGAATGATGATACCTTTCGATTATATCCTGGAATAATCAATCCCTGCGGCTCTTGCCTGACTGTGCTGATATCTCTTCTGGATATGATAATGCTTGCCGTCCTTGATAAACTCGGCTCCGGTCTGGCGGAAGGTGAAATTCACATTTCTGCGGATACACTGTTCTCTGATTTCTAATACCCAGTCATAGTATAACGGCCTGACATTCGGGCCGCTTTCCCCCTCACAGACGACTCCTTCGATGGAAGGCTCCAGATATCGTTCAATATCCATCTGCTCTAACATCGGTGCCAGTACGATGCTTTTATGCTTAATCGGAAGGGATAGCAGGATTGGAAGTCTTTCATCAGCTCTTTTCTGGTTCTCACAGGATACACCGATGGACACATTGTCATAGCCATCTCCCCAATCCGCCGGAGCACATTCGAGTAGTCTCTCCGGGCGCTTGGTCAGGAAGAAGAAATGGCAGTCACTTCTTGTTCTTATGATATCCCAGGCTTCCTTTCGCCATTCATCAGCCTCCGCAAGAAGAAAGTCTGAGGAAAAGCAGGTGAAAAAGGTATTGCCGGAGGCAGTTTTATACTCACCGTTTTTCTTCCTTTGAATCGGGTAGTCGAATTTATCTGTCTTATATATAATCTCCGCATCCTGTCCGCGTCTGGCGTCACCGCGGTAAATGTAACAGTTCTGGCACCCTTCGCTTTTTCTCTTACATCCGTGCCATAGGTTCCATGCACTTGCCATAAGCTTCCCCCTTTATAATTATATAACCAAATGACTTTCATCATAATGTACTAAAATTGAATCTACAAGTTTCGGTGTATTAAATGATAAATTTCTTTCAATTGTGACGCTGTTGCGTTTTCAACGCCAGATTCCTTCCTTATCGTCAGCTGGTAAGTGGAATGGCTGACCATTCCAACCGCTCCACTTACCGATGTCCGCAGTTATCTGCTGCTGACTTTTATATCAATATATTCCCCAATATAATGATAGCATTTTAAAGAACCTCTTTGAGATATTTACCGGTATAGGACTCCTTCACCTTTACCACCTGTTCGGGAGTACCTTCGGCTACGATATATCCGCCCTTGTTACCGCCCTCCGGGCCGAGATCGATGATATAATCTGCTGACTTAATAACGTCCAGATGATGCTCGATGACAATCACGGAATGTCCCTGATCCACCAGTTTATTCAGGCAGTCCAGAAGCTTAGCGATATCGGACAGGTGAAGTCCCGTCGTCGGCTCATCGAGGATGTAAAGGTTGTGTGCACCCTTCTTGATCTTTGCGAGCTCATAAGCCAGCTTCACTCTCTGCGCCTCACCTCCTGACAGTGTGGTGGAGCTCTGACCAAGACACAGATAGCCTAAACCAAGCTCGTTCATAATCTTCAATTTATGCTTCAGATAATTATGCTCCTTGAAGAAATCAAGAGCCTCCTCCACTGTCATTGCCAGAACATCGGCGATACTCTTTCCCCTGTATTTGATTTCAAGACCTTCTTCGGAGAAACGCATACCCTTACACATCGGACAGATGGTCTCGATATCTGCCATGAACTGCATGCTGGTAACGATGATACCATCACCGCCGCAGTGCTCGCAGCGGGTACCATTTGCATGGGTAAGGCTGAAATCAATCGCCGTATAGCCACGGTCCAGGGCTTCCGACAGGGCAGCAAAAAGCTCCCTGATCTTATCGTAAATACCGATGTAGGTTGCCGGGTTTGATTTGCTGTTTCTTCCGATCGGAGTCTGGTCGATGTTAATGACATTGTTCAACTGCTCGGAACCGAAGAGGAAATCATGTTCTCCAGGCATGATGCGGGCACCGGTCTTATCAATCTTTAACTGTTTATACAGAATTTCATTAATCAGTGAGCTCTTACCGGAACCGGATACTCCTGTGATACAGAGAAATACTCCGAGTGGTATATCCAGATCCACATTCTTTAAGTTATTCTCCCTGGCACCCTGGATGGATAAGAAGGTATCTCCGAGATTTCTTCTCTTCTTCGGAACAGGAATGTTGGCTTTGCCGGATAAATACTGACCGGTCACCGAAGCATTTTCACTCATGATATCCTCGATGGTACCACTGGCAACCACATTTCCACCATGGATACCCGGGCCGGGTCCGATTTCCACAATATGATCGGCGCTGCGGATGGTATCAATGTCATGCTCCACGACAATTACGGTATTACCGATATCACGCAGCTTCTTCATCGTATCGATTACTTTGCTGCTGTCTCTCGGGTGAAGTCCGATGCTTGGCTCATCCATGACATAGAGCATTCCCATCAGCTCACTGCTGATCTGGGTGGACATCTTAATTCGCTGCATCTCTCCGCCGGAAATGCTGTCACTTCTGCGGCTCAGACTGATATAGTGAAGCCCGATATCAATTAGCAGCTTGATACGGTTTACGATTTCCCTGATTATTGTATTAGCGACGTCCCTGATTTCATCAGGAAAGGTAAGTGATTCCAAGAATGTTAACAGCTCCGGCAGCTGAAGCTTACTTAGCTCATCAATATTCTTGCCGCCTACGGTAACCTGCAGACGCTGTTTCTTTAATCTGGCTCCGTTACATTCCGGGCAGACCTTTTCAATCATACAGTCCTTGATAAAGGTCGGTTCGAAGGCTTCCGACGTGGTAGTTCTTCTGATGTATTGACGGTACCAGTGCTCCAGTTCATTTACATAGCCCCAGAAGGGAATTTCCCTGCCGACAATCCAGTTCTTCTTCGTGGAGCCCGGCGGCTGGATCATTTTTACCGGTACGCCCTTGGTTCCGTAGAACAGCAGCTCATGAACCTCCTTCGACAGCTCATTGAAAGGAGTATCCAGACTGAAATCATACTGCTGGGATAAGCTGTACAAAGCAACATTACGGTAACTGTCTTTACTGCTGCTGTTATATACCGTACTCTTAAAAGCCCCCTTATTCAGGCTCTTCTCCGGCGCCACAACTAAGAAACGCGGTTCCACCACATAGGACATCCCGACACCCATGCAGGTGTGGCAGGCACTTACGGGTACGTTGAAGGCAAAATGAAAGGACTGCATCTCGCAAAGGAACATATGATGCTCGGAGCAGGCAAAGTTCGTATAGAAGGAAGGATCTACACCGCCAACGACCTCCACCTTAATCATAATGTCCTCCTCCAGGGTCAGCATGGCTGCTTCGATGGACTTCGTCACCTGAATATAGGAATCCTTCTTTAAGGTAAAGCGGTCGATGATCAGATCGATATGATAATTTTTCGTCTCATCCAGCTCCCTTTTCTCGGCCAGGGAGAAGGGCTCTCCGTCTACCAGCAGGTTCTTGTAGCCCTTCTCTCTTAGCTGCTGGAAGGTATAGTTATAATCCTCTCCGTAGATTTTATAGACCGGGGCCCGAAGCTCTACCACAGTGCCCACAGGAAGCGTGGAAATGTGCTCTGCAATCTGCGCTGCGGACAGCTGCTCTAATGGATGCCCGCATTCCGGGCATCTGCCGACTCCTGCGTTTGAGAACAGCAGTCGAAGGTAATCATTGATGTCGGTTACCGTACCGACGGTGGATCTGGGGTTGTTGTTACCTTTCTTCTGCTCAATCGCAATAACCGGCGACAGACCTCTGATATAGTCAACCTTTGCTCTTTTTACCTGGCTGATGCGGCTTCTTGCAAAGGTGGAAATGGAATCTAAGAAACGTCTCTGGCCTTCCCCGTAAATAACATCAAAGGCCAGGGAGGATTTACCCGAACCGGATACACCTGTAATAACGGTCAGTTTATCTCTCGGGATCTCCAAAGTGATATTTTTTAAATTGTTTTGTTTTGCTCCTGATATCTCTATACTTGTACGGACAGACATAGTAGTCTCCTCTCTATAATAAAGTTAAGACTGATACAGCAGATTACTTATCGAAAGATTTGCTTTCTCATTCGCGAAAATTACTATTCGAAGGTTTTGCCTTCCCGTTCGCGAAAATTACTATTCGAAGGCATCGCCTTCTCATTCGCGCTACTCTTCCCTACGGTATCCACTGATAAGCGATTTCTTCCACTGCCATCTTGCTCTTCGGGGTTATCCGGATGGTCTGGGAGATCTTCATGATGACTCCCTTGTCAGCCAGATAATCGAAGATACCGACGATGAAATGGCTGTCGGAGCTGAAGTATTTCGTAATCATGGTTACGGTCTTAATCTCCTGGTCCGCCATATACTCAAGCACCGGTTTCTGTATGATATCCAGATGCTCCTCAAGATAATGATCCATCATATGAATTGCATTCATGATTTCCACGGTGCTGTAATGATGAGCCATCGCTTCCTGATAAAAAGGCGTGATCAGGTTCGGATTTAATGCATATGCTCTAAGAATAGCTTCTCTGGAGGGAACTTCACCGTGCAGGCATACCTCCATGCGGGCGATCACCTCTGCTGCCTTCAGAAGATAATGCTGTGCATACAGGGGGTCCTGCTTCACCGTCAGCCACTTAAGACATTTGTCATAATGATGTACCAGTTCACAGGCATTCAGGAATACGGTCATGGCAATATCATCGCTGCCGATCTGCTTATATTCCTCAAAATACTCGAATAAGCTGTCATCTGTGGAGTAAATGACCTTTCCCTTCGCATAGAAGGAGTGTAACATGGAGCCGCCGTTCTGCTTCTCCAGAAAACGTTTGAAACCGTTTCTTGTAACGATATAAGAGTTGAGGGTAATGTCATCCTCAACAATACAGTAGGATTCATTGTTCAGCATCATATCCCTGACAACTACGGTCATATCCACATCGCTTTTCTCCCATACCTGGTCATAAGCCAGACTTCCGCACAGGATAACGGCGATTACATTCGGGTCACTTCTCAGTTTGTCTACAAAGCTGTCCACTGCAGCCTGATAACGCTTCGTCATTTCTGATTGCAGGTTCTTCTCCATAACTAATTTCCTTTCTCTTGACATAAACTTGTTAATAGGATACACTTTCCATATCAGTACATATGTTCTAGTGGCGAGGCATATTGCTATTATACCTTCTGAGTGGAGAAAAACTGGACAGAAATTGCTCTATTGGCAAAAATTACAGGACAAAAATTGCTGTCTTATCTGATCTATAAAACTTTGCTACTATCTCTGTCATTCATATGGTAAAATGGTAATGTATGAGGTATCAGGAACAGTGGTCGTTGACGCTTAGAATAGTACGACATGTGGGTGGTGGATAAATGGATAATAATTTATTGGAAATCATTAAGAAGACAACCGAATACATCGAGAGTAATATTTTTGAAGAACTGAACCTAGATAATATTTCAGAAAATGTTAACATTACAAAGTTTCATCTGCTCCGGATCTGGAAGGGTGCTACCTCCACCGGTCTGATGGAGTATGTAAGAAGAAGACGGATTGCGTTATCGTTAAGCGATCTGATTAATGCACATAATACGATCGAATTCATCTCGAACAAGTACTGCTTCGGATCGGAGCGGACCTATAACCGGGTATTTAAAGAGGAGTATAATACAACTCCTGCAAAATGGCGCAGAACTCCCACACCTCTTAAGATACTGGACCGTTTTAATGCCGATTTCATGAACTGTGCGGGCGAAGGCCTTATTTTTTTCCGCTCCATCAGTGTACTTCCTCCCTTTACGATTGCCGGAATAGAACATATTGTTGATTCCGAAGAGAACAATCAGACACAGATAGCGAATAAGTTAGCCCTGGATTTCTTCTATAATCACAGGTATCAGATCATCAATCCGGTGGAAAAGGACATTTACATCGGGTATACAACCATTCCGGAACCTTATACCGGTTATACTTATTATCTGCCTTCCTTACAGGTGAATCAGAATAGTATCATTCACCCCGATCTGAAGACAAAGAAGATTCCTCCTCACAAATACGGCGTCTTCACCTACATGGGACCCCACCGTCCCGAGGACATCTCCTCTAAGACACTGGGATCCATCTGGCGCTATGTATATGATGTCTGGATGCCCACCATGCAGTTTCATCTGAAGGAAAACTTCCATTTTGAATATATCAATTATGCGCGCTGTAATAAGCAGTATTGTGAATGTGATCTGTATTATCCGATCTCAATCTTATAAACATATAAACCATGTTAAACCCCATGGCTGTGATAAGACTAATCAAAATCAGGAAAATAAAAGATTTATTCCACAAAGCATTATTCTTTTTCTCTTATTTACTCATTTATTCTCCCATCTTATTCTATCAATATCGAAATCAGCCATGGCTGTATTGTTATTCATTACGATTCTTAAAATATTCCCTAACAAGAAACTTCATTAGGTCAGTCGGCTGCTCCTTGACGAACTCGGCTTTTTCTCCAAATACCATCCCATAGGGAGCCTCAGGTGTATAGGGTTCCCACTGAGGCATATCTTCTCCGTTTGAATCTTTACCGTTCGGATTACCGGATCGGATGAAGTTCGCCCAGTAGCTGCACATCTGCCTCGCAAGATCATAATGTTTGCCAACAAACGGTCTCCAGCATTTCGCAAGAGTCTCAAAAAAGAACCAGAGATCCACCGAGTGGAAGGTTCCCGGATTATCCCATCCCGGTATCTCTGCATCAAAATTATAATAATACATTGGAGTATTGGTACCGGTATCGGCATTGGCCTGGGCTGCAACTCGGATTGAGTATTCTATCCCTCTCACTGATACTTTTCTTCGCACTTCCTCCAAATGGTCCGAATGAGCATGACAAAGCGACAAAAATTCGTTAGCATCATCACCGAACAGTTCGGTCGCCATATCGCTGAATTCTTCCAGCGACCCGGAATTCGGCGTGCTGTAAAATTCATCGGAGGTATGCCCCAAAAGTACGGGAACTTTCCATCGTTTATTTTCCACAAACAGATCGAATGCATTACCTGCACTAAACTGATTGTCAACGACGGTACCCCAGAATTTCTGATATTCTAATATCTTATTGTTTAGGTATTCCGCATTCAGCTTACGTGCTTCCTTCAGGGACGAAACACCCAGAAATTCAAAGAATTTCACACCCTCCTGCTCCACTTCCGCCAGGCTTAATTTTACACCCGGCAAGGGATTACCCGGATAAAGCTTTGTGATGATGCCGCTCTGTATAATCGCTTTCTGAAAGAGGCCTTCGTTCTGAGGTGAAGTAAGCTGACTCAACACGCTTCCGCCACCTGCTGATTGTCCGCCTATGGTAATGTTATCGGGATCGCCACCAAACGCTGCAATTACCCACGGGTGGTGCGGCAAAAGGAATTCCTTTAAAGCTGGTAATTCTGGGATCAGCCGCAGGCAGACCTTGAATTACCCCATTTTCAATTTTAACTACCCTGATCATAATGATTACTCCTTACCTAAGATATTTATTAGGCATTTGTGAAATGCCTTCAACCCATTGATTTTACTGGGTTTTTGTTACTCGTTTTATATAAATTTTTCTCCGGTAGTAGTATAATAGTAAGT
>Ga0207834_1000255_pt1 | contig 19358 bp, 10 predicted proteins | sample LuqExpMetagenom5_FD_187763 | JGI IMG/M metagenome (GOLD analysis project Ga0207834, IMG submission 187763) | Tropical forest soil microbial communities from Luquillo Experimental Forest, Puerto Rico - Sample 5 (SPAdes) | ecosystem: Environmental > Terrestrial > Soil > Tropical forest ...
CCCCTCCGGCCAGCCCAGCCGGAGCCGCCCTCCTAGCACGTCCGCAGAGGGTTGGCACAGTGCGACGCTGACGCCGCCGCTTATTTCAGCCCAGGCGAATCAGCTGCGCGCGCTCAGCCATGCGTGAGTTCGACCTGGACGACATCGGTCCGTCCCACCCGGAAGGCGGCGGCGCAGATATTAAGGTAATACTGCCAGTTCCGCAGGAAGCGGTCGTCATGGCCCATGGCCTTGATCTCTGTTGTCCGGGCCTGCATGCGGCGCGACCATTCCTGCAAGGTTTCGGCGTAATCCTTGCCGAAGGCGAATTGGTCCACGACCTTGAGCCCCGCGCGCTCGGCCTCCTCCCGGAAACGTTGCAGCGACGGCAGCATGCCACCGGGAAATACATAATGTCTGATGAAATCGCTGCGTAGGCGGTAATAGGCGAAGAGATCATCCCGGATGGTGATGGTCTGGATCACGGCGCGGCCGCCCTTCTTCAGTCTTTCGGCCACGGCCCGGAAGTATTGCGGCCAGTATTGTTCGCCCACCGCCTCGAACATTTCGATCGAAACGATATTGTCAAAGGCGCCTTTCACCTTGCGATAATCCTCCAACAGGATATCGGCGGCGCCTTTCAAGCGGTTGCTGGCAAAGCAATGCTGCGCCGGTGATATAGTCAGGCCCGTCAGCTTGTGGCCGTATTCCACGGCGCGCTCGGCAAACCCGCCCCAGCCGCAACCGATTTCCAGGATCGATTCGCCCCTCAGCCGTGACAGGATGCGCTCGTATTTGTTGCGTTGTGCCTGCTCCAGATTGGGGCTGCTTTCTCCGAACAAGGCAGAGGAGTAGGTCATGCTCTTGTCGAGCCAGAGCGCATAAAACTCGTTCCCCACATCATAATGGGCTTCGATATTGCGTTTGCTGCCGCTGACGGAATTGCGCCGGACAAAGCGGTCGCTGATGACCATCGCCATGCGGCTGAAAAAACCGCCATGGGCATAGCCGGAAAACACATCCATGTTCAAAAGAAACAGCGATATCAGTTTTTCGATATCGTCGGTGTCCCAGGCGCCATCGACGTAATCTTCGCCGAGCGCGATGTCGCCGCGATGCACGATATGCTTGAGCACATCCCAATCGTGAATGGCAAAACGGGCTTTCGGTCCTGGCTGGGCTCCCTGGGCCAGATACACAGTGCCGTTTGGCGCAACGAATTCGAGGGTTCCGCATTTCAGGCGGGACAACACCTCGCACCAGCGCTTTTCAATGAAGGAATTGACGATCGAAGACATGATGATCCCCCGTCAATGAGCAGCTCTTGTCCTATTTATATCGTCAATACGCTGTTGCCGGAAACCAATTTACGTCTTCATGGATTTCGATCCGGCATCCCAAAGTTTCCGTAACTGCTTGGTGTAACGTAACAATTTTTGACGCTGGTGCTGCGGCCCGGGAGCACTTGACGGCGCGGCTTGCGAAGCTCACTAAGCCGCCCCGCAAGGAAGAGTGCTATGACCGTCGCCAGTGTCGAGACCAACACCCCGGCCGTTTCCGGACAGGAAACCGTCCTCTCGGTTGTCATCCCCACCTTCAATGAGCGCGGCAACGTTGCCGAGCTGATCCGCCGGCTTGATCTGACGCTGGCTGGCGTTACCTGGGAAGCGGTTTTCGTCGACGACAACTCGCCGGATGGCACGGCAGATGCGCTCAAGACGATCGCGCGCCACGACCATCGGGTCCGCTGTCTGCGCCGAGTCGGACGCAGGGGTCTGGCTGGGGCTTGCATCGAAGGCATCCTCTCGTCTTCGGCCGCTTATGTCGCTGTCATGGATGCCGATCTGCAGCATGACGAGACGGTGCTGCCAGCGATGCTGGCAAAATTGCAATCGGGCCAATACGACCTTGTCGCCGCAACGCGTTATGTCGAAGGCGGCGATTCTTCCTCGTTTAGTGCCACGCGCTCGAAGATCAGCCGTCTGGCCACCAAGATCACGCAGCGCCTTTTGGGCACCGAGCTTTCCGATCCGATGAGCGGCTTCTTCATGATGCGCCGTGCCTCCTTCGATGAAATGGCGCCGCGCTTGTCTCCGGTCGGCTTCAAGATTTTGCTCGACATCGCCACGGCCAAGGAAGGCCTGCGCATTGCGGAGCAGCCTTATTCATTCGGCACGCGCTTCGATGGCGAGAGCAAGTTCAACATGCAGATCGGCATCGAATTCCTCGGCCTTTTGCTTTCCAAGCTGACCAATGGTCTGCTGGATCCGCGCTTCATCTTCTTTGCCATCGTTGGTGCGGTTGGTATCGCGGTGAATTTGCTAGTGCTCAATCTGGCACTGATCGCTTGGCCTGATGCGTTCCAGTACGCCAAGACGATTGCCACCGGTTTTGCCATGACCAGCAACTTCATTCTGAACAACAGCCTGACCTATCGCGATCGCCGCCTGAAGGGGCTTGGCTTGTTGCGCGGTTTCGTCGGTTTCTGTTTGTTCGGCGCCATTGGTGCGTTCACCGATATCGGTCTGGCCTCGCAGCTTCATGCGCAACATGAAGTGTGGTGGGTCGCTGGTCTCGCCGGTTCCATCGTGGGGGTGCTGTGGAACTACGCCATGTCGAGCATGTTCATCTGGCGCACGCGGTGAAATCGCCGCTTCTGGCGCTGCTGTTTGTGGTTCTTGCGCTCCGGCTTCTGGCCGGGGCGCTTTTGCCATTGTCGGCAGACGAAGCCTATTACTGGCTGTGGGCGCGCCATCTTTCGGCAGGCTATTTCGATCATCCCCCAGCTATCGCTTGGCTGGTCCGCACTGGCACCATCGTTTTCGGTCAGACCGATTTTGGCGTGCGCATCGGCGGCATTCTGCTCTCGTTCCTCGCCACAGCCGCGATCTGGGATAGTGCCCGCATCTTGCTCGGCAACAAGAAGGCCGGGCTGCTGGCGGCGCTGGTCTTCAATCTCACTTTGATGGCCACCGTCGAGACCCTGGCGGCGACACCGGATGCGCCACAGATCGTTTTCGCCGCGCTGTTTTTCTGGACCCTTGCCAGATTGACGGCCAGCGATGATGGGCGCTGGTGGCTCGCGGCCGGTGTTGCGGCCGGTTTCGGTCTGCTCTCCAAATATTCCACGTTATTCCTGGGCACCGGTGCACTGGTCTGGTTGATTGCTTGTCCGCCGCAGCGCCGCTGGCTTTTGTCGCCTTGGCCTTATCTCGGTGGCGTTCTGGCGCTGCTGATTTTCACGCCCAATCTGATGTGGAATGCGCAGCATGGCTGGGCGACCTTTGCTTTTCAGTTCGGCCGTATCGAAGGCAGCCATTTCACCCTCAAATATCTCTTCGAGTTCTTGGGCGCGCAGGCGCTGCTGGCGACGCCGTTCATCCTCGCATTTGGGCTGCTTGGTCTTTCGGCGGTGCGCTGGAACGACAAATCCTCGGCCTTGCTGGGCGCGCTGTTGTGGCCGTCGATCCTCTATTTCCTCTATCACGCGTTGCATGACCGGGTGCAGGGCAATTGGCCTTGTTATCTCTATCCTGTCTTGGCCGTGGCAGCGGCCGCCGCTTGGCAGCGCGCCGATTGGAGCGGCTGGCGTAAGCCGGTAGCTTTGTGGTCCGCGCGCTTGGCAGTTCCGGTGGCCGTGGTTTTGCTGGTGGTCGGTTATGGCCAGGCTTTGCTCGGCGTCGTTCCCATGGGCCGCAAAGACCCGCTTGCCCGCCTGCTCGCCATCGGCTTGCCTGAGGTGGTTCAGCAAATCGATGGCTTGCGCCGGGCAACCGGGGCGGAAACCCTCGTCACCACCGATTACGCTTCCACCGGCTGGTTTGCCTTCTACAGCCCTTTCACCATTGTCAGCTTTGGTGAGGATTACCGCTGGCCCAACTCCCCGGCGGCTGATAGCGCTGTCTTCCGCGCTCCGGCGCTTTATGTGGCGGAAGACCGCCGCGATTTGCATACCCGCCTGGCATCTTGCTTTGAGCAGGTGCAACCGCTGGCCCGCATCGACCGCCGCCGCAAAGGCGTGGCGATCGCCCATTATGCGGTCTACCGGCTCAGCGGCCCGAAATTGCCGGCCTGCGGCAGAATGCCTTGAGACTTCTCGTCCAGGGCCCTATTTTGCGGCGCCTTCCTAACACGAGATCCTTACATGGCCGAACAGTTCGATGCCGTCATCATTGGCGGTGGTCCGGGTGGTTACAACGCAGCGATCAGGCTGGGCCAGCTCGGCCTCAAAGCCGCCTGCATTGATAAGCGCGGCCGCTTTGGCGGCACCTGCCTCAATATCGGCTGCATCCCCTCCAAGGCGCTGCTCTTCGCCAGCGAGCGCTATGAAGAAGCCCGGAAGGAATTTTCCAAGCTCGGTATCACGGGTGAGGTCGGTGTCGATCTCCCCGCCATGCTGAAGAACAAGGACAAGATCGTCACCGAACTCACCAAAGGTGTCGAGTTCCTGTTCAAGAAGAACAAGGTTGAAGGCATCATCGGCGAAGGCCGCATCGTGGCGCCCGGCAAGGTCGAGGTGAAAGCCGCGGACGGCAGCACCCGCACCCTCGAAACCAAGAACATCATCATCGCCACCGGCTCCGATGTCGCGCCGCTGCCGGGCGTTACCGTGGATGAAGAGCGCATCATCACGTCCACCGGAGCTTTGGCGCTGAAGAGCGTGCCCAAGAAGCTGTTGGTGGTCGGCGCTGGCGTGATCGGCTTGGAGCTGGGTTCGGTCTGGCGCCGTCTCGGCAGCGAAGTGACCGTGGTCGAATTTCTCGACCGCATCACGCCGGGCCTTGATGGCGAAGTCTGCAAGCAGTTCCAGCGCATCCTCACCAAGCAAGGCATGAGCTTCCATCTTTCGACCAAAGTCGTCGGTGTGGACAGCAAGGGCAAAACCCTCAAAGTCACGGTCGAACCGGCCGCAGGCGGGGCGCAACAGGTGATCGAAGCCGATGTCATGCTGGTCGCCATCGGCCGCCGTCCCTACACGGCGGGGCTGGGTCTGGAAGAGGTCGGCGTCGCGCTCGATGCCAAGGGCCGCGTCATCACCGATGGGCATTATAAGACCAATGTTCCGGGCATCTGGGCGATTGGCGATTGCCGCGAAGGGGTGATGCTGGCGCATAAGGCCGAAGATGAAGCGGTGGCTTGCGCCGAACGCATCGCGGGCCGCGCCGGGCATGTCAATTACGATGCCATTCCGTCGGTGGTTTACACCATGCCGGAGGTGGCTGTGGTCGGCAAAACCGAAGAGGAATTGAAAGCCGCCGGCATCGCCTACAAGGTCGGCAAGTTCCCCTTCAGCGCCAATGGCCGCGCCAAAACCATCGCGTCAACCGAAGGTTTCGTGAAGATCCTCGCGGATGCTGCGACGGACAAGGTTCTCGGCGCCCACATCATCGGGCCGGAAGCGGGCAATCTGATTGCCGAAGTCACGCTCGCCATCGAATTCGGCGCGGCGTCGGAAGATATCGCACGCACCTGTCATGCCCATCCCACGCTTACCGAAGCGGTGCGTCAGGCCGCGATGGGCGTCGAAGGCTGGACGATGCAGATGTAAGCAACCCCAGGCGGGCTGGAGCATCAGCTCCAGTTCGCCGCCTTGGTCTTGAGCTTTACCCGGGCCACGATATCCGACGCCGTGATGAAGAGGGTGGAACCGTCTTCGCCAAAGGCGCAGTTGGACGTCGTGCGTCCGGTGACATTGATGACGCCCAAGAGATTGGCTTCTTTCGACAGGATCAGGATGCCGCCGGGGCCGCTGACGAAGATATTGCCATCCTCATCGATCTTGAGCCCGTCGGGCAGGCCTTGCGCGTTGGGAGTCATCAGCGGCTTCATGTCGAAGGCGATGCTTGAGCTTTGCGGTATGCCGTCATCGCCCAGTGCATAGGCTTTCAGCACCGGCTGCGCGGGATCGGAATTGCTCACGTAAAGCGTGCCTTCATCGGCAGACAAGGCGATGCCGTTTGGCCGGCTCAAGGTCTTGTCGATCAGCGCCAGCGCGCCATTGGGATCCAGGCGGTAGACGCCGCTGAAAGCCAGCTCCTTCAGAGGAGAATTGTTGGGATCGGCGAGGCCGAAAGGCGGGTCGGTGAAATAGATCGCGCCGGATTTGGCGACGCAAAGATCATTGGGGCTGTTGAAGCGCTTGCCTTCGAAGCGATCGGCGAGAAGGGTTTTCTTCTTGGTGGCAAGATCGACCCGCGCCACGGCGCGCGTGCCGGAATCGCTCATCACCAGCTGGCCATTGGCATCGAGCGTCAGGCCGTTGGAGCCGGCTTCGCGGATAGCGGGATTGGGATCGCCTGCCAGTCCTGATGGCTGCATGAAGATGGTTGGGGCGGCGCCAGGGGTCCAGCGGTACATGATGTTGGCGCGGGGGTCGCTGAACAGCAAATAGCCGCCATTCTTCACCCAGGCCGGGCCTTCCGACCATTGATAACCCCAGCCGATCTGCTCGACCATGGCATCGGGGGCCACGATCGCATCCAAGGCCGGGCTTTTGCGGCGGACCATGCCATAGGATCCTGGCGCAGGTGCCGCGAAGGCATTGGCAAACGGCGCGGCCGCAGCACTCGCAAGGATGGCACGACGCGACAGCAACGACATGGAATCCTCCCAAAATATTTGGCCGGCAAAGCGGCGCCGAACACTAGTCTCGGCAGAGGTTCTGTAAAAGCCGCACGATGTGAAACCGCAGTAACAATTTGACGCCATGCCGTCAGGGGCGGCGTGTGGCGACGACCTTTTGATAGAGCCCGCCGAAATATGAGGTTTGCCGCACCCGCATAGCGTCCGGCAGGCGGGTCTCGATCGGGGTTTTCATCAGCGAGAGGGCAAAGGGTTCCAGCACGGCGAGGAAAGGGGGCATGAGATAGCGTAGCGGGTTCCACCAGCGCGGTTTGCCGTAATCGACGATGATGAGCGTTCCATCGCGTTTGAGCACGCGAAGCGCTTCGGTGATGGTCTCTTGGCGGACCGCTTCAGGTTGCTCATGCAGCAGGAAGAACAGCAGCACCTGGTCATAGCGCTGGTCGGGCAGATCGAGCGCCGTGGAATCCATCCGCATCAGCCGCGCCGGCGTGCGGGAGGGCAATTTCCATTTCAGGTTCCGAAGCTGGATCGGCAAGACATCGATCACATCCAATGTGCCGTCCGCTCCAGCCACGGATTTTGCCAGCTTGAGCGAGAGATCGCCGTAAACACAGGCGAGCTGCAACACCCTTCCTGGCGGCCTCGTCTCGAATTCGTCGATCGCGGCTTGAACGAGGCGTTTGTAGTTTCCCAGCAGGATCAGATTGACCAGCCAGGGGCGGTCAAACACCTTGACGGCGCGTGGATGGACATAAGCCCACCAATAATGGCGCATCAGATAAGGTGGGACGAGCACGTCCTCGTGGTAGGTCGTGCCATCCGAAAACGGCACGATCGGATCCTGGTCCATAACGGAAACCGCCAGCACTACAGGGCCAAGATGGGGGGCGCGGCTTATCCAAACAATGCGGCGCAATCAGCGGTTAAGCCCAAAACCCTGCGCAACATGGCCGCGGGGGCGCTGTAAGCAGGAAAAACAATCGCTTGTGGCAGTCTCGCGAGGGTGATCGGCACGCCATCAGAATGCAGAGGAAAGCCGCGATTTATCGGGCATGGACAATCTCTGGATCTGCTGTGAAGCGGCAAAATGCTGCACCGGATGCGTGCCGGATGAGCTTCAATGCTCGTGGCCGCAGCGGCAGGCACCGGGGTTGGTCAGGGGGCCGATCACGCCCATCAGATAGGCTGCTACCGCGGTGGCGGGGGCCATATTGGGCACGGCGACGGTGGTGATACCACGCTCACGCATGCGTTCGACAAAACATTGCCCCGCACTGCCGGCAATCAGGACTTCGATGCCATCCAGCGGATGGGCGCCGCCTTGGAAATGATGAATCGTTTGCTCTTCGCCGAGTTCGAGGCGCCCGATCTCTTTCGGCTCCCGTCCCGCTTCGCCTTCAAACAGCAAAAAGCGGCAGGCATGACCGGCATGGCCCGAGATGGTTTCAAAATCTTCACTGACGACGGCGAATTTCACAAGCAGCTCTTACGCTGAGGGCGGTGGCAACCTGATGTACCGCAACCGGGCGCAGCAACATCTGCGGTCGCGGCTGTGACAACCCGGTCCGTGTATGGGATCAAACGCTCTTCTTCTTGGTCTTGCGTGCCTTGGGCGGCGGCGGGGGAGCATTCGCTGCCAATTCCCGGTCGGCTTCTTCTTTGGCGAGGCGCAAGGCGCGCAATTTGTTGATCTGCGCCGATGCGGCTGCCCGCTGGCGCTCGATTTCTGCCCGCACTTCGGTATCGCGCCGTTCGGAAGCGGAGAAATGTTCCTCGGCATTCTTGCGGGCGGCAGCACGTTTGGAGGGTGGCGGTGTAACGGTCTGGTCCGACATGGTCTGCCTTTCAAGCCCCCAAGATGACGACGTCGAGGCGGCGGGGCCGCCTCGACGGATAAGCTCAGAGCGCCTGCAGATTGGTGGCCTTGGAGCCACGCGCGTCAGGCACGATGTCGAAAGAGACTTTCTGGCCTTCCGCCAAGGACCGCAGTCCGGCTTCCTGCACGGCCGTCATGTGGACGAACACGTCCTTGCCGCCGCCTTCCGGCGCGATAAAGCCAAAGCCTTTGGTGGTATTGAAGAACTTCACGGTTCCGATGGTCATGCGTTTTCCTTTCGATGACTGAGTTCCGTACCGCGCAGACACGCGAACGGGCGTGGAAAACGAGAACATCAGGCTTGTTGGAGGGTCTCTTTCCGTTCGGCTCGCTTTAAGGCGGTCGCAACCAGTTGGAGCGCTCCGTCTGACGAGACGTAACAACCACGTAGAAGGGACTTTATCGAGGATTCAAAAAAAGAGCAAATCAGGCCGCAAATCGGCCATAACCGCCGAAAAGACCTTGGCAGCTTGACGTTTGGAAAAGCCCGCTCAGCGCCAGAAACGGCTGTCGCGCGCCAAGGGGCGTGTTGCATGCGCACGCTCCAGCTGTTCTTTCCACCAGGCACGATAAGCCGCCTCATCGGGGAAATCTGCGCTTTCATGGTCGCGGGCGATGCCGATCTCAAGATAGCGGTCGAGATTGGTGAGATCCGGCACGGGCAGGCGCCCTTTCTTGAAGTCGCGCCACATGCCGGCATAAAGCCCTTCGAGCGAGCGCACCAACTTTGGCGTGTCGAAAAGCGTACAGCTATCGCGCTGCGACAGAAGCTGCTGGCGCAGGCGTTCGCGCTCGGCTTTGTCTTGGCCCAGCGCCACCGCGCGTTCGATATAGTCCTCGGCGCTGGCGCAACAAAGTTCACCTAATCCCGCCGCCGTGACCAGGCTGCCGCAAACGCGGGCGGCAAAACAGCGGCCAACCAGAGTCAGCACCGGAACACCCATCCATAAGGCGTCGGAAGCCGTGGTGTGGGCGCCATAAGGCAGGCAATCGAGGAACAGATCGGCCAGCGGATAACGGGCAAGATGATCGGGATTGGCGCGTTTTTCCGCGAAGATCAGGCGTTCCGGTGCAATCCCCCCGGCTGCCGCGGCGCTCTTGAGGCGCTGCTCCACAGCCGGGCTGGCCGACAACAGCCACAACACGCTATCCGGCACGCGGGCGAGGATCGCAAGCCAGCGTTCGAAGGTGGCGCGGGTGATTTTGTGCGCGCCGTTGAAGCAGCAATAGACGGTGCCTTGCTCCGGCAATTTGCAGTCGGCGCGGGAAGGTGTATGCGGCGCGGCGATGCGGCCGCGGTTGTTGGGCTGATAGCAGGGCAGGCGCAGGACTTTTTCCGAATAATAGATCTCATGATCTTCCGGAATGGTCGTGTCGTCCGCGACGATGTAGTGGTGATAGGGGCTTGCCGTGGTGCCGGGATAGCCTAGCCAGTTGACGATGACCGGTGCAGGACGCAAGGCAATCAGCTTGGTGCGAGCTTCGCGCGTGTAGCCGTTGACATCGACCAGGATCTGAATCCCGTCGGCGACCATGCGGTTTGCCGCTTCGCTATCGCTGAGCCCGGAAATATCGAGCCAATGATCGGTGGTTTCCTGGAATTTGCGCGCCAGGGGGTCAGTGGCCTGGGGGCCGCAATAATAGGCGAACACCTCCACCGCTTTGCGGTCATGCAACGCAAACACTTCCGCCATCAAATGTCCGACCGCATGTTCGCGCAGATCGCTGGAGAGATAGCCGATGCGCAAAGGGGCCCGGGCGCCGGTTTGGATATTCGTCGCCAGCGGTGCTGCGGCTCCGACATCTTTGGTGTTGTAATGCCAGGCCAGCGCCAGCTGGAAGATCGGATCGTCGCTATAGGCGGCGGCTGAGAGCGGCGACATCCCCGTCATCAGCGTGGAACGGCTGGCGCGATCGAAAGGCTGCACGATCGGCCATTCGCATTGACGCTGCCGGCTGGCCAGATAGTGCTGAATGGGTTCGCGTTGCGACGGATCGATTTCGATGCTCTGGCGCAGCATGTTCTCTGCCGCATCGTCTTGGCTTGCCGTTTCCAGCACGCGCGCCATCTGATTGAGCGCGGTGGTCTTGTTGGCAATCGCTGCGCCATTGATCTGCGGCAGGCCGTCGACGACCTTCGACCATTGCTCCACCGCCTTGAGGTTCGATCCCTTGCGCTCGAAGATGCGGCCCAGATTGATGCGGGCCGGCATGAAGTCGCCCTTCAGGGCCAGCGCATGTTCCAGCGCCTCTTGCGCATCATCGAGCGCGCCGGCGTCGGACAGCACCACCGAATAATTGAACAGCACCGCATAGGTCAGCGGATCAGCGCTGTTATGACGAATCCAAGTCGCATAAAGCGTGCGGAGCGCTTCCGGCCCCGCGGCTTTCAAGGTTTCGGCGGCATGGATGAGTTCCAGAACAGGTAATCTTCCGTCGGCCGCTTTTTGTAGCGCCGATGCGAGCAACGCCGACTGCACGCCGTTCTCCTTTGCCGGATCCTATCTAGTGCAAGGCTGTGTTCAAGGCAACCTGTGTGCTCGAAGACAGATTCGCGTACACGCTTTGAGAAATCGCGTTAATCTGCTCCGCGGTCAAGCCATCAATCTGATCCGCCGAGAGGGAATCCAGCATAGTTGTACCAAGTTGCGACATTGTAGTCGTCGTGATGTATTCGAGCTGTGCGCCGGAGAGTTCGCCGTATTCGCTCGTCGACAAGCTGTCGAGCTGCGTGGCGGAAAGGCCGGAGAACTGCGTGGCGGTCAAGGATTCGAACTGCGTGGCATCAAGCGACTGCAGCTGCGTCACCGACAAGGCTCCGATCTGGGTGGAGCTCAGATCGCCGATCTGCGTGACGGAGAGCGCATCGATTTGCTGGGTTGTCAGCGCCCTCAGCTGCACGCGAACCAGTGCGGCGAGCTGAACGGCACTCATCGCCGCGACCTGGGTGGTGGTGAGTTCGGAAACCTCGGTGGTGGAGAGCGCGCCGAGTTGCGTGGCGGTCAGTCCGGCCATCTGGGTCAGCGTCATGGTGTCGATCTGGGTCTCGGTGAGGCCGGTGATCGCGCTTTTCGACAGCGCCCCGATCTGGGTGGCGGTGAGCTTGGAGAACTGCGTGGTGGCCAATTCGCCGAGCTGCGTCGCCGACAAGCCGTTGATTTCGGTGGTGGTAAGGGCCGCGATCTGGGTCCAATCCAGGCTTTCGATCTGCGTCTGGGTCAAGCCGGCGATGGCGGTTTGCGAGAGGGCGCCGAGCTGGGTTGTGGTCAAGGCGTCGAGATCATCGGCAGAGAGGCCGGACACGGCCGTCGAGGTAATGGAACCGATCTGAGTTTCGCTCAGCGCGCCGAGCTGGGTCTTGTTCCAGGTTTGGATATCGGCCGCCGAAAGGCCTGCCATTGCGCTGCTCGATAGCGCGCTCACCTGCGCGGTGGAAAGGGCGCGGATCTGGGCCGTCGACAAGGCGCCGACCTGGGTCGAGGTGAGCCCGTTCACTTCGGTCGTGGTCAAAGCGCCAATCTGGCTGGTGGTAAGGCCGATGATCTGGGTGGTGCTGAGACCGGAGACGGAATTGGCTGAGAGGCTGGCGATCTGGGTGGTCGTCATCCCGGCGATCTGGGTTGCCGTCAAGCCGCCCAAAGCGGTGGTGGAGAGCGCCGCCAATTGCGTTGTCGTCAAGGCGGCAAGCTGGCTGGTCGACAGGCTGGCGATCTGGGTATCGCTAATACCGGAGACGCCATCCGCGCTGATCGCCGCCAGCTGGTATTTCGACAGGGAGTCGATCTGGTCGGTGGACAAGGCGGAGACTTGCGTGGCGGTGAGGCCGGCCAGGGCCGTTGTGGTCAGCGCATCGAGCTGCGTGGTGGTGAGTGTGGCGATCTGGGTTTCGGTTAGCGCGCTGAGGCCGGTTGAGGTCAGCGTCGCCATCTGGGTGGTGGAGAGTGCCGCGATCTGGCTCGCCGTCAGGCCGCTGATGGCGGTATGGTTCAAGGCTGCCGTCTGCGAGGTCGACAGCGCCGCGATTTGGGTCGCGCTCAGTGCCGCGATCTGGGTGTCGGTGAGATAGCTGAATTCGGTCGTCGTCAGATGCTGCAGCTCGCTGGTGGTGAGCCCGGCAACCTGCGCCGTGGTCAGCGCTGCAATGCCGGTTTCCGACAAGCTCTGCAGCTGGGTGGTGCTCATGGCTCCGATTTCGGTGGCCGTGAGGGCCGCCACCTGCGTGTCGGCAAGGCCGGCGATCTGCGTCGCGGTCAGCGCCGCAAACTGCGTGGTGGTGAGGTTGGCAACGTCGGTGTTGGACAAGCCGTGAATGGAGCTCGGCGCAATGGCGGCGATCTGTGTGGCTTTCAAGCTGCTCAGCTGGTCGGCGGTCAATGCCGCGATCGAGGTTTCGCCCAGGGCGGCGATCTGCGTTGCGGTCAGGGAGGCGATCTGGCTGGTGGTGAGAGCCGCGATTTGCGTGCTTTCCAGCGCTTCCATCTGGCTTTCGGTCAAGGCGCGGATTTGGCTGGTGCTGAGCGCGCTGAGCTTGTCGGCGGAAAGACCTTCAAGCGCGGTGGCGGACAAGCCGGCGACTTGCGTCGTGGTCAGGCTGGCAAGCGCGGTCGATGAAAGCGCAGCGATTTGCACATCGCTCAAGGCGCCGAACTGATCCGCACTCAAGGCCGAAAGCTGCGTCGAAGCCAGCGCCGCCATTTCGCTGACGCTGAGCCCGGAAAGCGCCGTGGTCGAGAGTGCCGAGATCTGGGTGGTGGTCAGCGCTGCGAGCTGGCTGCTCGACAAGGACGAGAGCTGGTTCGCAGTCAGGCCGGTGACTTCCGTCGCCGTCAACTGCTGCAATTGCGATGTCGTCAGCGCGGCGAGCTGGGTGGTGTTGAGGCCCGAAATCGCTGTGGCATTGAAGGCTTTCAGCTGGGTGCTGGAAAGCTCGCCCAATTCGGTGGTGGTGAGGGCCGCCGCTTGGGTGGTGGAAAGCGAGGCAATCTGGGTGGTGGTCAAGGCGCCAAGATGCGTTGCATCGAGACCGGCAATCTGCGATTCGGTGAGACCGGCGATGGCCGAGGCGGACAAGGCCGCAATTTGCGTCGTTGCCAGGCTGTCGAGCTGAGTGGTGGTTAGGGCCGATGCGGCCGTTGCGGTCAGGGCCGCAATCTGGCTGGTTTTCAGTGCCGCAAGCTGGGCCGCCGTCAGCACCTTCACCTGATCCTGGCTGAGAGCTGCGATCTGCGTGGCGGTCAGCGAGGCGAGCTGGGTGGTGGTCAAGGCGACCAGCTCGGTGGATGTTAGCTGATCGAGCGAACCGGCGTTGAGGGACGCGATCTGGCGGGTCGACAGCGCGGCGAGCTGGGTGGTGGTCAAAGCATCGATCTGGGTATCGCCGAAGCCGGTGAGCTGCGTCGTGCTGAGGCCGGAGATTTGCGTCGTGGTCAGGGCGGCAACCTGCGTATCCTGCAAGGCGCCCATTTCATTGGCGGTGAGCCCGGCCAATTGCGTGCCGGTGAGGGTCGTGATTTCGCTCGTCGTCAGTCCTGCGATGGCCGTGGTGGTAAGCGCGGCCAGCTGCGTTGAGCTCAAAGCCGCAAGCTGGCTGGCGTTGAATGCGGCGGCTTCGGTCGCGGTCACGCCTTGCATTTGCGCCGTGGTGAGAGCGCCGATCTGCGTCGTGGTCAGGCCGGCGAGCTGGGTGGTGCTGAGCGAACCGATCTGCGCGGCGGAAAGCCCTTTGATCTGTGTGATGTTGAGGCTGGCGAGCTGGCTGGCGGATAAGACGCCGAGCTGGGCATCAGTCAGCGCGCCGATTTCGGTGGCCGTTAAAGCGCTCAGCTGATCGGCACCGAGGGCGGCGAACTGCGCCGTGCTGAGACCGGCGACCTCGGTCGCGGTCAAAGCAGCGATCTGGCTGGTGCTAAACGCCGCCATCTGGTCGGCGGTCAAGGCGCCGATGCCGGTGGCACTGATGCCGCCGATCTGGGTGGTGGTGAGATTGGCGATATCGGTGGTGGAGAGCGACTGCACCTGATTGCTGGTCAAGGCGCCGATCTGGGTTGCGGTGAAGCCGCGCAGCTGCGTGGTGGTAAGTGCCGCCAGTTCGCTCGCGGTAAGGCCGCTGATCGCGGTGGTCGAAAGCCCGGCCAGCTGGGTCGAAGTGAGGGTGGCGATTTGATTGTTCGAAAGCGCCGCCACATCGTCATCATTGAGACCTGCCAGCTGCGAGGCCGACAGAGACGACAATTGCGTCGTGGTCAGCGCTGCGATCTGGGTGGTATCGAACGCCGCCATCTGCGCGGAGGAAAGCCCGCTGAGCTGGGTCGTGGTGAGAGAGGCGATCTGGGTGCTGTTCAGAGCTTCAAGCTGCAGCGCGGACAGCGCGCCCATTTGCGTGGTGGTGAGCGCGGCCAGCTGTGTTGCCGTCAGCGCTTGCAGCTCGGTCTGGGTGAAGCCGGCCAGTCCGGTCGCGATCATCGCGCCGAGCTGTGTGGCGCTGAGAGACGCCATTTGCGTGGCGGTCAAGGACGCCACCTGCTGCGCGGTAAGACCTTTGATCTGTGCCGTCGACAGCGCCGCCAATTCGGTGGTGGTCAGCGCTTGCAGCTGGGTATTGGCCAGGCTGCCGATTTGGCTTGCGCTGAGTCCGCCCAGTTGCGTCGTGGTGAAGCTGGCCATCTGATCAGCCGACAGGCCGCTGAGGGCGTCGGTCGAGAAGGCAGAGACTTGCGCATCGCTCAGGGCGGCAAGCTGGGTTGCCGAGAGATTGCTCACTTCGTCCGCGGTGAGACCGGCGATCTGCGTGGTGGTGAGGGTGCTGATCTGGCTGGTTGCCAAGGCGGCAATCTGGGTCGATTTGAGGGCGCCGATCTCCGCCGCCGTCAGCCCCCTGATCTGCGTGGTGGTCAGGGCGGCGACTTGCGCGGATGAGAGCTGGGCGATCTGCGTGGTCGTCAGCCCGGCAAGCTGGGTGGAGGTCAGCGCCGCCATCTGGGCGGTTCCGATGGCCGCCAGCTGGGTATCGGCCAGAGCTCCAATCTGCGTGGTGGAGAGAGCCGCCATCTGCGTGGTGGCAAGAGCCGCCAGCTGCGTCGTGGTCAAAGCGGCGATATCGCTGGACGAAAGCTTGGCAATTTGCGTGGTGTTGAGATTGGCGAGCTGTGTGGTGGTCAGCGCCTGCACCTGGGTATCGGTCAAGGCCGCCATCTGCGTTGCCGAAAGGCCGCCGATCTGCGTCGTCGATAGCGTGGCGATCTGCGATTTGGTCAAGCCGCCGATGGCGGTGGTGCTCAAGCCTGCAATCTGCGTAGCATTGAGCGAGCTCAACTGGGCCGTTGAGAGGGCGGCGGCATCGTCAGCGGTGAGACCCGCAATCTGGGTTGCCGCCAGGACGCCGAGCTGCGTCACGGTCATGGCCGCGATCTGCGTCTGGTCGAGCGAGGCAATCTGGGTGGCGGTGAGGCCCTTCACCTGCGTCGTCGTCAGCAGCGTAATTTGGCTTGCTGACAGGCTGTCGATCTGATCGGTCGTCAGCGCCCCGATTTCGGTAGCGGTGAAGGCGGCAATTTGACTCGAAGTCAGGCCAGAGAGCTGTGTCGCAGTCAAGGCGGAGACTTCGGTGGCCGTCAAGGCTGCGGCCTGGGTTGAAGACAGGGCCGACAACTGGGTCGAGCTCAAAGCCGCCACATCGGTGGCGGTCAAGGCACTGATCTGCGTGGTGCCGAGCGCCGCGATTTGGGTGGTGGTCAGAGCGCTGGCTTGTGTGGAGGTGAGTGCCGCAATCTGGGTCGAGCGCAAGCCGGCGATTTGGCTGGTGGTAAGGCTCGAGAGCTGATCTGCCGAAAGCGCCGCAATGGCTTTGCTGCTGAGACCGGCGATCTGGGTGGAACTCAAGGCCTTGAGCTGGGTGGTGGTGAGCGCATCGATCTCATCGGCGGTCAGGCCGCTGAGCTGTGTGCTCGACAAGGCAGCCACTTGTTTGGTGGTCAGCGCCGAGATTTGCGTCTGGCTCAAGCCGGAAAGGCCCGTGCTCGACAGCCCGCCGATCTGGGTGGTGGTCAGCGCGGCCATCTGCGTATCCGACAACGCTGCCAGCTGGGTCGCGTTCAAGGCGGCCAGTTCGGAGCTGGTCAAGGTCGCGAATTGCGCGGTGCTGAGGGCGGCGATCTGGGTATCGGCCATGGCGGTGAACTGTGTCGCCGTCAGCCCCGTCGCCTGGGTGGTGGTCAGCGCCCCGATTTGGGTCTGGGTAAGGCCGGTAATCCCGGTCTTCGACAAGCTGCCGATCTGGGCGGCGCTCAACAAGGACAGTTGCGTCGTGCTCAACGCATTGATGTCGGCAGAGGTCAGGCCGGCGAGCTGTGTCGTCGTCATGGCCGTGATCTGCGTCTGGCTGAGGGCGGTGACCTGAGTGGTAGCCAGCGTGCCGATCTGGGCGGCCGTCAAACCGCGAAGCTGGGTGGTGGTGAGCGAACTGATCTGCGCCGAGGTCAGCGCGGCCAGCTGAGTGGCGGAAAGGACTGCCATCTCGGTGGCGCTCAGAGTGGCGAGCTGGGTGGTGGAAAGGCCGGCGATCTGCGTGTCGGCGAGGCCGGATACCTGCGTCGCGGTCAAGGCGGCGGCTTGGCTGGTGGTCAATCCGGCGAGCTGGGTGGTGGTGAGGCCGCCCACTGCTGTGCGGGTCATGGCGGCGATCTGCGTGGTGGCAAGAGCCGCCAGCTGGGTCGCCGAAAGCGCCGCCACATCATCGCTGGTCAGCGCCGCCGCTTGCGTGGTGGTCAGCCGTGACAGCTGGGTGGTGGTCAAAGCGCTGATTTGTGCGGTGTCCAGCGAGGCGACTTGGGTGCCGGTCAGGGCGCGCCATTGGGCAGCCGAAAGCTGATTGAGCTGTGTCGCCGACACGCCGTCGAGCTGGGTCGTGGTGAGGGCCGCGATGGAGGTGGTCGAAAGCGCCGCAATGCGGGTCGCATCCAAGAGAGCGATTTCGGTATCGGCCATGGCGGCGGTCTGGGTGGTCGTCAGGGCGGCCAATTGCACCGTCGACAAGGCTGCGAATTGCGTCGTCGAAAGCTCGTTGATTTCCGAACTCGTCATGCCGCGCAGCTGGGTCGTCGTCATGGCGGCGAGCTGGGTGGCGGAAAGACTGGCGATCTGATCGGCCGAAAGCGAGGCGATCTGGGTGGCGTTGAGGCCGCGAATCTGGGTGGTGGTGAGGGCCGCAACCTGGGTCGTGTCGAGTCCATCAAGGCCAGTGGTCGACAAGCCGCTCATCTGCGACTGGCTGAGGATCGCTAGCTGTGCCGGGCTCAAGGCGGCAACGTCATCGTCCGTCAATCCGTAGATTTGGGTGGACGACAGATAGGATAGCTGCGTGGCGCTGAGGGCCTCGATTTGAGCCGTCGAGAGGGCGCCAACTTCCGTCCTGGTAAGGCTGCGGAGCTGGGCTGCGGACAGCGATGAGACCTGGCTGGTGGTCAGGGCGGCGATCACGGTCGTGGTGAGACCGCTCATCGCCGTGGCAGTGATGCCGGAGAGCTGGGTTGTCGTCAGCGCTTGGAGCTGGGAACCGGTGAGGCCGTTGATCTGGGTGTAGGTAAGCTGGCTGATCTGCGTGCGCGACAAGGTGGCGAGTTCCGTCGCGGTCAGAGCGTTGAGATCGGTCGAGCTGAAACCGGTTATCTGCGTGCCGGTCAATTTGGCGATCTGTGTGGTGGTCAGAGCGGCGATCTGGTCGGCGGTGAAATCGTTGATATCCGTGGAAGTGAGCCCGACCAGCTGCGTGGTGGTGAGGCTCTCGATCTGTGTGTCGCTCAGTCCGGCGAAGGCCGATGAGGTAAAGGCGGAGAGCTGTTTGGAGTTCAACGCGGCAAGTTGCGTGGCGGTAAGGCCGGCGACATCGTCGGCTGAAAGGCCCCTGATCTGTGTGGTGGTCAGCGTGGCGAGTTGTGTGGCAGTCAGCGCGCTGAGCTGAACCGAGTTGAGGGAGCCGACGGCGGTAGAAGTCAGGCCGACGATTTGCGCCGTCGTCAGATTCGCGATTTGCGTCGTCGTCAATCCGGCGGCCTGAGCGCTGCTCAAGCCGCTGAGCCCCGTCGACGTCAGCGATGCCAGCTGCGTCAGGCTGAGGCTGGCGATCTGGCTTTCGTTCAGCCCGGAAACCTGAACCGAGGTCAAGGTTTTCAACTGTGTGGTGGTCAGTGCCTCGATATCAGTGGTGGTCAGCGAGCCGATATCGGTGGAGCTGAGCTGGACAAGCTGCGTTGTGGAGAGGGCGGCCGTTTGGGCGGCCGTCAAGGCGCCGAGCTGATCGGCGGAGAAATAGCCAAGCTGCGACGCCGTGAGCCCCTTGGTCTGGGTGGTGGTGAGCGCAGAGACCTCGCTGGTGGTCAGACCGCTGATCGCGGTCAAGGTCAAAGCCGAAATCTGTTTGGAAGAAAGGACGGCCAATTGGGTGGCGGTCAGAACGCTGATATCGGCGTCGTCCAGGCCCTTGACCTGCGTGGTCGAAAGTGAGGCGAGCTGGGTGGAGGTCAGAGCGGCAATCTGCGCCGTGTCCATCGCGCTGATTTGTGTCGAGGTCAGTCCGCTTAGCTGGGTGGTGGTGAGCTGGGCCAGCCGCGTCGTGGTCAAACCTTCGATCTGGGTGGTGGTCAAGCCACCGATCTGATTGGCGGTGAGGGTGGCGAGCTGGGTGGCCGTCAAGCCCTGGAACTGATCGTCGGTAAGGGCGCGCAGCTGATTGGTGGTCAGCGCCTGGAATTGTTGCGTGGTCAGTGCCGCGAACTGATCGGACGACAGCGAGGCCACATCGGTGGTCGTCAGGCTCTTGATCTGGGTAGTGTTAAGCGAGGCGATCTGGCTGGCGGACAGCCCATCGATCTGGGTTTCGGTAAGGACCGCGATCTGGGATTGCGCCAAACCCGACAGCTGGGTC